>Ga0307423_1000644_pt1 | contig 23239 bp, 20 predicted proteins | sample SalMarWE160310MG_FD_202154 | JGI IMG/M metagenome (GOLD analysis project Ga0307423, IMG submission 202154) | Salt marsh sediment microbial communities from the Plum Island Ecosystem LTER, Massachusetts, United States - WE1603-10 | ecosystem: Environmental > Aquatic > Marine > Intertidal zone >...
TTCCACAGCCTCCTCGTTGCAGCCGGGGCGGGGGTGGGCGGATGGGCGGGCACGGCCGTGGGCGTCGTGATGCTCCTGGCGCTCGGGGCCCTCACGCTCGTGGAGGCGGGGTCCACGCCCAAGCCGCCCGCCGACACCCACTGGTCCGACCCCGCCGCCGCCGACGTTCTGGCTGCACGCTTCCGCCCGGCCGCCGGCCTGCTGGCGCTCGCCGGCCTGATCGCCACGGCATGGGCCCCGGGAACGGTGAGTCCCTGGCTGCCGTCCTCCTGCGTCCTCCTCGCGCTGGCGGCCGCCACCGCGGTCCGATGGCGGCGGCGCGTGGCCGGGCCGCTGTCGTGGGCCCCGCTCGCCGTTCTCCTCGCCTGGGCCGTCACGGCCGGATGGTCGTCCTGGACGGAGCTCGGTCGCCTGCGCCAGACGGGGAAGGGGGTCACGGCCGTCGTCTGGGTGGCTTCGCCCGTCATCCGCTGGATCGACAATCGGTCGCGCCCGTGGACCGAATTCTACGCCTCCGACCCCGCGCTGGTCCTCCTCCAGACAGGCCGCGCCGCCCGCTCGCTCCCCGTGGACACCGCGGAGTGGAGCGGTTTCGCGCGGCACTTCGAGGCGCACCCCGGTGCCCTCGTCCTCACGGGGGAAGACAACTCGGACATCCGTGCGGACGCGTTGCGCACGCGGCTCGGACTCTCCGAGGTGGTGCGAACGGCGGAGGGGCGCGTGCTGGTTCCGGCGTCTCCCGATCCCGGCGGGCTCCCATAGCCCCCGCCCCCGGGCAGGGGCTACGCTCCCGGCGGGGGAAACCGGTGATCCGGCGGTTGCGAACCGGGCGATCCGCCACCTATTTGGAATCGACTCCGACACGAGGGACGAAACATGCGGGCGCGCCTGGCGATCCCGATTCTGATCACCCTCCCGGCCTGGGGCTGCGCGGAGCCGCCCCGGGTCGAGGAGGACAGCCGGACACCATCGAACCCGGAGGCCGCGCGCCTGCCCGAGGGCGCCGAGGCGTTCTCCCTCCTGGGGGACACGCTCTACGCTCCCGAGCTGCCCGAGGCCATGGCCAGCGACCGCATGGCCCGGTACGACGAAGCAGAGCAGGAGCTCGCCGCGAACCCGGAAGACGCGACGGCGCTCATCTGGATGGGTCGGAGGACGGCCTACCTGGGACGGTATCGGGACGCCATCGACATCTACTCCTACGCCATCGGCCTCCACCCCGACGACGCCCGTCTCTACCGTCATCGCGGCCATCGGTACGTGACCGTGCGGGAGCTCGACGCCGCCATCGCCGACTTCCAGCGGGCCGTCGAGCTCACCAGAGGCCAGCCCGACGAAGTCGAGCCCGACGGGTTGCCCAACCCCCGTGGCATCCCGACCAGCACGCTGCAGTTCAACATCTGGTACCACCTCGGGCTGGCCTACTACCTGAAAGGCGACTTCGAGGCCGCCGCCGACGCCTACGCCAACTGCGCGGCCGTCTCGATCCATCCGGACAGCAGGGTGGCGACGGCATACTGGCAGGTGATGACGCTCCGCCGTCTCGGGCGGGACGCCGAGGCCGACGCCGTGCTGGCGGGCATCACCCCCGACATGGACGTCATCGAGAGCGGCGGCTACCTCGACCTCCTCCTGCTCCACAAGGGCGAGCGGTCGGTCGAAGACCTGATCGGTCCGGCGGGGGGCGACGCGACGCTGGAGAGCACCACCTCGGGTTACGGCGTCGGCGCCTGGTACCTCCTCCAGGGGAATGAGGCCGAGGCGCGCCGCGTCTTTCTGCGCGTGCTGAGCGGCCGCGACCAGTGGGCCGCCTTCGGGTTCATCGCCGCCGAGGCAGAGATCGCGCGCCTGGGCGGTCGGTGAGCCGACCCGCTGGCGGGGGGCCGACGGGGGAGCCAGCGGGGCTCCCGGAGCTCGACTTCGAGGCGGCGCGGGCGGCGGTGCAGGACGCCGTGCTCCGCACGCCGCTGATGGAGGTGCCGACACTTTCGGAAGCACTTGAACGCACTGTCCTGCTTAAGCTTGAGTCTCTCCAGATCACCGGATCCTTCAAGGCCCGTGGGGCGGTCGCACGGCTCGCGGCGCTTGGCCCGGCGGAGCGCCGGGCAGGCGTGGTGGCGTGCTCGAGCGGGAACCACGGACGGGCGGTGGCGTGGGCGGCCGGCCGGCTGGGCGTGCCGGCGACCGTGTGCGTCCCGGAGTGGGTGGATCCCGTCAAACTGGCAGGTATCCGTGCCCAGGGGGCCGAGGCCCTCCTGACCGGCGCCACGTACGACCAGGCCGAGGCGCATGCGCTCGAGCTGGCCCGCGCGACGGGGCGCACCTGGGTGTCCGCTTACGACGATCCATGGGTCATCGCGGGCCAGGGCACCCTCGCCCTGGAGGTGCTCGAGACTCTCGACGCCCCTCCGGCCGCCGTGCTCGCGCCCCTCTCGGGCGGTGGGCTGATCGGCGGCATCGCGGCGGCGCTCGGGTGGAAGCTCGGAGCCGATGCGCCGCCCGCGGTCGCGGTCTCGGCGGAGCGGGCCCGCGTCATGCTGGCCAGCCTGAAGGCGGGGAGGCCCGTGGAGCTGGAGGAGGAAGACACCGTCGCGAGCGCGCTTTCCGGGGGGATCGGCCTCGCGAACCGGTTCTCCTTCCCGTTGGTGCGCGCCCTCGTGCGTGAGCACGTGGTGATCCCGGAGGAGCAGATCCGTGCCGCGATGGCGTGGGCCTGCACCGCGCTACGCCTGGTCGTGGAAGGGGGCGGCGCGGTGGGCCTGGCGGCGCTGCGGGCCGGTCTGTGGAGACCGGACCCCGCACGTCCCGGGCCCGTCGTGGTGGTGGTGAGCGGAGGCAACGTGGCCGCCGCCACCCTCGCCGACGTCCTGGAGGAGGCCGGAGCGCGGGCGCGCGAGGGAGCCTGAGCCCGTGCACCCCGCCCGCGGCGTGACGTAGGCTTCGTCAGCGCAACCGCACCACGACGATCTGTCCCGGCGATGGCATGTTCACCCGGATCTGCGCGCCCGCCCCGGTCCCGTTGGACAGGAAGTCGTGGATGCGCACGCCCGAGGCCCCGATCGGGCCCTGGTACTCGGCCGTCTTGAACGAGACGGTCGGAACCTCACCGCCATTCAAGGTGATGGGCCAAGGGAAGTCGCCTGGAGGGTTGGGGTTGGAGAAGACGCTCGTCGCGGAGACGAAGTCGTAGCGGAGGAACTGGCGGGGAGGCGTCGGCGCACCGGTCTGGTGCAGCATGATCGTCGAGTAAAACTCGGCGAGGAGCGTGTCGAAGCTCTTCCCCGTCTGCGCGACGATGCCGTTCACGCCACCGGGGGCGAGGGAGTCGGTGAGCGCATGGAAGAAGGCGGAATCGCCGAGCGCGGTCCGGCTCGTGTTCCCGTACGCGTCCCCCAGCCACCGGTGGAAGAGCCACCCCGAGCCATAGACGGAGCTCCCATCCGCCGCACCGTCCGGGGTGACCGTCAGCCCGTTGGGCTGCGAGGACAGGAACCAGACCGTGCGCGCCAGGTTGAGCGCGGCGCCGTAGTTCTCTTCCGTGAACCCGCCGGCGTCCTGGAACGAGGTGCGCGTCACCGCCGCCACCGCCGCGGGCCCTCCGTTCGCCGCCCAGGCGATGCGTGACGACATCTCCCCGGAGATCTCGGCGGCCCCCTCCTCGATCCACGTGGGGTGGAACTGGTTGGTGCCCGTCCGGTTGCTGGCCGCGATCCGGTCGTAGAGCGACACGACGTGCCGCATCTCGTGGGCCACCGTGGACAGAGCCTGGTAGCCGGGAGACGACGCCTGCATGTCGAGGATCAGGCCCGCGTTGAAGTAGATGAGCTCAGCCTGATTCGAGGCCGGGCACCCACCCTGGGACTCGGGGATGTTGTTGTCGAAGAAATCGCCCGCCCAGACGAACGCGGCGATGCTGTCGCTGGCCACCGGCGAAACGAACATGATGATCTTCCCGTTTCCGTCGATGTCGCTCGGCTTCCCCCAGTACGCGTCCACCATGTCCTTGGCGTAGGCCGAGTAGTAGTCCGTCATCTTCTGGGCCAGCGCCTCGGGGATGCGTGTGTTGGGATCGGCCCACTGCGCGCTGTCCTGGTACACGACCATGTCGTCGTTCTCCTGGACCAGGAGGGCGGTCGCCTTCGCCGCCGGTGACGTCGTGCAGGAGGCGGTCACCGTGTCCAGGGTGATCTTGGCGGGCGAGGCCGCGGCCGGCGCCCGATGCAGGTGGTCGTCCCTTCGGGAGGCCAGCAGCCCGCGTGTGCCGATCCGGTCCACCATCTCGGCCTCGCGCTCTCGCATCGTCGCATGGAAGCGCTCCGTGGCCTCCGACATGCGCAATTCCTTGAGAAACGTCGGGTCCGAGAAGCCGGGGATCGGCGCCATGGGCTCGGGCGAGGGCGCGAGCGCCGGCGGCGAGGCCACGACGCCCAGGCCGGTGACGGAGAGCGTCACCTGGTGCACGTCACTCGCCACCTCGGCCTGCGTCGGCCACGTGACCCCCACCCGATACCGGTCACCGGAGGCGCCCGAAGGCAGGAGGATGCAGTCCGCCAGGTCATAGGTCGCCGAGCCTCCGACGGCCAACGATACGGTCTTGGGGTTGTCGCACAGTTGCCCAGGGGTCGACACCGTCACGGCCGCCGATCCGGCCACCCCGGAGATCGTCGCCGTGATGGCCGCTTGTCCAGCGGCCATCGCCGTCACGAGCCCCGCGTCGGACACGGTGGCGACCTGGGTGTCCGAGCTCGCCCACGTGACCGTCACGCCGCTCACGGCCGTCCCGCCGGCGTCCTTGGCCGCCGCCGAGAACTGCTGCGTGCCGCCCACCGTGATCACGGCGCTCGGGGGCGTCACGGTGACCTCGGTCACGGTGGGACCTGTCGGGTTGCTCTTGCAGGCGGACAGAACCGCCACGGCGGAGAGGAGGAGGAGGAGGAGGCGGTTCCGGTTCATGTAGCTTGGCGTCGCAGGCGGTTGCGGGCATCGTGGAACGGTACCCGCCACACCCGTAGCGGGAGGTGAACGGCCTCTACACCGCTCGCCGTCCGCCGATCCCTGGGGACCTTCCGGCCCTCTCCCCCGCGCCTACGCCTTGCCGAACAGGTGCGGAAGCAGCTCGCCCGCCGGCCCGTGGAGGCTCGCGGCGGCGTAGGGCGAGAGCGGGGTGGGCTCGGGGTTCACCTCCACGAGCGAGCCCCCGGCCCGCAGCGTCGCCAGGGGGATCGACGCCGCCGGCTGCACCATGGTGCTCGTTCCCACCACGAGACAGACTTCCGCGGCTACCGCCAGAGAGAACGCCCGGGAGAGCACGTCCGGATCCAGCACCTCTCCGAACCACACCACGTCGGGGCGGAGCCGCCCCCCACAGGGCTCCGCACACCGCGGCAGCGTGTCGATGGAGGTGGCGTCCACCGGCGTCCCGCGGCCGTCGGTGCGGCGGCCGCAGCGCGTACAGCGGTTCCCGAACAGCGATCCGTGCAGGGTGAGGGGGAGGGCGGGGGAGGGGTCGGCATTTCCCGCCGCGCGCCTTGCCGCGAGCTCGTGGAGGCCGTCCACGTTCTGCGTGACCAGATCCGCCCGCCCGGAGAGCGCGAGGCGCGCCAAGGTATCGTGCCCGGGGTTCGGCGCGCACCCGGCCACGAGGTCGCGCCGCCACTGGTACCATCTCCACACGAGAAGGGGGTCGCGCGCGAACGCCTGCGGCGTTGCCAGCTCCTCGGGGCGGTGCGAGCGCCACAGGCCCCCCTCGCCCCGAAAGGTGGGCACCCCCGACTCCGCCGAGATGCCCGCGCCCGTCAGCACCACGATCCGCCGTGCCCGCTCCAGGCGGGCGCGCGCGGCGTCCAGCGCCGGGTCGCTCACCCCCGCAAGGCCGTCCACGCCAGGAGCGCCCACGCCGCCAGGAAGCAGAGACCCCCGAACGGCGTCACCGCGCCCATCCAGCGCTGCCCGGCCAGGACCAGGACGTACAGGCTGCCAGAGAAGAGCACGATGCCCGCGACGAAGAGCCACCCGGCCACCTGTGCCGTCCCGCCCGACCACCGGGTGACGGCCCAGGCGGTCGCGAGGAGCGCCAGCGCGTGGTAGACCTGGTAGCGCACGCCGGTCTCGAAGGTGGCGAGATCAGCCGCGCCCAGGCTTCCACGCAGGGCGTGGGCGCCGAACGCGCCGAGGGCCACGCCGAGGAACGCGAACACCGCGCCGAGTCCGAAGAAGGTCCTGTCCATCGTCAGTACGCCAACCCGTAGGCTTCACGGCGCGGATCGGACGCCACGGTCAAGGTACCGAACTCCGGCTCGATCCGGATCATCTGAGCCCCCCCGAACGTGGCCGTCCACCCCTCGACGACCCGAAGGTCGTGGCCCATCGCCTCGAGCTCCGAGCGCACGGAGGCGGGAACGCGGTACTCGATGGAGACGTTCACCCCGGAGTTCGACCGGAAGCGCGGCGCCTCGATCGCCTCCTGGGGCGTCATCCCGAAGAGGAGGAGGTTGTCCACGATCTGCAGCAGGGACTGCGTCTGGCTGTCTCCGCCCGGCGTGCCGAGGGTGAAGGCGAGACGGCCGTCCCGCAACGCCATCATGGGCGTCAGCGTATGGAACGGTCGCTTGTTCGGGGCCACCTGGTCGGGGTGGCCGTCCTCCAGGGTGAAGAGCGATCCTCGATTCTGCAGGAGAACACCCGTCTCCGGCTCCAGCAGCCCCGATCCGAAGCCGGCGAAGTTGCTCTGGATCCACGACACGGCGTTCCCGTCCCGGTCCACGACGGTGAGGTAGACGGTGTCACCCGAGTCGTCCTGGGCGCCCGGGTCCATCCCCGACTTCGCGCCGATGCCCGGCTCCACCGAGGCCGCGGCTCGGTCCGGATCGACGAGCCGGGCGCGGGCCGCCAGGTAGGCCGAATCGAGGAGCTGGTCCACCGGGATGTCGGCCTTCTCGGGATCGGCCACCCACCGGTCGCGGTCCGCGAAGGCCAGCTTCTTCAGCTCGATCAGCGTGTGGAGATAGCGTGAGGTGTTGTGACCCATCTCCTTCAAATCGAACGACTTGGCCATCCCGAACAGCTCGAGCTGGGCGATCCCCTGGGAGTTGGGCGGGAAGACGAGCATCTCGTGTCCGAGGTAGTCGCCCCGCAGCGGCTCGACCCACGTCGAGGTATGCGCCGCGAAGTCCCCGGCCCTCAGGTAACCTCCCTCGGCCTCCAGGAACGCCGACAGCCGCCGGGCCACGGGCCCCTGGTAGAATCCCGCCTTCCCCTCGCGGGCGATGCGCTCGAGGGTTGCCGCGAGGGCGGGGTTCTTGAGGAGGGAGCCCACCGGAGGGGGCTCCCCTCCCGGGAGGTAGAGGGCGCGGCCCGCCTCGTTCAGCGATCCGCCCTGCTCCCGGAAGTCCTCGGCGAGCCGGGTGGAGACCGGGAAGCCGTCGCGGGCGTAGTGGATGGCGGGCTCGAGCAGCCTCGCGAACGGCATGGACCCGAACCGCTGGTTCACGTCCCACCACGCCGCGACGGCCCCGGGAACGCTCACCGACATGGCGCCGGTGGAGGGAACCTCGTCCAGGCCCTTGTCCCGGAAGAAGGCAGGCGTGGCCAGCGCGCCGGCCCTCCCGCTCCCGTTCAAGGCGTAGACCCGCCCCGAAGAGGCCTCGTAGTAGAGGATGAAGGCATCGCCGCCCACGCCGTTCATGTGGGGACGGACCACGGCCAGCACCCCCGCCATGACCAGCGCCGCGTCCACCGCGTTGCCGCCCGCCTGCAGGACGCGCAGGCCCTCCTGGGTCGCCAGCGGGTGGTCCGACGAGACGCCGCCCCGCGTACCCCGGACGTCCGGTCGGTTCGTGGCCGGATAGAACGGCGCCGCGGCCTGCTCGGCGGGGGGAGGAGCTGCCCGACATGCGGCGAACGCGGTGGCGAGGACGGCTGCGACGACGTGGCGGCGAGGCCGGGTCATGGCGGCTCCGTAGCGTACGGGAACGGATGGGATCCCTCAGGTTGGGACCCCGGGGCCCGCCGCGCCAGTGGCGCGGGAGGGGGCGGTGGTGGGCGCGGGAGGCGTCGATTATCCTTCGATTTCCCGTCCCGTCTCTCCACCCCGTGGAGCCCGCACAGCCGTGTCCGTCGCCGCCCCTCCGTATCCCTCGACCGAGCGCCGCCGCCCTAGCGCGCTCCGGATCGCGGCGGTCGTGGCGGTCGCGCACGCGCTCAACGACGCCTACGCGGCGTTCGTGCCTCCGCTGCTCCCGCGGATCATGGAACGCCTGGGGCTGTCCATCGCGCTGGCGGCGACGGTGGCCATGACGTACGCCATCGCCTCCTCGCTCCTGCAGCCACTCCTGGGATACCTGGCGGACCGTTACGGCCGCAGGGTGTTCCTGGTGGCCGGCCCGCTCCTGTCCGGGGTCTTCGTCTCGCTCGTGGGGTGGGCCCCGTCCTTCTGGACGCTGATCGTGGTCCTGGCCCTCGGGGGCCTGGGGAGCGCCGCCTTCCACCCGCCGGGCGCCTCGTACGCGGCGCGTGTCGGCGAGGGCAGGGGCAGCGGCGTGCGCTATTCGGTGTTCTCCTTCGGTGGGAGCGCCGGGTACGCCGTGGGGCCGCTCATCGCGGTAGGGCTCGTGGGTTGGCTCGGGATGGGCGGCCTGTGGGTCGCGATGATCCCGGCGATCCTGCTCACGCCGCTCTTCTACCTCGCCCTGCCCAGCGGCCGCAGCGAGCGTCCGGCCCACCCGCCGCCGCACCCCACCGAGATCTTGCGCCTTCTGGCCGGGCCGCTGGGCCTGGTCTTCGGCGTGAGCGCGCTCATGACCTGGGCGCAGCGGACGTTCCTGACGCTCGAGCCGATCATCGTGGATCAGATGGGCGGTTCCGAGGCCCTCGGCGCCCTCGTCCTGAGCACCTACCTGGCCGCCCAGGCCGCCGGCACCGTCACGGGTGGCTACCTCGCGGACCGGATGGACCGGGGCCGCCTCCTCCTGGGGCTGTGCGCCCTCGCCCTCCCGGCCCACCTCGCCGCGGTCGGCCTGGCGCCCGGCTCCTTCGGCGGCCTGGCGGGTGCGGCGTTGGCGGGCTTCTTCGGGATGGCCGTGCTCCCGTCCATCGTCGTCACCGCCCAGGAGATCCTGCCGCGCAGCGCAGCCGTGGGCTCGGGGATCGTGATGGGGCTCGCCTGGGCCACGGGGTCGGTCGGCGTGCTGGCGACCGGCGCCTTCGCGGACCTGGTGGGCCCCCGCGCGGCCGCGCTGGCCACCATGCCCGTGATCCTGGGGGCCGCGGCGCTCGCGGCCCACCCGGTGCTGCGCGTCGCGCGCGGCGCGGAGGGGTGAGGCCGTGCCGTTTCGCCTCGAGCCGTCGCGCGATCGTACCCTGTTCCGGTTGGTGAAGGGCGCGGATACCGAAATTTTCCCGAAAGGTCGGTCCATCTACGCGCCGGGCGACCCGGCCCAGGAGGTCTGGCTGGTGCGGGAGGGGTACGTCCGGCTGGTCCTTCCGGGGATGGAGAAGGGTCGCGGGTACCGCACCGTGGCCGTCGCGCTGCCGTGGGAGCTCTTCGGGGACGAGGCGCTCACCGAGGGTCATCGCCGTTACGGCGCCCTGTCCGGCTCTCGATGCATGGTGCAGGCTCTCCCCGCCGGTGGGGTGCTCCGGGGCCTCAAGACCGCGCGCAAGAGCCTCGGCGCCTATCTCGAGGGGGTCGAAAGGGAGCTCCACCGGCTCCGGCACGCCCAGGGTGGCTCCCAGGGCCCCAGCGCCGCACAAAGGCTCGCCGAGGTGCTCCTGGACCTCGGAGAGCGCTGTGGCGAGCGCCTGGGTCGCGGAATCTCCCTCTCCGAGCGACTGACGCACCAGGTGCTGGCCGACCTGGCGGGCGCGCACAGGGCGACGGTGACGACTCTCCTCAACGACTGGCTGTACGAGGGGATCCTCGCCACCGACTCCGGCGGCCGCCTGGTCCTCGCGCGCCCGGCGGGCCTGTGGTCTCGTGCCGGCTATCATCCGCCGGAGGAGGGCGCCTTCGAGGGTCAGGGGCCCGAGAGGGGGAGCAGCCCCGCACGTCGAGTCGTTGACCCGAAAATCCGCCCCCTCTAACTTTTGGGGCTTTTTCGGGATCCCCGGGTCCCTCGGTTCAACCCCCGCAGGAATCGTCCATGACGAAGCGCCATCCCGGCCAGCGCCGAATCACCTCCGACCGCGAGGAGCACGAGGACGACATCTTCGTCGCCAAGATCCTCGAGATCGGGAACTGGGCCAAGAAGAACCAGCAGCTGCTCACCGTGCTCGGGATCGTCGTGGTGCTGGGCATCGCGGCGCTCGTGTACTACCGCAACTACCGCGGTGCGCTCGTCCAGCAGGCGGCCAACCAGCTCGAGCAGATCCAGCAGTCGGTCGCTCTCCAGGACACGCAGGGCGCCAAGGACCAGCTCGCGCTGTTCCTCGACCGCTTCGGCGGCACACCGTACGCCGGGGAAGCCCGCATGCTCCTGGGCGAGCTCTACCTGCGCTCGGACGACGCCCAGCAGGCGATCGCCGTGCTCGAGCCGATGGCCTCGTCGCCCCGCGACCCCCTCGAGCTCCAGGCAGCCGCGCTCCTCGGTGTGGCCTACGAGCAGGACAAGCGCTGGGCGGACGCCGAGGCCGAGTACCTGCGCATCGCCGACCGGTCAACGCTCGACTTCCAGATCCGCGACGCGCTGGCTTCCGCGGCCCGCATCCGTGCCCAGCAGGGCAACTACGACGGGGCCGCGGAGCTGTACCGCCGCATCCTCGCCGGCATGGACCCGGACGCCCAGCAGCGCGGCTTCTACGAGATGCGCCTGGCCGAGGTCACGCAGGACGCCGACCAGAGGGCCGACCAGGGCTGAGGGCGACGGCTCCTCCATCTTCGGAGGACGCCCTCCCGCAGGCCGAGCGTCGAGCCGGGGACCCCCGTCCGCCTGTCCCGGCTCAACTTCGTATAATACATATTATGTTAAGTAGCGCTCCAACGGCCCCGCTCGGTCGTTGAACCTGGTCCCGCGCCCCGCCCACTGCCTCGCTGGACGGCCGCGCACGCCCAGCGCCCCGTAGCGTCAGCCGCCCCCCGCCTCCACCGCCCGCACGCGCACGCGGGCCGTTCCCGCCCCGACGATGCCGAGCTTCCGGGCCGCCGCGTAGGACAGGTCGATGAGGCGGTCCGGGTGGAATGGGCCGCGGTCGTTGACCCGCACCACCGCCGTGCGGCCGTTCTCGAGGTTGGTGACCTCCACGTAGGTCGGGATCGGTAGCGTGCGGTGGGCCGCCGTCATCCCGTACATGTCGTACGGCTCTCCGGAGCTCGTCCGGCGCCCCTGGAATTCCTCGCCGTACCACGACGCGATGCCTTCGGCCTCGTACCCCTCGGACGTCTCCAGGACGTGATACGTCACGCCGTCGACGTCGTAGCTCGGAGGATTGCCGTAGCGGCTGAGCGGCTCATGTACCGGGACGGCGTCCGGCACGTCCACACTTCCGGGTGAGGTCGCGGCCGGAGCGGCCGGGACGCCCCCCGGGTAGCCCACGACGGCGCATCCCGAGACTGCCAGAACGACAGGAAGCACCAACGCCTTCATCGCCCGCGCTTCCCGTAGAGCTCTTGCACCAATTGTTTCTGCTCCTTCTTCTTCATGCGTGCTAAATAGCTACTGGTAAAGTGCTTATCATCTGTCACCTCACGCATGACCTCGACACCTTCCGGCGGCGGAGGGATGATGTCGTCCTCATGGGTGAGCTCGATCTCCAACAGCGTCAGTCCCTCGAGGGGTCCCTCGAAGCGGTCCACTTCCCAGGGCCCCACGGGATAGCGCACCTTCTCGATGATCCGCTTACCGGATGCCTCCAGAAGGCCCTCCGCGACCTCCTGAGGCACAACGGTCTCCACCTCCGTTCTACGGACGCCCTTGCCGCTCTTGAGCGTCAGGACGGGTCCTCGAGGCTCTCCGACCCGGATCCGGACCGAGGGGTCCCCCGTCCGTACGTAGCCCTGACGGAAGGCGTGCCCCTCCCCGAGCCGTCCCCAGAGGCCGGCGACGACGCGCACCAGATAGCGGCGCTCGATCTCGAAGGGCCCCTGCCCCATACCTCAGCCCCCCGGCTTCCGGCCCAGAACGGCGATCCGGCGACGAAGTGCCGGGATCCGGCGCTGCAGGAGCCGTTCCGCCACGCGCAGCCCCGGCAGATGGGACTCGGCGTAGTAGGCACGCTCGATCTCGAACCCCGCATCGCGCATCAGGGCCGTCATCCGGCTCATGGACTTGTAGTCGACGTGGCTCGGGTCCCGCTTCAGAAGGATGTCGTGGTTCTTGAGGATTTCCAGGATGTGGCCCCGGTGCGGCGTCCAGACGCTGAAGCGCCCCCCGGGCCGCAGGAGACGATGCGCCTCGGCCACCACCCGCACCGAGTCGTCCGGGTACAGGTGCTCGAACAGATCGGCGGCGAGCAACAGGTCCCACGCGCGCCCTTCCAGCCCGGTGTCCCCGGCGTCGGCGCAAAGGAAGCGGAGGTTGGCGTGCGGCTCCCGCTCGAGACGACGGTTGCACAGCGACACGCTCTTCTCGCTGAAATCCACGCCCACGATCTCCTCGACGAGGTCCGCGAGGGCGAAGCTGAACGTTCCCCATCCGCAGCCGAGGTCCACGACGCGCGCCTGCGGCCCGGGTCGGTGGAGATCCAGGACCTTGGCGATCCGGTAGCGCTGAAAGGCGCTTTCGTGGTCGGTGAGGTGGGCGGGATCGTCGAAGTAGCCCGTGCCGTCGTAGTATTCCTTCCCGACGCGGCTCCCGCTCATCCTGGTGCTCCGGTGCGTGCGCTCACAGCCGGCCGAATAGGTCCGCGATCCGGAGCCACCACACCCTCCACACCGCCTCGCGCACGATCCGCTTCGACATCTTCGAGTCTCCCTCGTCGCGCTCGGTGAAGAGGATGGGGATCTCGTGGAGCGAGAAGCCCTTCCGGAACGCCCTGTACTTCAGCTCGATCTGGAAGGCGTAGCCGTTGGAGCGCACGCGATCGAGGGATACCGCCTCCAGCACCCGCCTGTGCCAGCAGTTGAAGCCCCCGGTGGCGTCGCGGACGGGCATGCCGGTGATCGTGCGGGCGTACCAGGAGCCGAAGACCGAGATGAACAGCCGGCTCATGGGCCAGTTCAGCACATTCACGCGCCCGTTCACGTACCTGGAGCCGATCACCACGTCGTGGTCCTGGGCGGCGAGGAGGAAGCGGATGAGCGCCTCCGGCGGGTGCGAGATGTCGGCGTCCATCTCGAACAGGAGATCGTAGTCGCGCTGGAGCCCCCACGCGAAGCCGGCCAGATAGGCGCGCCCCAGCCCGTCCTTGGCCTCGCGATGCAGGATGTGCACGCGGGCGTCCGCCGCTGCTATCTCGTCCGCCACCTCACCCGTGCCGTCGGGGCTGGCGTCGTCGACCACCAGCACGTCGAAGCGCTCGTCCTGCTGGAGGATGAGGGGGATCTTCCTCGGGAGGTTCTCGCGCTCGTTGTACGTCGGCACGATGACCAGGAACCGGCCCTCACTCACCGGATTCCTCCATCGCGCGCGTCTCGGGGGCGGCCTCCGTCAGATGGCGAAGCCAGAACACGCCCGCCGGCACCAGCTCGACGGCCGTGGTCCAGATTCGGGCCACGACGGCGAGCACACCGGCCGCCGCCGCTCCCATGTAGGGCGTCAGGAGCGCAATGAGGGCCCCCTCGCGCACGCCGACTCCGGCGGGAGCGAAGAGCATCACGTAACCGAGCACGTACGCCGCGGCGAACGCCGAGGCCACCGGGACGAGGTTCGAGGCATGCCCGAAGCTCGCCGCCAGAACCCAGAACGAAAAGGCGTACAGCGCCCAGTTCGCAACGAAGAGGGCCAGCCAGCGCAGTGCGTGCAGGGCCCCGAGCCCAGGGGGTGCTTCCTGTCGGGCCAGCCGGAACCAGAGCCTGGCCAGGTGCCGGAAGACAGGGGGGATCAGGGCGAGCAGGACCCCCGCGGCCAGGGCCGCGGCCACGGGCACGCCCCAGCGTCGCAGCGCGGATGGTCCGCCCAGCAGCGCCCCCATGCCCACCAGCGCGGCGGCGGCCAGCGCGATCCCCTGCCCCAGCACGGCCGCTCCGGTCGCGGTGGCCGCGGGAACACCGCGCCTGCGGGCGAGCACGGCCAGTCCGGCGATCTGCCAGACCTTGCCCGGCACGTATCGCCCCAGATTGGCCACCATGAAAAGCCGGATCGAGGCGAATGTGGAGAGCGTCGGGCCGCCCAGGTCGACCACGATCCGGCCCCACAGCGCGGCGGACCAGAAGTACGCGAGCAGCAGCAGCGCGCAAGAAGCCAGCAGGAGCGGCACGTTCGGCCGCCAGAGGGACGGATCGAGGCCGCGCAGCTCCCCGACCCCGGGGCCGAGGCGCTCGAGGACGAACCAGGTGACCAGAACCGTGAGGGCCAGCTGCCCCACACGGACCAGCGCTTTCTTCAGACGGACCTCCGTTGCCGATCACGCGCGATCCCGAACGCGCCGAGGCCGACGAGCACCACCACCGTCACGACGCTCAGCAGGAGAGAGCGCATCAGGAGCTCCGAGTGGTACCACATCTCGACGTCGTGGGTGCCGGCCGCCACCGGGACGGCCCGCAGCGTGTGGTAGGCGCGCAGCACGGGGGCGTCCGCCCCGTCCACGGATGCGTGCCACGCCGGGAACCAGTTGTCCGAGACGACCAGGAGCGCGGGCCTGTCCGAGGTCACGGTGAGCCGGAGGTGGTTCGGCGTCCGCTCGACCCAGCGCACCTCGCCCGAGACCGGCCCTCCGTCCAACGCGGTCGGCGGCGGCTCCGGCAACACGACCTCCGTCTCCGGATCGAAGGCGTCGGAGAGCATGTAGGGGACCGCCTCCTCGTCGGACTTCACCACCGCGGACGCCACCAGCCGCGCGCGGGGAAGGCCGACGTCGGCCAGGAGGGTCTCGTAGGGGCGACCGTCCTGGAGCTGCGTGCGCGACACGATCCCCTGCTCCGGGGCCTCCCCCAGCTGACGATCGGGCCACAGGATGTAGCGCACGTTCAGGAGCCGGCGGATGTTGCCGTTGAACAGGTTCTCGGGCATGTCCGACCCCACCATCCCGATCAGCTCGCGGTAGCGCGACAGGTCGTTCGGGTGGTGGCCCGCCGCGAGGTCGATCCCGTACATGGCCGGCTTCACGTCCTGTCCGCGGTCCGCCAGCGACAGCAGGCGGTACGGCTCCGGGCTTCCGGCCTCGCGATCCAGCAGTGCCTGGATGTTGGGATCGGGGCGTGCCCACGACTGGAAGTCGAGCGTCTGCACGAAGGTCCCGTCCACCCGGAGCTGGTCCACGCCGACGAGCACGAGCAGGCCCGCGACCAGCGCCGTGGGCGCGAGCCAGGCCCGGCGCACACCCCACACGAGCGCCCAGGCGAGGCCGGCCAGGAGCGCCGACAGGAAGGCGCTCCGCACCAGGAACGGCCGCAGGGTGTCGAGCCGCTGCAGGCGCGCGGGGTCGATCCCGGCGTCGATCGTCGTCGTCCACATCGACGTGAGGGCGCCGGAGGAGGCGAGAAGCGCGAGGAGGGCGAGCAGGCCCGTGCCGACGCCGAGGACGCGCAGGATCGGCTTCCAACCCTCCGCATCGTCCTCCGCGGCGGCCCGCAGCACCCGGTCCACCCCCAGGGCGGCGAGGGTCGTCGCCGCGAAGACGAGGAGGAACATCGCCTGGGAAGGCGCGCGGAACATCCGGATGCCGGGGACGAGGGCATAGAAGAGCCCCCAGACGGGCGTGTGCGTCCCCAATGCGAAGAGGAACGCCACTCCGCCGAGGCCGATCAGGAACCACCGGAGCCCCGCGCGGGCCCCCCCCGCGAACGAGACCGCCGCGAGGAGGAGGAGGAGCACACCTGCGGTCTCCAGGTTGTCCTTGAAGGCGTTGCGCCCCCAGTACGTGTCGGTCGCCCAGGCCGAGCCTCCGGCATTGTTGCCGGCGAACTTCGGGATGAGGAGGCTCATGGCCTCCTCGGGATGGAGCGACCAGGAGCTCGACCACGCACGCCCCGTCTCCCCGGCCGCCTCCCTCGTGGTCTGGATCCGCCGGGAATACTGGGTGACGTAGCTCGCGGCGGGGATGAACTGGACGCCCGCCCCGGCCACGCCGGCGACCGAAGCCGCCAGGAAGAGGCCGAAGCGCGCGACCGCGGGGGCCACAGGACGCCTGCGCGCCTTCGCGCCGGCTTCCGGGGTCTCGGGCGGCTCCGCGGATGAGGCAGCCTTATCGTCCTGCGGGCCGTTCCCGCGCGCCGTCTGCACCGCGCGGAAGATCGCGTACAGCCCGACGGCGCCGAACAGGAAGTAGGCCATCTGGAAGTGTGTCGTGAGGAGCACCAGCGCCACGGTCAGCCCGATGGCCGCGAAGCTCCGCACGCCGGGACGCGAGAAATGCCCCTCGACGGCCCAGAACAGCAGCGGTGCCAGCGACATCACGAACAGCTTCCCGTCGTGGCCGGGGTGGACGAAGCTCACCAGCATGGGCGACAGCATGTACCCCACCCCGGCGATGAGCGCCGCGGCCCGGCTGCAGCCGATGCGCCGCGTCCAGCCGTAGGTGAAGAAGCCCGCCGCCAACACGTGCACGACCAGCTTCCACCCGAGCGCGCGGTAGGGCTGGAGCAGGAGGAGGAGGATCGCGGACGGCGGGTAGAGGGAATCGCCGCCGGAGAGCGCGGAGATGAACGGCGTCCCCCCCAGGATCCTCGGGCTCCATAGCGGGAACGTGCCGGACTTGAGCCACTCGGCGTACATCGCCCGGGCCACGTAGCCGCCCCCGTAGAGCGTGTCGCTCCCGAAGAGCATCTGGCCGCTGAACACGAACGCCCGGAAGAGCCACAGCGTGAGCACGCCGAAGACGACCACGGGCACCCACAGGGGGATGCCCGGGCCCGCAGGCGCGGATCCGCCCGCGACCTTCCGCTCTTTCGACTCCTTCGTTGGCTTCGCTCGCCTCTTGGTCATGTCCGGCTCTTCGGGGATTCGATGCGCCTCAGGCCGCCCCCGTTCCACGGAGGAGCTCCTCGTAGATCTCCAGGTGCCGCGCGGCGAGACGCGCGTTGCTCCACCGCTCGACCACGCGGCGGCGCGCGCGGGCGCCCAACTCCGGAAGATCGGTACGCGCGAGCATCGCCACCACCACCCCCGCCAGGCTTTCGGGATCCGCGGGGCGGAACAGCCCCCCCACCTCGTCGTCGACGATCTCCGGGAGGCCGCCCACGTCCGACGCCGCAACGGGCAGCCCGCACGCCATGCATTCGAGCGCCGCCACGGACGTCGCCTCCATGAGCGAGGGGAAGACGGCGAGCTCCCCGGAGCAGAGCAGCGCGGGCATCTCGGCGTGGGGCCGTGCGCCGAGGAAGCGGATCCGGTCGCGCACGCCGAGCTCGCCGGCGAGCCGCTCGAGGCTCGCCCGCTCGGGGCCGTCGCCCACGAGCACCGCCTCCACGTCCACTGCGCGGGCGATGAGGGGGAGCGCGCGCAGGAACCAGGCGACGCCGTTCTTCTCGAACAGACGGCGAGGCACGATCAGGCGGCGTCGGCCACCCTCCGGCGGTGGAAGCGACCCATCCACGGGGCGGAAGAGGTCGGTCTCCACGCCGTTGGTCAGCGGCTCGACCCGATGCCCGGGCGCCAGCCCCTCGGCCACGTGCGCGATCTCCACCGACGCGGCCAGGTTGTGGTCCCCTGCGGCCACCAGCCTGCCGAGGATCCCCCGCCAGGCCGGCTTCTTCGCCAGCCGGAGGAAGTGCGAGGTGTGGTACGTGCTCACCAGCGGAGCGCCGGTGGCGGCGCGCGCCACCGCGAGGGGTGGCACGGACTGGAACGCCTGCGCGTGCAGTATGTCGGCCCTCCGGGCCAGGGCCACCGTGCGGGAGACCGATCCGGCGGCGTGGGCCGCCCACCCCAGCGTGTTCCGGCCGGGAAGCCACGTACGCCAGACCCCGACGCCGTCCATCACCTCGTGGGCGGGAACGTCGGGCCTCGATCGGGACGTGACGACCGCCACCTCGTGGCCTCCCGCCGCCAGCGCGCGGCACAGGTGGAAGACGTGGCTCTCCAGGCCGCCCACCTCCGGCGGGAAGTAGACGCAGTGCATCAGGATGTTCAGCCGGCCGCTCCCGTCTCGCCGGGCGCCACCTCCGTCCCGGGCCAGTCCTCCGTCCGCCGGTCCCCGCCGGCCAGCTCGGCGCGGAGGATGTCCGCGATGCGCTCCCCCGCCCTTCCGTCCCCGTAGGGGTTGGGCGGCGGAGCGGCGTCGGTCCCGCTTCGCCCGAGCGCCGCCGTCCCGCGCGCCACGATCCGATCGGGGTCCGTCCCCACCAGCTCCGCCACCCCGGCCTCCACCCCTTCGGGTCGCTCGGTCACCTCCCGCAGCACAAGCACCGGCGTGCCGAACGTCGGCGCCTCCTCCTGGATCCCTCCCGAGTCCGTGAGCACGAGGGCGGACCGCTGGAGCGCGGTCACCAGGTCGAGGTAGTCCAGCGGGTCCGTCAGGTGGACGCGGGGATGGCCGGCGAGGATGTCGGCGGCCGGTCCGCGCACGTTCGGATTGGGGTGCACCGGGTAGACGACCTCGATGTCCGGGAACCTGTCGGCGAGGGTACGGACTGCGCCGAAGGCACGCCGCAGCGGCTCCCCGAACGACTCGCGCCGGTGGGCCGTCAGCAGCACCAGCCGTCGGTCTCCCGACAGGACCGAGGCGAGCGCCCCGTCCCGGACCGGACGTCCGCGCGCCGCGGCGGAGCGCAGCGCGTCGACCACCGTGTTGCCCGTCACGTTGATCCGCCCGGCCGGCACGCCCTCGGCCAGCAGCGCGTCGCGCGCGGTCACGGTGGGTGCGAAGTACCAGTCGGAGAGAACGTCGCACAGGCGGCGGAAGATCTCCTCGGGAAAGGGCGCCCACTTGTCGTGGCTGCGCAGCCCGGCCTCGACGTGGCCGACCCGCACGCGCTCGAAGTACCCGACCAGCGCGCCCACGAAGACCGTCGCGGTATCGCCCTGCACGAGGAGCACGTCCGGCCGGAAGGCACGCACCGTGTCCCGCAGCCCGTCCAGCGCCCCGTGCACGACGTCGTAGAGGGTCTGGTCCTCGCGCATGATGCCGAGGTCGTAGTCGGGCGCGAGGTCGAAGGCGTCGAGCACCTGGTCGACCAGCGCGGTGTGCTGCCCCGTGAGGCAGACGCGCGTCTCGAGCTCCCGCGCGCCGCCGCGCAGGGCCGCGAGCACGGGTGCCATCTTGATGGCCTCCGGACGGGTCCCCACGACCACCAGGACGCGCGGGGACCGCGGGGCCGGACCCACGCTCAGCTTCCCTTCCTGCGCAGATCCTCGAGCTCGGCGCGAACCTGGGCCACCTGCTCCGACACCAGCCCGAAGCCCAGGAGGAGCGCCCCCAGCGTCTCCAGGAGCATCACCAGGTACAGGAGCGGCCGATAGCCCATCGGCGGGATGTAGGGGGCGAACCCGAGTAGCGGGTGCAGGAAACGCAGGTAGACCGCGACCACTCCGACGAGGACGCCCAGCGCGGCCAGGGCGAAGCCCGTGGCGCCGAACAGCAGGAGGGGCTTGCGCGAGAACCAGAGGAGGAACCACACGGACAGGAGGTCCAGCATGCCCACCAGGATGCGCAGCGGGCCCGTGAACTTGGACTCGCCGGCGCGGCGCGGGAGCAGCTCGACGTCGATCTCGGTCACCCGGTAGCCGCGCGCGTGCGCCAGCACCACGAAGAAGCGGTGCCAGTCGTGGCGGAGGGCCATCCCGTCGAGGATGTCGCGCCGGAACGCCTTCATGGAGTTCAGGTCGGAGACCGGCACCTGGAAGATCCGCCTGGAGAGCCGGTTGTAGACGGTGGACACGCCGCGCTTGCCGTAGGGGCCCACCTTGCGGCCGGTGACGATGTCCCACCCCTCCTGGAGCTTGGCTAGGAAGCGCGGAATCTCCTCGGGGCGGTGCTGAAGGTCGGCGTCGAACAGGACGAGCCAGGTGCGGTCGGTGTGGGCGGCGGCCGTCACCATCGCCTCGGTCTTGCCGAGGTTCGTGCGGTGCTGGAGCACGGTGAGCGCCTCCCACCCGGCGCCCTCACGCCCAACGACGTCGGCCGTGCCGTCCGTCGAGCCGTCGTCGACCACGATCACCTCGCCGGCCAGGTCGAGCGCCTCGAACGTCTCGCGCAGCTCCCGGATCAGGTCGGGGACCACGGGCGCTTCGTTGTACGCGGGCACCACCACCGCGAAATCACGGCGCATGAGGTCGGACAGGCTCGCCGCCGACGAGCGCCCGCCGTCCGACTGCACGGAGAGGTCGGGCTCGCTCACGTCACACTCTCTTGCGCATCCGAGCGGGCAGGATCCCCAGCTGATCTCGGTACTTCGCCACCGTGCGGCGCGCGATCTTCACCCCGTCCGTCTTGAGGTGCTTCACGATGGCCTGGTCGGTGAGCGGCTTCTTCGCGTCCTCCTCGGCGACGAGGCTCTTGATCTTGTCCTTCACGCCACGGGCGGAGATGTCCTCACCGCTCGTGGTCGACAGCCCGCTCGAGAAGAAGTATTTGAGGCTGAAGACGCCCCGAGGCGTCTGCACGTACTTCTGGTTCGTGACGCGGGACACCGTCGACTCGTGCATCTCGATGTGGTCGGCGACCTCGCGCAGGGTGAGCGGCCGCAGGTGCTGCACGCCGCGCTCGAAGAAGTCGCGCTGCCGGTCGACGATGAAGCTCATGACCTTCAGCATCGTCTGCCTGCGCTGCTCGATGGCCTGGATCATCCAGTTCGCCGAGTTGAGCTTGCTGGCGATGAACTCCTTGTTCTCCCCCGTGAACTTGCGCTTGTCCCTGGCAACCTCCCGGTAGGCGCGTGAGATCCGCAGGCGCGGGAGGCTGGTGTCGTTCACGAAGACCAGGTACTCGCCGTCGATCTTCTCCACGACCAGGTCCGGGATCACGTACTGCTCCGGATCGGCCGAGTATTTCAGCCCCGGCTTGGGATCCAGGTGGCTGATCTCGTCGGCGGCCGCCTGCACCTCCTTCGGCGTGATCCCGAGCGAGCGGGCGATGTCGTTCCAGCGGTGGCTGATCAGCGCGTCGAAGTGGTCCTCGACGATGCTGTACGCCACCGAGTCTCCCATGTCCTTCTGGCGCAGCTGGATCAGGATCGACTCGCGAACGTCGCGCGCACCCACGCCGGGGGGGTCGAACCCATGGATGACCTGGAGCATCGCCTCGGCCTCGGAGAGCTCGTAGGGGCGGAAGATCGTCGCGATCTCCTCGAGCTCCACGGCGCGCTCGTCGGCATCCTCGATCTCCTCGGCGGCGCGGACGGCGGCGGGTCGCACCTCCTCCAGCCACTCGTTGACGCCGGTGACGACATCCTCGACGTCGCACACGAGCGTCCCGTGGTCGTCGATGTTGCCGATGATCTCCTCGCCCAGCCGCAGTTCGCGCTCGTCGAGCTCGAGCATGCGCAGCTGGTCGTGCAGGTGGTCGTGCAGGTCCTCGCTCTCCACCGGCGTCGGCTCGAAGTACTCCTTCTGCTCGTACTGCGCCCGGCGCCCGCCCACGTCGAAGCCGTCCAGGAGGATCTCCTCCCAGTCCACGTCGTCCCCGAGCGGCTCGTCCTTCGTGTCCTCCTTGAGCTCGACCTCCTGCTGGACGTCGGCCTCCCCCATCTCCAGGAACGGGTTCTCCGCCAACTCCTCCTTCAGGTGCTGCTGCAGGTCGAGCAGGGGCATGTAGAGCAACTCCATCGCCTGATACAGGCGAGGGTTGATCCGCATCTCCTGCCGGAGCTGCGCGCTCTGATAGAGTTTCGCGTTGAACTGACTCATTCCGTTCCTTGTATGGGCACGGCGGGGTCGTCAGGGCCCTGCCGGAATATTGGCTTCTTCAAGCTGCGGACGGGAGTACCTTCCGCGCATCCTTTGCGTGAGCGTCGGCCCCAGGTAGATCTCCGCGACCTCCTCGTTCCAGACCAGCTCCGAGACGGTTCCGCTCACCCGGATCCTCCCCTCGTACATGATGTAGGCGCGATCGACGATCTCCAGCGTCTGTTCGACGTTGTGGTCGGAGATGATCACGCCGATGCCCCGGGACTTGAGGCCGCGCACGATCTGCTGGATGTCGTTCACGGCGATCGGGTCGATCCCGGCGAACGGCTCGTCCAGGAGCATGAACTTCGGCCGCTGGACCAGGGCGCGGGTGATCTCGAGCCTGCGGCGCTCGCCGCCCGAGAGCGAGTACGCCTTGCTCTTGCGCAAGCCCTTCAGACCCAGCTCCTCGAGGAGGTGCTCGAGGCGCGCCTTCTCCTCGCCCCGCGGCAGATCGAGCGTCTCGAGGATCGCCAGGACGTTCTCCTCGACCGTGAGCTTGCGGAAGATCGACGGCTCCTGGGCCAGGTAGCCGACGCCTTTGCGCGCCCTCCGGTACATCGGAACGTTGGTGATGTCCTCCCCGTCCAGGTAGACCTGTCCAGCGTTGGGCGGGATGAGGCCGACGATCATGTAGAAGGTCGTCGTCTTGCCCGCGCCGTTCGGTCCGAGGAGCCCGACGATCTCCCCCTGGCGCACCGAGATGTCCACCTCGCTGACGACCGTGCGGCGCCGGTAGATCTTCGTCAGCCCCTCGGCGTAAAGCCGGCTTTCGCCTCCCTCGCGGCCGACCTCCTCCGCGGAGACGTCGTAGACGTGGGCGCGCAACTTCTCCAGGTTGCGCACGACGTCGGAGAGGTGCGCACCGACGTTGTCACGGTCCCCTGATACGTCGGCCCACAGCTCGGGATCCATCTCCAGGGCGGTCCACGCCTGGTCGGGCTCGTCACGGAACGCGATCCCGGCCTCCTCCAGCCGGGGGATGACCCGCATTTCGAGGAACCGCGCCAACTCCTCCCCCTCGGCACCGAGCATCGAGGCGCCGTGACTCCCCAGCTCGCGGGCGAGCTCCTCGAGGACGTCGCGGACCGACGCGATCCACACGCCGCGCTCCGCGCTTCCCCTCGCGTCCGCCCGGTGGACGAGTGCCTCGAGCCCCGCGGCCACCGACAGGTCGTGGGCGTCGAGCTCCTCCGCAAACGTTCTCAGCTCTTCGCGCGACCTCATCCTCCCCTCCTCCTGCGTCGCCATCTCGGATCGGTGCCCGTGGGGGCCGGACGCGAGGTCACGTATGCGCCCTCGCGGTCGCGCGGCGCGGCGGGACG
>Ga0307423_1000645_pt1 | contig 23233 bp, 15 predicted proteins | sample SalMarWE160310MG_FD_202154 | JGI IMG/M metagenome (GOLD analysis project Ga0307423, IMG submission 202154) | Salt marsh sediment microbial communities from the Plum Island Ecosystem LTER, Massachusetts, United States - WE1603-10 | ecosystem: Environmental > Aquatic > Marine > Intertidal zone >...
TCGTCCCGGAGCCGCTGAACCGCCTCCTCGATGGCTCCCTTGGTGCTTCCCCAGCCAACCACCAGCAGATCGCCCTCGGGGTCGCCGTAGACCTTGGGGGTCTTCAAGGTCTTCTGGAAGGCCGCCAGCTTCAGGCTGCGGTGCTGGATCGCCTCCTGATTGATCTTGGGATCGTACGCCACGTGGCTGAATCGGTCGTGAGCCAGACCCGTCAGTGTGTGCATGCCGCCCGGCCGTCCCGGAACGAAACGGGGCGCCAGACCGGTCTTGGAATCCCAGTCGTAGGGCTTGACACCCTCCGGAACCGGGCTCTGATCGACGGGGGGAGCGAGCCACTCCTTCTGGAACTTCGGCCGGGTGATGGGCTGCTGGGCGGTGGCGATGTTGGCGTCGGTCAGCACCACGACCACGGTGTGATAGGTCTCGGCGATCTTGCGAGCGGCGATCACCGAGTAGAAGCAGTCCTCCATGTCGGAAGGCGCCATCACCACCTTGGGAGCGTCGCCGTGGCTGCCGAAGATCGCGGCGAGCAGGTCACCCTGCTCGATCTTGGTGGGCTGACCGGTCGAGGGTCCGCCGCGTTGCACATTGACGACGACGAGAGGAATCTCGCCCATCACCGCGAGACCGAGGGCCTCCTGCTTGAGCGAGTATCCGGGGCCCGAGGTGATGGTCACCGCGCACTTCCCCGCATAGGACGCGCCGATGGCGAAGCAGCAGGCGGCGATCTCGTCCTCCGCCTGGTGCACCATGCCGCCGACGGACTCGAAGACGTCGCTCAGGTAGTGCGAGGCCGAGGTCGCCGGGGTGATCGGGTACATGGCGCAGACTTCCATGCCGGAGGCCAGCACACCCAGCCCGACCGCGGTGTTGCCGTTGACGACGATCTGAGGCTCCTTGATGCCGGCGGACGGAACCTTGTATTTGAAGTCGAGGTTCTCCTCCGCCCAGTCGTAGCCGGCCTCCAGAAGCTGGATGTTGCTACTGATGATCTTGGCGCTCTTCTTGGCGAAGATGAAGGAGATCTGGTCCCGGGCGATCTGCAGGTCCTGGCTGTAGATGTTGACGAGAATGCCCAGCACGAACATGTTCTTGCCGCGGGTGGGGTCGGCGACGTACTTGAGGCACTCCTCTTCCATCGGAATTTCGTGGATCTGGAAGCCATCCTGGATCAGCTGGTCATAGGTTTCCTTGTAGGCCTTGGCGATCTCCGGGCTCGGGTCGGTCCTCCACTTGTTCTCCAGGAGGATGGTGCACCCCTTCTTGAGCTCGTTGTATCGCACGCGGCCGAGCAGCACCTGCTCGTTGAAGGCGACCACCAGGTCGGCTTCGTCGCCTCCGTTGGTGACGTAATACGAGCCCATGCGGATGCGGATGCCGCTGGCGCCCTCGATGCTCCTGGCGGGAGGCTGGATCTCGGCGGGGATGATCTCGACGGTCCAGATCCCGTTGCCCATCTTCGCGCCGATGGTCGCGAACGACTGGCCGCACTTCTGCGCGCCTTCGCCCGAGTCGCTGACCACCTCGACGATGTGGCCCTTGATCTCTTGCGCCTGCCTTCCCTTGGCCTTTGCCTTGGCGGCCTTCTTGGACTTCTTCTTCTTCTCAGGAGTCGATGTGGATTCCAACATATCCCGCTCTCTCGTCTTGCTGTCTGACTAAACTTGCGCCTGCGCCAAACGGACGCGGGAGAAGTTCTTCTGTCCCGCGTCGATTCCGAACAGCTTGCCGTCGGGCTTCTTGGTCTCGGCCTGGTAGACGGTCTCGGTTTCCGTGATCCCCAGATAAGCCTTCATGCTCCGAGCCGCCTTGCGCCCGGCGCCCATCGCCAGGATCACGGTCGCCCCGCCGGTGACGATGTCGCCGCCGGCGTACACGCCCGCGATCGAAGTGGCGAGGTTCTCGTCCGCGTCGATGTAGCCCCACTTGTTGAGCTTGATCTTCGAGGTCTGGCCGATGATTGGATTCGCATTGGTCCCGATCGCATAGACGATCATGTCGGCCTCGAATTCGTACTCGCTTCCCTCGATCGGCACCGGGCGCCTGCGGCCGGAATCATCGGGCTCGCCCAGCTCCATGCGGATGTTGCGCATGCCGACGACGTTTCCGTCGTCGTCACCCAGGATCTCCACCGGGGCCGTCAGCCAGTGAAACTCGACGCCCTCTTCCTCGGCGTGATGGACCTCTTCCGCCCTGGCCGGGCTCTCGGCGCGGGTGCGGCGATAGACGCAGTAGACCTTCTCCGCTCCCAGGCGCAGCGAGACCCTCATCGCGTCCATGGCGGTGTTGCCGGAGCCGATCACGGCGACCTTCTTGCCGAGGTTCAGCGGCGTGTCGTACTCCGGGAAGTCGCCCGCACGCATCAGGTTGACGCGCGTCAGCAGCTCGTTGGCGGACATCACGCCGTTCAAGGACTCGCCCGGGATGCGCATGAAGCTCGGATAGCCGGCGCCGGTGCCGATGAAGACGGCGTCGAATCCCAGCTCGTCGAGCATCTGCTCGATGGTGAAGAGGCGCCCCACCAGGGTATTGCACTCGATCTTCACGCCCAGGCGCGTCAGGTTCTGGATCTCGGAGTCGATCACGTAGTTGGGCAGGCGGAACTCGGGGATGCCGTAGCGGAGAACGCCCCCGGGAACGTGGAACGCCTCGTAGACCGTGACATCGCAGCCCGCCTTGGCCATGTCCGCGGCGCAGGTGATGCTGGCGGGGCCGGAGCCGATCATGCCGACCTTGAATCCGTTGGGCTCGATGTAGGGGAGGTTCGTCCAGCCTTCCTTCACGGCGACATCGCCGAGCCATCGCTCCAGCCTTCCGACCGCGACCGGCTCCAAGGTGTCAGCGACGGTGCAGACGGCCTCGCACTGGACTTCCTGAGGACAGACCCTTCCGCAGATCGCGGGCAGGAGGTTGTCCTTCATCATGATGTCATAGGCGCCGCGAATGTCCTTGTCGCAGATCGCCTGGATGAAGCCCGGGATGTCGATCTCCACCGGGCAGCCGGAGATGCAGGTGGGATCGGCGCACATCAGGCACCGCTCGGCCTCGAGCGCCGCCTCCTTCTCGGTGTAGCCGAGCGCGACTTCGGAGAAATTGCCGACGCGAACCTTGGGGTCCTGCTCGGCCATCGCGGTTCGATCCTGCGGAATCGTTCTGATCGTCTTCGGTACTTTTGCCATCGTGTCTTCTCGGTTCTGCTCAGTGCGTCTTCTGCTGATCGATCAGCTGACCGGCCTGCTGCTGGATGCGGCACTCCTTCTGCCACTTCTCCAGGGCCTGCTTCTCCTTGGGAACGAAGCGCGAGAGGCGCAGCAGCAGCTCGTCGAAATCGACCTTGTGGGCGTCGAAGTCGGGCCCGTCGACACAGCCGAATTTCATCTTGCCGTCCACACTGACCCGACAGCCGCCGCACATCCCGGTTCCGTCGACCATGATCGGGTTGAGACTCACCACCGTCTTGAGGCCGCGGGGCCGCGTGGTCTCGGCGCAGGCCTTCATCATGATGGGAGGCCCGATGGCGAGCACCTGCTCGATGTCGGAGTGCTCTTCGATGGCCTTCTCGAGGCCGGCCGTGACCAGCCCGTGGATTCCATAGGAGCCGTCATCGGTGCAGACGATGAACTCGTCGCAGTACTTCTCGAACTTGTCCTGCCAGAAGAGGAGATCCTTGTTCCGGAACCCGACGACGCCGATCACGTAGGCCCCGGATTCCTTGAACGCGCGCAGCTGGGGGAAGACGGGCGCCACGCCCAGTCCGCCGCCCACGCAGACCACCTTTTTGTACTGGCCGATCTCGGTGGGGACACCCATCGGACCCACCACGCTGTAGAGACGGCTCCCCACCTTGCAGGTCTGCTGCATCTCCAGGGTGGTCTTGCCGACCGCCTGGATCACCAGGGTGATGGTGCCCTTGTCTCGATCGAAGTCGGCGATGGTGAGGGGAATCCGTTCGCCGTGCTCGTGGGAGATGACGACGACGAACTGTCCGGGCCTGGCTGCCTTGGCCAGCATCGGATGCTCGACCTCCAACAGGTAGGTGACGTCGGAGAAATCCTCCCGGGCGGTGATTTCGAACATGGAATCTCCTGGTTGTCTCGACGCTGGTCGTTGGAAGTGGGCCGGATACGTCGGACGCACCTGGAGGAACGAGGGTTCCCGATTCTGCTCTCCCAAGGACGGCGACGATCGCTTCGGGACCGGTTCTTGTTACCACAAATCTGAGACGGAACAAGACGCCCTCGGATGACTCCAAGTCCCCGTCCCGAAAGTGCGTTTTGTGCGCAAAAGGGGCCGAAACCCGGCCCCCGACGGATCACCTACTCGCCAGTCAGATACCGGTGAATTGCCTGCGCGGCGCGCTTTCCGGCGCCGAGAGCGGTGTTGACCAGGGCCGGGCCGGTCACGTTGTCGCCGCCTGCGAAGACCTCCGGGCGGCTGGTCTGGCCGGTCTCCTCGTTCACCACCACCAGACCCCACTTGCGGGTCTCGAGACCGGGCGTGGACTCGCCCATCAGCGGATCGGGCCAGAAGCCAACGGCCAGGATCACGTCGTCCACCTCGACCTGGTATTCCGATCCCTCGACGGGAACCGGACGGCGCCGGCCGGAGGCGTCGGGCTCGCCCAGCTCCATGCGAATCATGCGCATGGCGTCCACGTTGCCGTCGCCGTCCCTGTCGAGCATCTCGACCGGCGCGGTCAGGTACAGGATCCGGGCGCCCTCCTCCTCGGCGTGGTGGCGCTCGTTGGCGTTGCCGGGCATCTCCGCCTCGGTGCGGCGGTAGTAGCAGATGACCTCTTCGGCACCCTGGCGGATCGCCGTCCGCAGGCAGTCGGTGGCGGTGTCGCCGCCGCCGATCACGGCCACGCGCTTGCCGACCTCGATCGGCTCGCGCCTCTCCTCGGGAAGCAGGTCTTCGGGCACGTTGCCCGGCTGCACCAGGTACTGCATGGATCCGTAGACACGCCCCAGGTCCTCACCCGGGATCTCCATCCTCCCCTCCACCCCGGCGCCGGTGCCCAGGAAGATCGCGTCGTAGCCCTCCCGTTCGATCAGGTCGTCGAGCGTCACGGTCTCGCCGATGCGAGTGCTGGTCACGAACTCGACGCCCAGCTCGCGCAGCCAGTCCGTCTTCCAGCGGACGATCTTCTTGCCCAGCTTGAAGTTGGGGATGCCGTAGACGAGCAGTCCGCCGGGAGCCGGCCAGCTGTCGTAGACGACGACCCGGTGGCCGGCGACCGCCAGGTACTCGGCGACGAAGAGCCCCGCCGGCCCGGCGCCGACGATTCCGACCTTCTTGCCGGTCGAGGGGGCCTTCTCGGGCAGCGCAACTCCGACCTCCTTGCGCTGGTAGTCGGCGACGAAGGCCTCGATGGCCTGGGTGTTGATGCCCCTGCCCTTCTTGGCCAGGACGCACTTGGTGGCGCAGGAGCTCTCGTCGGGGCAGACGCGGCCGCAGATCTCCGGGATCGGATTGGTCGTGCGGTAGATCTCCGCCGCCCCGATGAAGTCCCCCTTCTCGACGCACCAGAGCGCCTTCTCGATGTCGTTTCCGAGCGGGCAGGCCGCCACGCACGCGGCGGGCTCGGGGCAGTGAATGCAGCGGGCCGCCTCGGCCATCGCCTCCTCGGCGGTGTAGCCGACGCTGGTCTCCTCGAAGTCACGGCTGCGCTCGGAGGTGGGGCGGTACCGGAGGGGCACCTTCTCCAGCTTCGAGCGCTCCTTGCGGTCGATCTTCTTCTTCTCGCCCGGCGGCACTGCTGCGTCTCCTTCGAACCAGCTCTACAGAGAAAATAGCGGCTCGCCAGGGCCCCAGCGTCCAGAGGGGCGACGTCTTCGCCAGCTCCACGTTGAAGAGCTCGTCAGGGCCCCAGTGTCCACAGAGGCGAGGTCTTCGCCAGCTCCACGTTGAAGAGCTCATACAGCACTGGAATATGCGTGAACATCAGGAGAATAAAGATGATCCCGCTGGCGACGGAGAAGGCGAGGAAGCCCCTCTCCCGGTGCAGCTTCTCGGGGTTCTGGACCGGACTGTTCTCTTTCAGACCGAGCTGCATGTAATAGGCAAAGAAGCCGGCCACCAGCGGCAGGATCAGAATCAGCTCGAGGTGATAGCGGACGATGAAGACGCCCGTGAACAGCGCTCCCATGACCACGTAGAAGAAGGCGCTCACCAGCAGGCGGTCCTCGTTGTAGTGGGCGAAGGAGTGGCGGTAGCGCTTGGCGGTCTTCCTGTCGCCGAGCTGGCGATACTCGGCGAATCGTTTGATGGCCATGAAGAAGGCTCCGGCCATCCAGTAGGCGACGATCAGCGACACCGGGGGAAACTCGCTCTGGATCAGCGCGAACCAGCCGAGCAGCAGGCGGATGGCGTTGTTGACGGACTCGGAGAGCACGTCCAGGTAGGGGAGCTCCTTGGTCCGGATGGGGCGGACGTTGTAGAAGATTCCCATCATCCACAGAGCCAGGGCCGAGGCGGCGAAATAGAGATGCACGAGGAGACCCAGCCCCACCCCGGCGGCGCCGAGTGCCAGCCACTCGGCCAGGGCATACCTCCTCCGGACGTGCTCGGCGGCAGCGGGCCGGTGCTTCTTGGTCGGGTGTTTGCGATCGAAGGGCGCGTCGAGCACCTCGTTCAGCACGTAGTTGCTGGACGCGACCAGGCAGGTGGCCAGGAATGCGATCACCAGCGACGGAACCACGTCGAGACGGAACAGCGACGGCTCGAAGAAGAACGCCAGAATCGCCCCGAAGAGCATGAAGGCGTTCTTGAACCAGTGGTCGATGCGCGCGAGCTGGATGTAGGGTCGGATCGGGTGGACTTGCTCAGCTGCCAGCGTCGATTGCATGCTGCAGTCCTGCGAAGGAGGTGAATTGGGTAAACGTCGCCGGGGGTACGCCTTGCGCGGCTAGCCCTAGCCTCCTGGAGAGTATCGCGCAAGGCATCCCCGCGTTTGCCGCGCCCAGGGCGTCCACCTCGGCCCGATCTCCTACGTAGAGGACCTCCTTGGGTTCGAGACCCCAGCGCTCGCAGCTCCAGACGAACCCCCTGGGATGCGGCTTGAAGGCGTTGATCTCGCAGTCCGTGGCGCAGGCGACCAGGGAGATCTTCTCCGCCAGCTGCAGCGCCTCGAGCTTCTCCTGCGCGGGGTAGTCCGAGAAGACTCCCGCGGGAATCCCGCGCGACACGAGGTAGCCGAGGAAGCCCTCGACCCCGGCTCGCCGGCAGCGCCGCAAGTATTTGAGCGGGCGCCGGTAGATCCACTCCGACACGGCCGCTTCGACCTCGTCGACTCCCATCTGCTGGCGGTCCGCCGTCAGCTGGAGCTGGAGCCGGGCCAGCGGCGCTTCCGCTGCGCCCAGGTCCCGGAGCTCTTCCCGGACACGGCGGAAGGCGCTGACCGCGCCCCAGGTCCGCCGGCCCGACGCCACCAGCTCCAGGGCCATGCAGAGGCGGAGAGGTCCCTGGTGATAGAGCGTGCCATCGACATCCAACAGGACGGCACGGACGGCTCCCCTCATGGCCGCACCACGTACACCTGAACCCGGCATCGGACCGACCCGTAGGCGACGGTGCCCAGGCACAGAAGCCCCAGGAGCGGCCAGTTCCAGCGGATCGTGGCACGGTGCGGCGGGGGATCGTCGTGGTGAAAGCTACTCACTCATCTTCCCGTCGGCTCCTTCCGGGGCTGGAGACGAAGAATAGATGACGAAGTGTCCCACGGTAGGTCAGCGCAAGACCGGGCCGCCAGCGGGAGCGGTGCTGAAGCACAAGCGCGTGGACCGCTTCGTCCATCTGCCCCTACCTCCCGGGACGTCGAAGCTGACAGGTCTCGAAGAGCCGGACTCACTCGCTCGCGTCTGACACATATATGAGACGGTAACATCTCGATCGGGCGAGAATCACCGACCCCGCCGCGGCTCGACTCCCCCGTACCAGCGAGAATGACTCTCTCGAGAGAAGAAGTATAATCAGCGGCCGCCGGGCGGACGCCGGACCACTGCAGAGCCCGCAGCGAAGTGACTCGGAGTCGACTCAGAGTCGCTCCCCCCAAAAGGAGAATTGTCATGTCTGAGTATCTGGCCGATCTCCGAGACGTTCAGTTCCTGCTCTTCGAGCATCTCGATGTCGAAAAGCTCCTCGAGTATCCCAAGTTCCAGGAGTTCAACAGAGAGATGTTCGAGATGATCCTCGAGGAAGGCCTGAAGCAGGCAAAGGAGATCGCCGGTCCTCTCGGGCCTCTCGGTGACGAGAAGGGTGTGAAGTTCGAAGACGGCAAGGTGGAGGTTCCCCAGGAATTCGTCGATGCCTACAAGCTCTACGCCGAGGCGGGCTGGATCGCCGCCACCGCCGATCCCGAGTGGGGCGGGCAGGGGCTGCCGCTGATCCTGGGAGCCGCCGTGAGCGAGTTCTTCCAGGGGGCCTCCTTTCCTCTCGTCTCCACCGGCGGCCTCACCTCCGGCGCGGCGAACCTGATCCTCGCCTTCGGCACCGAGGAGATGAAGAGCCTCTACCTGGAGAGGATGTTCTCCGGCGAGTGGGCGGGCACCATGTGCCTGACCGAGCCCCAGGCCGGAAGCGCCGTCGGCGACACCATCTGCAAGGCCGTCAAGGACGGGGACCACTACAGGATCGTGGGAACCAAGAGCTTCATCACCAGTGGAGATCACAACTACACCGAGAACATCATCCACATGGTGCTCGCCCGGACCGAGGGAGCACCGGCGGGAATCAAGGGGATCAGCCTCTTCCTGGTGCCCAAGTATCGCGTCAATGCGGACGGATCCCTGGGTGACTTCAACGACATCGTGGTCGCGGGCGTCGAGCACAAGATGGGGATTCACGCTTCTCCCACCTGCACGCTCAACTTCGGGGACAACGGCGACTGCATCGGCTACCTGATCGGAGAGGAGTGCCGGGGCATCACCTACATGTTCCAGATGATGAACGAGGCCAGGATGATGGTGGGACAGCAGGCTCTGGGAACGGCGGGAACCGCCTACCTGAACGCCCTCGAGTACACCAAGGAGCGGGTGCAGGGCGTGCACATCAGCCAGATGCGGAATCCCGACGCTCCCCGGGTGGCCATCATCGAGCATCCCGACATCCGCAGGATGCTGCTGATGATGAAGGCCTTCACCGAGGGGATGAGAGCCCTCCTCTACCAGACGGCGTACTTCGCGGATCTCGCCGAGTGCTCGGAAGACGAAGCCGAGCGGAACAAGAGCCACGGCTTCCTCGAGCTCCTCACCCCCGTCTGCAAGGCCTGGCCCTCGGACATGGGCTTCCGGGTCACCGAGTGGGCCATCCAGTGCTTCGGCGGATTCGGCTACTGCCGCGACTACGGCGCCGAGCAGCACATGAGGGACATCAAGATCACCTCGATCTACGAAGGCACCAACGGCATCCAGGCGATGGACCTGCTGGGACGGAAGGTCTCCATGGGGGGCGGGAAGCTCTTCCTCGGCTACCTCGGCTGGCTCGGCGAGTTCATCGAGAAACACAAGTCGCATGCGACACTGGGAGAGCAGGTCGGCCGTCTGGAGAAGGCCAAGGACACCCTGGCCCACGTGACCATCGAGTTCGCGAAGACGGGAGCCGGCGGAGACATGGTCTACCCCGTGCTGAACGCCTGTCCCTATCTGGAGATGTTCGGAGACGTGACGGTGGCGTTCTTGCTCCTGCAACAGGCGGTGATCGCCCAGGAGAAGCTCGACGCCATCTGCAGCGCGAAGAACGCGGAGTCGGCAGAGGCCAGGAAGAGCCTGTGCGAAGAGGACGCCGAAGCGAGATTCTACTGGGGGAAGCTCTGCTCGGCGGAATTCTTCACCACCCAGATCCTGCCTCGAGTGGATGCACGGGCCGAGTCGATCGGAAGCGGAAGCCGCAGCGCCCTGGAGGTGGTGTTCTGAACCGGGCCCTGGATGGGGTCAGGGTGCTGGACTACTGCGGCACCCGCAGCGGACCCTACTGCACGAAGCTGATGGCCGACCTGGGGGCCGAGGTGATCCACGTGGAGCCCCCGAAGACGGGAGACGATGCGCGGAGGTCTCCGCCATTTCCCGGTGACGTCTCCCATCCGGAGAAGAGCGGCCTGTTTCTCTTCCTCAACACCAACAAGTTGGGGATCACGCTGAACCCTCGCCTGCCCCAGGGCAAGGAGATCTTCGAGAAGCTCGCCAGGAAGGTGGACGTGCTGGTCGAGGACTGGCCTCCCGGGCACATGGAGGAGCTGGGGCTCGGATACGACGACCTGAGAGAGCGGAACCCCGGGCTGGTCATGGCGTCGATCACCCCCTTCGGAAGGAGCGGCCCCTACAAGGACTACAGCGCCTACCCTCTCAACATCGCCCACGTCTCCGGGCAGGCCAACGTCCTGCCCCTGCCCTCTCCTGATCTCGAGCGCGCCCCGACCATGATCGGAGGCAACTGCACCGAGTACGACCCCGGCCAGACGGCTGCAGTGGCGATCCTCGCCGCCCTCTATTCGAGAGCCATCACGGGCAAGGGACAGCTCGTCGAGGTGTCCATGCAGGAAGCCGTCCTCTCGATGCAGAGGGTGGAGGCCGTCATCCCCGCCAATGGCGGTGACGTGTCGACCCGGAAGGGTCCCGAGACCGAGAGGCTGATCACGGTGATGTTCCCCTGCAAGGATGGCCACGTCGTCATGGTCACCCCTCTCCAGCACCAGTGGGAAGCCCTGATGAAGCTGATCGGGAACACCGCCTGGTTCGAGAAGAAGTCCTCCGCCAAACCTCCGGTGCGCGCCGAGGACCCCGAGGCCATGATCGAGCTGATCGGGAGCTGGATGAAGAAGCACACCAGGGAGGAGATCTGCAGCAGGGCGCAGGCCCTGAGCTGTCCCATCTCCCCCATCAGCTCCTCCGAGGACGTGGTCAACTCGGAGCAGATGAAGGCGAGGGAGATCTTCGTCGACCTGGAGCACCCGGAGGCGGGCAGGCTCAGGATTCCGTCCGCTCCCTACCACTTCTCGAAGACCCCCTGGATGCTGGAGCGCGCGGCGCCTCTTCTGGGCGAGCACAATCGGACCATCTACTGCGAGAGGCTCGGATTCGGCAGCGAAGAGCTGAAGGCGCTCCAAGAAGCCGGTGTGATCTAGATGGACAATGGACCTCTAGAGGGTGTCAGAGTCACGGAATTCACCTCCGCCTGGGCAGGGCCCTACGCCACCTGTCTCCTCGGCTTCCTGGGAGCGGAGATCATCAAGGTGGAGAGCAGAAAGAGGATCGATCACGCCCGATTGGTCTCCTTTACCACCAGCACGGACTTCTCGAACCCGGATCAGTCTCCGGTCTTCAACAGCCTGAATCTCAACAAGCAGAGCGTATGCCTCAACCTCACCCAACCCAGGGCGGTGGAGATCGCCAAGCAGCTGATCAGCAAGAGCGACGTGGTCGTGGAGAACATGCGGCCGGGTGTGATCGGAAGACTCGGCCTGGATTACCAGGCCGCGAGGGAAGTGAAGCCCGACATCATCTACCTCTCTTCATCGTCTTGCGGCCAGACGGGTCCTCACCGGGAGTACGTGGGCTATGCGCCGAATTTCGCCAGCGCTGCGGGCCTCTCCTACGTCACCGGCTACCCGGACTGGCCGCCGAGCATCCTCTCGGGCGCCATCGATCTGAGAAGCGCGACTGCAGCGGCCTTTTCGACCCTGGCGGCCCTGCTCTGCCGTCAGAGGACCGGTGAAGGTCAATACATCGATCTGGCTTCCCAGGAAACCATCGTGATGCTCAACAGCAACGCGCTGATGGATTACCTGATGAACCAACGCGTGCAGACGCGAAGGGGTAACCGGGACGTCTGCGACAGAATGGCCCCACACAACTGCTATCGCTGCCGCGGAGACGACAACTGGATCAGCATCGCCGTGGCGAACGATCGGGAGTGGCGGGCGCTCTGCGGCGCCATGGGGAAGCCGGAGCTGGCAGAGGACGAGAGATTCGCCGAGGCCGAGACGCGCTGGAAGCATCAGGAGGAGCTGGACCGGATCATCAGCGACTGGAGCAGCGACAAGGACGACTACGAGCTGATGCACGAGCTCCAGAGACTGGGAGTCGCCGCAACGCCCTCGCTCAGCAACAAGGCGCTCTTCCAGGATCCCCACCTCGAGGAGAGGGGAACCTTCGTGCAGGTGGATCATCCCCTTCTGAAGAAGGACTGGGTCCTCTCCCCTCCCTGGAAGATGTCCGGCACACCGCCCAGCATTCGTCGCCACGCGCCTTCGCTGGGAGAGCACAGTCAGCGGATCTTCCAGGAGCTGCTCCAGATGTCAGCGGCGGAGATCGAGACCCTGAAGGAAGAACAGGTCATCTACTGACCGCTTTCCTCTCCTGCGAAGCGTCCGCAGGCGGTATCATGGCGGAGGGCGGACGAGATCCTTCCCTTTGCCGGGAGGCAGCCTTGGGAACGACCGGCCTTTCGTCACGGCTCGATGCGGTCTTCCGCACCACCTTGGGTCTGCTGTTGCTTCCGGCCGCGGCCATCGCCTTGAGCATGCTGGCCCTCTTCCGGGTTCTGCGCGGGGCACCGCGCTCCAAGGTCGACAGCGTCTACTGGACCTTCGGGAGATTCGTGGTCCGGGTCGGGGGCACCAGGCTCGAGGTCCACGGGCTCGAGAACATCCGCCCGGGCCAGGGCTACGTGGTGGTGCCGAATCACGAGAGCAACTGGGATCCCCCCGCACTGCTCGCCGCACTCACGGGAACTCCCCTGCGCTTCGTCGTCAAGAAGGAGATCACCGGCATCCCCATCTTCGGATGGGCAATCGTCCGGAGCGGATCGGTGAGGGTGGAGCGGACCGGCAGCCAAAGCGACGTGGATCGGATCCGCGAGAGGATGGGAACGCGCCCGCACGACGTCTCGATGCTGTTCTACGCCGAGGGAACCCGCTCGCGCGACGGAGCGCTGCACCCCTTCAAGAAGGGCCCCTTCGCCACTGCGATCTCCCACCGGCTGCCGGTCCTTCCCGTCGGCCACGCCGGCTGCTACCGGATCTGGTCTCCGCTCGTCTTCGGGATCCGCAGCGGTCCCGTCGTCGTCGAGGTGGGACGGCCGATTCCGGCGGAGCACCTCGGCTACGACGACCGGGAGGCCCTCCGAGACCAGACCTTCGAGGCGGTGAAGGAGCTGCGGAGCCGGGCGAGAAGACGCATCCGGGAGCTCGGCGCAGACCCCGGCGGAATCGACTGAGCGCAGCGGTTTCCCAGGTAGTTTCCGATGAACTCCGCAGAGTGAGCCGGGTCAGTGAGACCCGGGGCGAGTGAGCAGCGGGGCGTAGCAGCGGGCCAGATAATCGGCCAGCATCCGGTCGGCGCTGAAGGCCGGGCCGATGCTGCGAAGCGAGGCCCGGATGCGGGCGAGCCAGGCCCGGGGCAGCCCGCCCTCGTCGCGTTGGTAGAACTCGGGGATCACCTGATTCTCCAGGATCCGATAGAAGGTCTCCGCGTCGCGCGCGTCCTGGGCCGCGTGGTCGGCATCCACCTCGCCACTCACTGCCCAGCCGTTGCGGCCGTCGTAGGCCTCGGCCCACCAGCCGTCGAGAACGCTCAGCTGGAGGCCACCGTTGATGGCCGACTTCATCCCGCTGGTGCCGCTCGCCTCCAGGGGCGGTCGCGGAGCATTGATCCAGACATCGCAGCCACGAACCAGGTGCACCGCCAGCCCCAGGTCGTAGTCGTGGAGCACGGCCACCCGCTGCCCCACCCGACCGGCGCGCTTGATGGCGAACAGCTGCTGCACGATCCGCTTGGCCTCGTCGTCTCCGGGGTGGGCCTTGCCGGCAATCAACACCTGGACGGGCCTGCGCCCGCCGACCATCCGGACGGCACGGGCGGGATCGAGCACCAGCAGGTGGAGGCGCTTGTAGGTGGCGAGGCGGCGGGCGAAGCCGATCGTGAGCAGCTCGGGATCGAAGGCCCGGGCGGCCGCCTCGACGTAGTCGAGGGGCTCGTTGCGCGCCAATCGGTCGAGCACACTGCGCTCGCGCACGAAGGCGACGAGCTCGGCGCGAAGCCGGTTGCGCGTGGCCCAGAGATCCTCGTCGGGGATGTTCTCGACGGCATCCCAGGTACCGGGGTCGGCCGCGCGCGCCTCGAAGTCCTCCCCCAGGTAGCCGGCGAGCAGCGCGCGCATCGCGGGAGCCAGCCAGGTGGCGAGGTGCACACCGTTGGTGACGTGACCGATCGGCACCTGGTCGACGCGGCGATCCGGATACAGGCTCGACCACATCTCCCGGGCGACTTCGCCATGGCGGCGGCTTACCCCGTTGGCCGAGCCGGAGACCCGAAGGCCCAGCTGGGTCACGCCGAAGGGCTCGTCGGCCGCGCCGGGACGCGAGCGACCGAGATCGAGGAACGACTCGAGATCGAGACCGAGCTCGGCGGGGAAGGATCCCAGGGTCTCCGCGACTTCGTCCCTTCCGTAGGTTTCGTTGCCCGCCGCCACGGGAGTGTGGGTCGTGAACACCGTGTGGGCGCGCGCCGCCTCGAGGGCGCTCTCCGTGTCGGCGCCGCGGGCGACCTCTGCCCGGGCCAGCTCCAGTGAAGCCAGTGACGCGTGCCCCTCGTTCAGGTGGACGATCCCGGGCTCGATCCCGAGGGTGCGCAGCGCGCGGATGCCGCCGATCCCGAGCAGCGTGTACTGAGCCTGGCGCGTGCTGCGGTCCCGGACGTAGAGCTGCGCGGTGATCCAGCGGTCGATGGGGGAGTTCTCGGGCCGCTCGGCGTCGAGGAGAAAGAGCGGCACCCGACCCACGTCGACGCGCCAGATCTGCGCCGTGACCTCCCGCCCCCGGATGGAGACGGAGATCGTCACCGGGAGGTCTTCGGTGTCCGTGACCAGCGAGGTCGGCAGCCGCTCGGGATCGGTGTCGACCCAGTACTCGTGCTGCCAGCCCGACCGATCGATCCGCTGCAGGAAGTAGCCCTTGCGGTAGAGGAGGCCGACCGCGACCAACGGCAGAGCCCGGTCCGAGGCGGCCTTGAGAAAATCGCCGGCGAGGGCGCCGAGCCCCCCCGCGTAGATCGGCAGCGAGCGGTGCACACCGTACTCCGCACACAGGAAAGCGGCCGGGCGCTCCGGCGACAGAGGCCCCTCCGCAAAGGGGCGCGCACGGTCGGCTGCGATCGCCTCCTCGATGGCCCCAGCTCGTGCCAGGAGATCCGGGTCCGCGGCCGCTTCGACCAGCGCGTGGGTCGGCGCCTCCTGGAGCAGGCGCACGGGGTTCTCGCCGCACTTCTCCCAGCGGTGCGCATCGATCTCGCGGAAGATCTCGGGGCCACCGGGAACCCACGACCAGCGGTAGTTGAAGGCGAGCCGGGCCAGCACCGCCAGGGGCCCTGGAAGCCGCGCCGCTAGGGCGCTCGCCGCGCGCTCCAGATCCTTTTCTCCCGCCGCGATCACGATCGGACCATGATACGCATCCTGTTGACCGGATCGAGTCGACTGGCGAAGGACCTCGAGATCAGCGCGGCGACGAGCGCACCCGAGCGATCGCCTCTGCCCAGCGGCCGCGGCGCTCGGCGCGCACCGCTTCATCGAGTGCGGGCTCGAAGCCCAGCGGCGCCGCGAGCCTGGCCCGGCAGTCCGCGAGGCTGGCGATGGCGCCCGTCGCGAGCCCCGCGAGCTGTGCCGCGCCGAGCGCAGTGGTGTCGAAGTCGCGGGCGCAGTGGATGGCGCGACCGCCGAGGTCCGCGAGCGTCTGCAGCAGCAGCTCGCTCCGGGCGAGGCCGCCGTCGACCCGCAACGGCGCCGCTCCCAGGCCGCTGGCCTCGCACAGATCCACGCAGCGCTGGGCCAGCCCCTCGACCGCGGCGCGCACCAGGTGGGCCGCCTTGCTTCCCCGAGTGAGTCCGCCGATCAGCCCGCGTGCCTCGTCGTCGAGGTAGGGCGTACCGAGACCCTGGAGGGCGGGGACGAAGACCACTCCCTCGGCGTCGCCCACCTCCCGCGCGATACGGTCGAGAGAGGCCGCGTCGGGCAACAGCCCGATTCCCACCAGCCACTCCACCACCGCGCCGGCGGTGTGGACGCTCGACTCGACGCAGTACTGCATGGCGGTCTCGGGAAGCCGCCAGAGGGCGAGCGCGTGCGCCCCCGGACCCGCCTGTTGGAACGTTTCGCCGGTGTGCACTTCCAGCATTGCCGCGGTGCCGAGCGTGAGCTTGGCCTCGCCGGCACGATGCACCCCCTGGGCGAAGCAGGCCGACTGCTGATCGCCCACGCGCGCGGCAACCGGCACGGGACCACCCAGCAGGTGCCCCGGCGTCTCGGCCACGACCTCCGCGGTCGCCACCACCGCGGGCAGCGCCTCGATGGGCACGCCGAACAGCGCCACCACGGGCTCCATCCAGCTTCCGGTCCGCGAGTCGAAGAGACCGGTTCCGCTGGCACAGCTCGGATCGGTGACGAAGCGCGAGCCGCCGGTGAGGCGGTCGGTGAGCCAGACATCCGGGGTGCCGAGCCGGAGGCGCCCCGCGCGGGCGGCCGCGGCCACCCCGCTCTGGTTCTGCAGCAGCCACTCGAGCTTGGTCGCCGAGGCCTGGACCGGCATCGGCACGCCGCGGGCCTGGAGCTCCGCCGCGCGCGCTGCCGTGCGCTGGTCCTGCCAGCCGATCGCCGGTGCCAGCGCCTCACCGCTCTGCGCGTCCCAGGCGAGCACCGTCGAGCGCTGGGTGGCGACGCCGAGACCGGCCACGTCGAGAGCGCTCGCGCCCGCCTCGGCGAGCACCTCGCGGAGGACCGCGAGCGAGCTCTCCCATAGGGACCTCGGATCCTGCTCCACCCAGCCGGCGGCGGGGAAGCTGCATTCGAGCGCGCGGTCCGCGCGACCGCAGATGCCGCCCGCCCCGTCCACCACCAGCGCACAGGCGCGCGTGGTGCCGACGTCGAGGCCGATCAGCAGCTCACGGCCCATAGGGACTCCCCGCCACGTTCAGCTCCCCGTCCTGGAAATCCGCTTGGCAATTCGCTCGCATCCTAGCCCGAAGAGGTGCGACGGGCTGTTAAGCTGCGGAGGACGACCGACGGAGGGCACACCGATGTCACAGGAAGACCAGAGCCGGCGTTTGATCCGGCACGGCATGGTTCTCTTTCTCCTGGGACTGCTCACGGGGATTCTGATCCCCACACTGACGAGCCCGAGACTGGCCCTGGCGGCGCACATGGAGGCCCTCCTCAACGGGATGTTCCTGATCCTGGTGGGGGGAGTGGTCTGGAAGGAGCTCCGCCTGCCCGAGCGCCTCGCCGCGACGGGCTTCTGGCTGCTGCTGGTCGCGGCCTACGCGAACTGGGGCTTCTGTCTGCTGGCAGCCGTCTTCGGGGCGAGCCAGGTACTCGCGATTGCCGGGGCGGGCTACAGCGCGGCGCACTGGCAGGAGCAGCTGGTGAGCGCGGGGCTGGGCGTGGGCGCCGCCTGCGTCCTGGCAGCCTGCTGCCTGCTGGTCTACGGACTGCGAGAGACCAGCGAAGCGTGACGGAGAGACTCTGAAGCTCAGCCCCGCTCGGCCGATTGAAGCGTCGACAGGCCTGGGGAGCGAAGCCTGCCGAGCCAGGGCACGAACCGCCCTACGCGCTCCGCGTAGGTCGCGTAGGCCTGCCCGTGCAACCTGACCAGGTTTCGTTCCTCGAGCCGGACCTGCAGGGAGATGAGAGCCACGGCGACGGCGAAGCCCGTCAGCGTCCACGGAGCCGGGGTGATCCACACCAGGCCGGCGAGCGTGAGAAACATCCCAGAGAAGATCGGATTCCTGGAGAGGGCGAAGAGCCCTCCGGTCACCAGCTGGGTCGGCCGGTCGTCGATCCCGATCCGCCAGGAGGCCCCCATCTGCGCCTGCGCGACCAGGCTGATCACGAGCCCGCCGAGAAAGAGAAGCCAGCCGAGCGCGTGCCACCCCGCGGCCAGCTGCCAGATCCCGAGGCGCCCCGGCTCCAGAGACGCAAAGAGCAGGCTCCAGACCATCAAGCCGGCCAGAAACAGACCCAGCAGTGCTCCCACCACCCGCTGAGCCGTCTCGGCCTCGCGGTGGAACACGATTGGGAAGACCCCCGCCCGCCGCCAGGTGCGCCAGGTCGGCCAGACGATCGCCGTCAGCAGATATGCGAGGACGGCGAACGGCAGCAGTCTCATCGGAGTTTCCCCTTGAAAATCAACTTGTTCAAGAGATTATGTGAGTTAAAGCTCATATCTTCAACTCGCTTTCCAGAAGTGGGGTCTCGGGTGCGAAGAAACTCCGAAGTCCCCGAAAACAGCCATCTCAGGACAGGTCGCGCTTCACCGTCCGGCAGATCGTAGAGGCCGCAGCTCGCGTTTTCGTGAACGGGGACGGCCTGGTCCCCTACCGCAAGGCGACGCGCTCGCCAGCAGCGAGCCCGCTCAGCACCTCGACCAGCCCCTCCTCCGAGCGCGGCCCCGTGGTGACCATGCGGCGCTCCGGACCGCTCTCGCCGACCACCGTGACGAGCTCGAGCTGGCCGACGCGCTCCACCGAGCGCTCCGGCACCACCAGCCACGCCCGCTCTCCCTCGGGAAGTGCCACCCGAGCGAACATGCCGGCGTAGAGCCGGGAGTCGTAGGGGAGACGGACCTTGACCAGCAGGGTCCGGGCGCCGGGCTCGGCGAAGGGAACGATCTCGTCGATCACGCCTTCGAACTCTTCGTCGAGGGAGGGAATGCGGACCTTCAGGGGATCGCCCACGGTGAGGCGCACGGCCAGCGACTCGCGCACCGGCACCTCCACCCGCAGCACGGTCGGATCGTAGATGCGCAGCAGCGGACGGCCGGGCACCGCGGTGTCCCCCGGCTCGGCGAGGCGGTCCACCACGCGGCCGCTGACCGGCGAGCGGATCTCTGCGAACGAGAGCCCGGTCTGCGACTCGCGCTGGCTCGCCTCCAGCCGGTCCACCTCGGCCCGCGCCACCCGCAGATCGCTCTCGACGCGATCCAGCCGCTGCTGCGCCTCCACTCCCTGGGCCACCAGCTTTGCCATCCGTTCCTGCTCGGTTCGGGCGAGAGCGAGCTTGGCGCGCGCACCGCGCAGGGCCTCGGCCACCTCGCCGCTGCGGGCGCCGAGGTCCCGGGCATCGAGCCGGATCAGCAGGTCTCCCTTGGCCACCTCCGAGCCCGCATTCACCCGGATCTCCTCGATTCGGGCCAGGATGCGCGAGGCCACGGCCGCGCGCCGCGCCGACTCGACGGCGCCGCTGGCCCACTCGACGCCGGGCCCGACCCGGCGCTCCACCACCGCCACGGCCGCCGGCGCGCCGGGCTCGGAGCTCCGGACCTCGCCAGCGGGAATGCGCTCCCCGCAGCCCCCGGAGAGCCACATCACCGCCAGACCGATCACGGCCAGCCCCGCTACTGCCTCGAGAACGCGTTTCAGCGAGCCGCTCACGAAGAATCCCCCTTCCGGGCAGCGGCGGCGCCATGGCCCGGTCGACTGCGGTAGACGAGATCGTAGGTCACCGGGACGACCAGCAGCGTGAAGGCCGTCGACACCAGCAAGCCGAAGATCAGCGCCCAGGCGAGACCCGAGAAGATGGGATCCAGTGTGATCGGCACCGCGGCCAGCATCGCCGTTCCGGCGGTGAGGAGGATGGGGCGGGTCCGCACCGCGCCGGCCTCGAGCAGTGCGCGCCGGAGCGGCTTGCCGTCGGCCAGCGCGACGTGCAGGAACTCGATCAGCAGGATCGCGTTGCGCACGGCGATCCCGGAGAGCGCGATCATGCCGATCATCGCCGTGGCCGTGAAGAAGATGGTATTGGAGTAGCCGCCGACCTCCCCTCCCGACACCAGGTTCAGCAGCCAGAAGCCGGGCATGATGCCGATCATGGTGAGAGGAATCGAGATCATCAGGATCAAGGGCATGCTGTAGCTCCGGGTCTGGAAGACGAGGATGACGTAGATGCCGAGCAGGGCGACCCCGAAGGCGATGCCGAGATCGCGGAAGACGTCGCGTGTGATCTTGAGCTCGCCCTCGCCGAACCAGGAGACCCGGGCTCCTTCCGGGAGCTGCCAGGGGATTCCGCCCCCGCTCGAGAGGTAGCTCCGGCCCCCGAGCGGGCGCGGAGCGGGGGTCCGATCCGCCGAGAGAGGCGCGCCCGCCGGCACCAGATCGGCGTTCACGTCCGCCACCACCTCGGCCGGCGCACGGCCCACCGACTCCGCGTACACGTAGACGACGCGGCGCAGGTCCTTGTGGTAGATGGCCTTCTCCACCGGGACCGCCTCGAACTCGCCGATCTCGCCGAGGCGCACCACCGGCACCGGCGCGTCCCGGATCCCTCCTTCCTCGCGCACCTTCACGATGCCGGGCCGGCCCTTGAGCGCCAGGGCCTGCAGCGCCTCCACGCCGGAGCGCGCCGAACGGGCCAGGCGCAGGCGGATCGGAAGGGGATTCACCTCGTCCGGGAGGTGGAGGCGGGTGGCGTCGAGACCGGAGAGCGCGAGCTCGACGGTCCTGGCCGCATCCTCCGCGCTGACGCCCGAGAGCGCGGCCTTCTCCTGGTCGGTGGTGAAGAGCCAGCGTTCCGACGCGTCCTCGACGGTCGAATCGACGTCCGAGACGCCCGGCTCGAGCTCCAGCCGCTGCTCCACCGCGCGCGCTCCGCTTCGGAGCCGCTCATAGGGAAGCTGCGGCTCGCCGTAGAGCTCGGCAGTGATGGTCGCGAGCACCGGTGGCCCGGGCGGCGTCTCGACGATGGCGATCCGGGCGCCCGCGCCGCTCGCGACCGCCTCGAGCGCGTCGCGCAGCCGGAGCGCGATCTCGTGCGACTGCATCTCCCTGCTTCGCTTCGCCACCAGGTTGATGCGAATGTCGGCCACGTTCGGCCCCTGGCGCAGGAAGTAGTGCCGGACCATGCCGTTGAAGTCCATCGGAGAGGCGATTCCACTGTAGATCTCGAAGTCGCGCACCTCGGGCGCGCCCCGCAGCACCTCGCCCAGGCTCCGTGCAATCGCGTCGGTGCGCTCGAGCGTGGTGCCCTCGGGCGGGTTCACCACGATCTGGAGCTCGTTCTTGTTGTCGAAGGGGAGCATCTTGAGGGGCACCGCGCGGAGCAGCGCCAGCCCGGCCGCCGCCACGAACAGCAGCGTCACGCCGCCCAGCAGCCCCCAGGCGCGCCGTCGGTCGTCGAGAAAGGGCGCCAGCAGCCGCGCGTAGAACCGGTAGAGGAGCGTCTCCTCGATCGAGGCCGTCGGTTCCTCTGCGCTGGAGGAGACGGCGCGGGCGCGCAGGGCCCGGTAGGCGAGCCAGGGCGTCACGGTGAAGGCGACGACCATCGACATCATCATCGCGACGGGCACGTTGAGGGCCATCGGCCGCATGTAGGGCCCCATCATGCCGGTGATGAAGTTCATGGGAAGGAAGGAGACGATCACCGCCAGTGTGGCCAGCAGGATCGGCGGCCGCACCTCGTTCACGGCCCTTCGCACCGCCGCGAGCGGCTCCTCGCGGCCCATCCGCAGGTGCCGGTAGATGTTCTCGACGTCGACGATGGGATCGTCCACGACCAGGCCCAGCGAGAGGATCAACGCGAAGAGCGTGACGCGATTGATCGTGTAGCCGGAGGCGTAGTTCACCAGCAGCGTGAGCGAGAAGGTGATGGGGACCGCCACCGCCACCACCAGCCCCTCGCGCCAGCCGAGCGAGTAGGCGATCAGGCCGATCACGATCAATATGGCGACGGCGAACGCTTCGAGCAGCTCGTTGACCTTGTCGTTGGCGGTCTCGCCCTGGTCGCGGGTGACGCGCGCGTGGACGCCCGCCGGGAAGTGGGTGGCAACCAGCTCCTTCACGCGATCCCGCACCCGCTCCGCCACCAGCACTGCGTTGGTTCCCTTCTGCTTGGCGACGGAGATGTGGACGGCGGGAAGCAGCTCGGCCCGCTGCGCGCTCTCGCCCTCGGCGGGGCCGAATCCGATCCAGCTGTAGCTGGTAGGCTCCTCCGGACCGTCGCGCAGGGTCGCCACGTCCTCGAGAAGGACCGGCCTCCCGTCCACCACGTTCACCACCGCGCGGCGCAGACCCTCGATCCCGGAGAAGAAGTCTCCGCCGTCGACGCTGAAGAAGCGATCCGCCCGGTCGAACCCGCCGGCGGGCCGCCGCACGTTGGAGATTCCGAGCGCCCAGGCCACCTCGAGGGCGGAGGTCTGCCGCGCCGCCAGTGCATCCGTGTCGAGCTCGACCCGCACCGTCCGCGGCCGCCCGCCCACCACCTCGGTGCGGTTGGTCCCGGGCACGCCCTGGAGATCGATCTCCACCTCCTCGGCGATGCGGCGCAGCGCGAAGTCGTCGATGGCATCGGGTCGCTCGCTCCAGAGGGTGACGATCAGGATCGGGACGTCGTCGATCTCGATGGGCTTGACGACCCAGGAGGTGACGTCCGGCGGCACCAGATCCGTGTTGGAGAAGATCTTGTTGTAGATCTTCACCAGGCTGTCCTCGCGGTCCTCGCCCACGTAGAAGCGGACCGTCACGATGGCCCGGCCCGGAAGCGACATCGAGTAGACGTGCTCCACGCCGTCGATCTGGGTGAGGAGCTTCTCCAGCCGCGTCGCGACCTGGCGCTCGACCTCCTCGACCGGGAGCCCCGGCGCCTCCACGTGGACATCGGCCAGGGGCACGACGATCTGCGGCTCCTCTTCGCGTGGAGTGATCGTGATGGCAAGCAGCCCGGCCGCCAGTGAGACGGCGATCACCAGGCCTGCCAGGTCACCGCGCAGGAAGAGATCGATGATGCGACCCAGCGGGGAGCGATCGGATGCGTGCGGCGGGTGACTGGACACCGTACTCAATCTCCGGTGCGGACGCGCTCCAGGACCTCTCCGGCGCGCGTCGGGTTGAAGCAGCCGCACTGACAGGGCCGCGCCAGGAGCCGTGCGGCCTCCTCGACGCCGAGGCGCGCGGTGCGCACATGGGAGACGACCGCCTCGATCAGGTTGAAGCCGACCAGACCGTGCCCGCAGAGCGAATTCAGCTCGACGATCTCGCGCCGCGGCAGGCGATCCAGCCGCCCCCTGGTGCCGAGCGACTGCTCGACGCTGTGCCGGGTGATGCCCGCCCGGCGGCAGCAGCCCTGCACCTCTTCCAGCGGACCGCTCACGTTGATCGGCAGACCGAGATCCGCCTCGACCAGATCTCTCACGGCGCCCGCCAACGCCTCGACGTCGTCGTAGACCGCGTGCAGGCAGAAGCCCTCTGCGAGCTCTTCCTCG
>Ga0307423_1000646_pt1 | contig 23231 bp, 48 predicted proteins | sample SalMarWE160310MG_FD_202154 | JGI IMG/M metagenome (GOLD analysis project Ga0307423, IMG submission 202154) | Salt marsh sediment microbial communities from the Plum Island Ecosystem LTER, Massachusetts, United States - WE1603-10 | ecosystem: Environmental > Aquatic > Marine > Intertidal zone >...
GCAAAAGCTATTATGATTCAGCTTCCATATAAAGCTCTCCCTATTGTTCCTCCAACAAGATCACAAGATATTAAGAAGCAAGCAGAATATGAGAAGAAGAAACTTCAAAGAGAAACAAAAGAAAGTGTTCGTAAGTTCACACATAAAGTAAAGACGTACTTTGTAAAAGGAATGGCTGGCGCATTGCTTGTTGCGCTTGCTTCTTTCTTTATCAACTTTTCTTATAGCAAACTTTCATCAGCAACGTCTTCACAGATGCAGAACAGTGAAAGTTATATGATTCAGAAACAAGTAATTATGAACAATATTGAGTCTCTGAATAGACAGATTGATCAGAAGTATGTTTCTATCAGTGCTATGCCTGAGAGTTATATTTCTAAGCGACAATCAGAAGAAGAAATTTTGAAAAGCTTAGAAGAAGAAAGAAGAGAACTCAATAAAGAACTTTCTGATATTGTATCTGGAAAGAAAGGAATTGAAGAAACTGTATCACTACAAATCAGATATGCAGCTAATGCTTTGAATATTGATGTACAGAAATATATTGGTATGATTAATCTTGGTGTAAGTATTGGTTTGGTATCATTGTATTTAATCTTTTTCTTTATTAGTCAAAATTTACCTAGTAATAAGAAGTTGGTTACAGTTAAGAAAATTAGAAGGAGAAAGAAATGACAATAGTACTAATGGTTACATTTTGGATTACAACTACGTGGTGGTATTTCAATTTCTTTATGGGAATTGAGAATCCAATGATGCTATCAACAACTAACTTTGCCCTGCTGATTGGCTGGGTATTATCGGCTAGATTAGATAAGATTGAAGAAAAACTTAAGTGAAAACATACGGAATATATCATCTGCGTTGGCAAGGAAGCTCTCTAATTATGATGCTTCCAATGCTATTTTTAGAAAGCTTAGGTATGCCATTATGGGCAAATCTTATGGTAGGTCAAGCTATTGGAGCAACAATCTTTTGGAAGATTGATAAATGGATATTTAAAGGAGATAAGAAATGAAATCTAATCTAAAAATAACTAGAGCTAAGGACTATGGATGGAGATATATTATTGAAGGAAATATTGCAGGATTTGATATTGAATTTACATATATTGATGAAGACAATTATGATGCTACAATGCAATCAATAGCTCAAATGATTCAATCCCACGTAGAGTCTTTGAAAACTAAAGAAGATAAACAATGAGTGCTATTCTATCTCTAACTGGAGACTTCGGGGATGACGGGGAAGAGACAAGACATATTATAATACCGAATATAATTAGTATTCAGAAAGTGTATACTCGTCTTATTAAATTCACAATGATTGATAGAGGATACTTTCTTTATGAGTGTGATAACCTGGATGAAGTCATTTATGAAATTAAAAAACAGATTGATGACTTCTATAAGAACTATGATATGTATGTGAAAGTTATTAAAAAATAAGACACTTTAGGTCTTAGGAATGCCATAGGTCTCTTGAGTCATAGATCGTGGCTTGAGAGGCTTTCTAGATAGCTTTATGAAGGGATATGACTATGAATATATTTTATTTAGATGCTGATCCTATCAAGGCAGCACAATATCAAGCAAATTCTCACGTTTGTAAAATGCAAACTGAAGGAATGCAAATTCTATCAACAGTTATGATTAAACATGGTTATGCTGCTCCAATGAAACTATCACATCCACACCACCCATCATCAATTTGGGCATCTCAATCTGTAGATAATTTTCAATGGCTTATCGAACATGTAGAAGCTCTTTGTAAAGAGTATACATTTAGGTATGGTAAGAAACATAAAGTTGAGGAGTATTTATCTTTGGTAAAAATTCCTAAGCTTAGAAAAGGATTCACAGAACCTCCTCAAGTTGTTTCAGAAGAATTTAAGGGAGATAACACTATAATAGCTTATAGAAAATATTATGTCTATGATAAACTATCTCAAGAAGGTTGGAGATGGGAATATAAAAACAGAAAGGAACCAGAATGGATAAAGGATTACAGATGAAATTAACAGAAGGTAAGATGAGAGGGGAAATTAAACAAGGCAGTGATAATAAGAAACCTATTGTTCCACCCCCATCTGGAACACCTTACAGTTCTTCAATGGAAAAATACAAACAGTTGATTGAGGAATGTATTGTACCTTCAATGAATCAGAGAAGAAAGAGACTTGAGAAACTTGTAAATACAATCACAGTTGATTATGAGAAAGATACTGTTGCAGAGTTTGAAGGAGAATATATCTATGATGAGTTAATTGAAACAAAGAATATTACTGATAAAGAGACTTTTAAGATAGAGTTTTATGGTAAGTCTCGTAATTGGAAAAGTGAAGCAGGAAAGCAGTACAAAGTAATTATCAAGGAAGTTGAATGAGCGCAAGTCTAAAATTACTTAGCAAGATTTTCACTGAGGACTTTATTGAAGTTCCTTCAGAGCTTATTACAGAGGAATATCAGAGAAAGATTTATAAAGCTTATGAGAAATACCACATCATAAGCGGTAAGAAGCCTTCTGTTCCTTTTTTTGTTGATAAGATTATTCCCAAGATTTCTTCTGATTCAACAGAGAAAAAATCCCTAAAAGAGATTGTGGAAAATCTTCCAGATGTTGAAGAATCATCTGAGGAAATTAAAGAGCTACTTGGGGATGAATATAAGAAAGTATCCTTATCTCGCTTAGGAAAAGACTTTGCTAAATCGTTGAAAGAAGATAATTGGGAAGATGTTTGGAAGAGTATTTCAAAGATGGAAGCTGTTAGAGATGTTGGAACAGATGAACAACTGGAGCCAGATAATGAATCTTTCTTGGATGAAGATGATGCTATTACTAGAGTACCGACGGGGATTCCTTCAGCAAGTAAAGTTTTGAGCACCATTCCCGAATCAAGTGTTATACTTTATGGAGGCTTGAGTAAGTCTGGTAAAACCCTTACCTCATTAATTTCTATTACAAATAGGTTCTTTGATGGGGCAAGCATCCTAATTTTTAGCTATGAAATGACAATTGCACAGCTAAAAGCAAGACAGCTATCTTATCTCTCACAAGTACCCTATGAAGAGGTAGAATGTAGGAAGTTCACTATTAAAGAATCTGCTCTGAAAGTTAAAGGGGTTAAATACTCTTTTGTTCATGATATCCGTCCAGAAGAAGCAATGAAGATGATGCTTGCTGGAAAAGAAGAAGAACTAAAAGCTATTCCTAAGCGAAAGAATGTTATTATCTTTCGTGGAGGGCTTTCAGGTAAAGATATCAAGAAAGCAAAAGAGACAGGAAAACGTACAAGACCTTTGCCGAATAATGAAACTTTGATTCAAGACATGAAGCTGTATTACACTCTATATGGTGTTACAGAGTATCTTATTGACTATCTACAGATTGTCCCACTTGTTACAAAGACTTCAAGGGAAGAAGGTCTTACTAAATTGGTGCAAGAAGTTAAGGAATTTTGTATTGAAACAGGAGCAACAGCACATGTTCCAGTACAAACAGAAGAAGACGTGAGAGAAGTAAAATATGCTAAATCGTTGAAGATGTATTGTGATCTGATGATTGGTGTCATGCGAACTTCTAAACTCAGCAAATTGAATAGCTTGGCTATTTTTGTCTGTGCAAACCGTCACGGACCTTGGAACTTTGGATATATCTACGAAAACAAACTATCATGTATGAATATTGTTCCAGTAGATTCAGAAGAACACACTTATGAAGAATTAATGGAGAAGTGATATGAAACTTATCACAAAAGAAATGTTGATAAAAGATGTTGCAGAAAGCTGGAAAAGGAGTTATTTACGAAACGGAGAATGGTATGAAACAATCTCAGGAGATACAGAAATAGTCTATCGTAAGTTACTAAAAGCAACTACAGAACAGGAAGTAGTTGGAGCTATCGGTAACAAATCTTGGACCAGCTTATATTGTAATGACTGTGAAAAAGAAGTGAATGCTGTTGTACAACTTGGTGAAGGACCTGACTACGAATCACATACAGCATATATCTGTTTTGATTGTTTAGAAAAAGCATTGAAACTAAAAGGAAACTAATATGGATATCAAAGAAGCAATCAAATTGAAAGAAAAGCTGGAAGAAGATATTGAGAAGCTCATTGAAGAGTTTACACTAGAAACAGACTTAGATGTTTTCAGGATTGATGTAGAAGAAGGATCATGTATGGGACAGATGTATTCAGTAGAAGTTGAAGTGAGATTGATGTGATAACTAAAATCAAAGACATAGATATTCTATGTGAAGCACTCAGAGATATTTCTTTTAAAGAATCTCTTGGTTGTTATGATTGTTTTGATCTGGAATACGGGTTCTGTGAAGTTACCGATGAAGAGCTTAGACAAAACTTCAAAGAAAGATGTGATCTAAAAGATATCACTCTATATTATAATCCTGAATATAATCTATGGACAGGATGGTATTGGGATGGAGATGGTACATTATTATTTAGATTTAATGGAAAGTATTATATGAATACTGATTGTAAGAAGACATGTGATTGGAAGGAAGTTCCTTATTTAACACTTGACAAAATTCAAAAGCTTAGGAGAGAAGTATGACATGGTTTAGATTAATTACACCTATCCTAATTACAATTATAGGATGGTTTATTTCTAAGATGGTATATCCTTTTGCATATCCATTTAGAAGTTGGGCAAGAAAAAGAGTTTATAAACTTGATGAAAAGTTTATTGTCAATACAGTTCATGCAGATGAAGGTATGAATACAGCTCCATATAGGATTCTCCCTAAGCGAGATAAAAATATTATTGATTGGATTGCTAGATTTGTATGGTGGTTTCTAGATGACACACCTGAATGGAGTGATGCTGGAGGAACTACTTTTGTAAGAGAAAGTTGTAAAAATGATACAGGAATCTCCCCTAAATCATATGGTTCCTATATTGCCTTCAGAGAAGAGACTGAGAAATATATTGACAATAGATGGAGACGTTTCTGGTGTTCTTATAGATGGAGTGCTTGGAAGAATCAAATGGTAAATTTTAATCGTGAGTATCTAAAGATTCATAAGTATATTAAAGGATATGAAGTTCTTGTAAATACAACAGAACAGAAGATTCCTGTTGGTAAATTTACAGAGACTAAACCAATCGGGACACGTTATAAAGGTGATTCAAGAAATGTTTTTGGAACACAGATTTACTACGTTGTAGCAGAAGATGGTTCCAAGTATCCTTGTATTGAAAGTGCTGGTACAATTGGAAATATCTATTATGATTTTTGGATTGGATATCTTAGAGGAACACTTCGTTTTGAGAGTGCTTTTAGATGGGGTTTTATTAAAGGAAAGTAGATGAGAGAAAACTATGCAGAGAAGATTCATTATAGAGTTGCCAGAAGAATGTCAAGAATTGAACATGATTTTCTAGGAGATAGATTTATTGAAGAGGTAGATAGAAAGCTCGTAGATCATCTACGATATCATATGGTGAGAGGTTACGGTAAAACAGAACAAAGAGAGAATTATTATGAAAGACATTTAGATGTATACGTTGCTTCTCCTGAACTCTTTTGGGAAATTGTTGAAAAAGAAGCTGAAAAATTGTACAATCTTAGAAATTCTATGGAGATGAAAATTTCCTAAGCTTAGAAAAATAACAAAGGAGAAACATTGAAAATAATAAACTCTATGCATATAGATACTGCTAAGGTTGTTACATGAGCAACACAAAATACTACATCTATGATCTCGAAACGTACAGAATGGCGTTTACTTGTGTAATCTCTGACGAAGATGGTAATACTGTTAGTTTTGAGATAAGTAATCGTAAACGTGAAGCTAGTGAACTTAGAGCTTTTCTCGGTAAGATTTATGCTCAAAAAGCAAAGATGGTTGGATTCAATAATATCGGGTTTGACTACCCTGTACTTCATTACTTTCTAAACAATAAAGGTTTAGATGCAGAAGATGTTTACAACAAAGCTATGGAGATTATTAATTCACCTTTCGATGATAGATTTAAACATATCATTTGGGAACGTGACATAATGATTCCTCAAGTTGACTTATTTAAGATTCACCACTTTGATAATAAGGCTAAACAGACTTCTTTGAAAATGCTTGAGTTCAATATGAGAAGTGAGAACATTGAAGATTTACCATATCATCCTAGTTCAGATTTGACAAGTGAGATGATTGATGAAATCCTTGAATACAATAAACATGACGTTTTACAGACTTTGAAATTCTTTAATCACTCTAAAAGTGCGATTGAGTTCCGTGGAGAACTTGGTGAAAAGTATGGTAGAGATTTCACAAACTTTAATGACACCAAGATTGGTGCTGAGTTCTTCATCATGGAATTGGAAAAAGAGAATCCTTCAAGTTGTTTCAGGAAAGAAGGAAATCGTAAAGTTCCAAACCAAACACACCGTAAGATTTTGAAACTTAGAGATGCAGTATTTGACTATGTAGAATTTAAAAGACCTGAGTTCAATGCTATCAAAGATTGGTTCATGCAACAAGAGATCAAAGAGACTAAAGGTATCTTTACTGATATCCTAGAGAGTGATCTCGGTGATGTTGCTAAATATGCAAATATGAAAACTAAACGTAAGAAGTTGCCAAACTCACCATCAGAATCAGATAAGGAGAAGTGGTTAAAGAAATATCCTTCTTGTTGGTTTGAAGAGAAAGAGTTGAAAAGTGGAAAGGTTAGTTATCATGTCTGTTGGAATGTTGCTGAAACATTAAATGTTGTAGTAGAAGGTTTACAGTATGATTATGGTACGGGCGGTTTGCACGGGGCAATGAGTGGTAAGATTTTTGAATCAGATGACGAAGTTGTAATTAAAAGCTATGATGTAAATTCGTTCTATCCGCACCTTAGTATTCAGAATAATGTTTACCCTGAGCACCTTAGTCAAAAGTTTTGTGAAGTTTATGAGAACATTTATAATGAGAGAAAAAAATATCCAAAAGGTACTGCTCTGAATCTGATGTTTAAACTTTGTCTTAATTCTGTTTACGGTAATTCTAATAATCAATTCAGCCCATTCTATGATCCATTATTCACAATGAAAATTACAATCAATGGACAACTGTTACTATGTATGCTTGCTGAAAGACTTTTAGAAATTCCAAACTTAAAAATAATTATGGTAAATACTGATGGTCTAGAATTTGTTGTACCTAGAAAATATGAAGAAGAATCCACCAAGATTTGTAGACAATGGGAAAAAGATACAAAACTAACATTGGAAGATGAAACGTATGAGAAATTGTGTCTAAATAATGTCAATAATTATCTCGGTATATTCAGTAATGGTAAACTTAAACGTAAAGGTGCTTATGAGTATGATAGTTTAGGATGGCATCAAAACCATTCAGCATTGGTTATCAAAAAAGCTGTTGAACAAAATCTAGTATATGGAATCGACATCGAAGAATTCATTAAAAACCATGATGACATATATGACTTTATGTTGCGTGTAAAGATTCCAAGAACTTCTAGACTTGTGACTGTTGATGACGATGGTATAGAACATCCTGAGCAAAACATCTCAAGATATTATATCTCAAAAAATGGTAGAAAGTTGACAAAGATTATGCCTCCTCTTCCTGATAAAGAAGAAGAAAGATATATCGGAGTTGATAAAGAATGGAAAGTCACTGTATGTAACGATATTTCAAAGTTCAATGATGATATTAATTACTATTATTATATGTCGGAAGCATTGAAACTCACAGATGTATTTAAGTAAAATTTAAGTTAGCATTTGATATAATGTATCAAAGGATAAATAAATGGCACTAATATTAATCAAAGACTTAGGTTTGAAATATGCAACAGAAAAATCTAAGACAAAACAGCGGAGAGGGATTTTTGAATGCCCTACTTGTCATAAACAATACGAGACTAATTATTACAGGGGTATTTCGGGTAAAGTTAAACAATGTAGAGAATGCACCAATAAAATCCAATTCAAAACTCACGGACAGTCTAAAACAAGGCTCTATGGGATTTGGGGCTATATGAAGAATCGTTGCCAGAATCCAAACTACCATGAGAGTAAATACTACATGGAAAAAGGCATTACTGTTTGCAAGGAATGGGACGATGACTTCATGAAGTTCAAAGAATGGGCAGATACTAATGGGTACGAAAAACATTTATCTATTGATCGTATTGATAGTGATGGTAATTATGAACCTTCTAACTGCCGTTGGGCTACTGATAGAGAGCAGACTCATAATAGAAGTCTTAAAGAAGGTCGTAAATACAGAGGTGCTTACTTCCATAAAAGAGATAAGTGTTGGTACTCTAGTATTCGTGTAGATGATAAACTACATCATTTAGGAAAATTTAAAACAGAGATAGAGGCAGCTAAGGCATACGACCAGTTTGTTATTGATAATGACTTGCCTCATCAAAAGAACTTTGAACACTCTTCTAATATAACAGAAGAGAACATTCTCCTAAGCTCAGGAAAAATTTAAAAAGGAAAAGCATGATAAAGAAATGGCTAAAGAAGAAGCTCGGCATCATTGACTTGGAAGAACATATCAAACAGCTACAAAAAGAAGTAGAAGATAATAAACAGTATACAACTTCTTTAGAAAAACAAATTGAGCCAATTCGTAAAGATGTTTTATACGAAAGTCAACGTATAGAAAAGACATTGACTCAACTAAAAGAGTTCACTAAAGTTGATGCAGACGTGGGAGTTATAAGTAACAATACTATCATCCTCACTGGAGTATATCATAATAAAGCATATGTTCAGTTTTATGATTTAGGCAATGGGGAGTTTGGAAGACTTGTTGAACAGCTTAAGGATATGAAAGATCATGCTTTGATTAGAAACATTGATAGTCCTCCGGCTTTTCACGGAATGTTTAAAATTTAAAAAGGAAAAATAAAATGGCAAAGCAAAAAGTAACAGAAGAAGAACGAGTAGTAATGACTATTGGTACACATCGTATTGAATCGGATGATTATAACTGCGTTCTTAAGAAATTCGTTACCAGAACCGATAGAAAAAGTGGTAATAAATATGATGATTGGGAAATTGTAGGCTATTACAACACATTAGAATCAGCACTAACAAAGCTGTTTAACCTAAAAGTATTGAGTAAAGTATCTTCTGCTAAGTCTTTCCTAAGCGAAACAAAAAAAGCAAAAGAAGAAATCATCAAATCAGTCCAAGAAGCATTTCCTAGTGGAAGTGGTGTGAGTAAGGTTAAAGGAAAGAAATAATGGGAATGACAGCCAAAGAGATTAAAGAGTTTCTAGAAACAGTTACGGAAGATATTGAATATGTAGAATTTGATTTTGGTGCCTACCCTTCCTATGTAAGTAGTTGGAGAGGTTCTTATAACCTACCTTGTATTGTATATGATATCGAATACTATGATGGGCAGGACAGTCTTAAGAGGTTTAAAGATATGGTGTTTGATATTGAGGGTAAGGAAGTTCTAGGGTATAAGGGCGGTGCTTTTATTCTATCAGAAGATGACACTATCTATATTGTTCCAGACTGTTCTTCAGCTCAAGAATGTGTAATTGATAGGTTAGAAGTTATTAACGATTATAAAATTGTTATTCATACAAAATATGAGGAGTATTAATGCCTGAAGATAAATGTGAATCATGTGCTCATCTTGAAAAGTGGGCTATTAAATGGTATTGCCTTAAAAAGAAGATATTTAAGAAGGTTTCAGATGATGCTTGTGTATGGTATGATCTTTCTAAAGAAATTAAGGAGTGATACATGATTGATAAAGCTACCCTAAGCTCAATATTGGATATAGAGTTACTTGATCAAAGAGATACCTTTGAACCTTCATATGGATACATTTACTATCTTCCTAAAGACGGAGAAGGTTCAAAGATTAATGTCTATGAACTGATGCATCTTGCTAAAGAATATATGTTTATTAAACATAAAATTGCACTATCCACTTCCCCTTTAGGAGAATGTGATGTTTTTTATTTAGAGGAGGAAGTGTATCATGAAGCAATGTTTAGAGATTCAGATGAACTATCGGTAGCTTTTAAAGCAGTAAATAGTCTTTATGATGAACTATGCAAGTAACTTAGCTCTATATCAACCCCTAAGAAAATACTTCTCCATGACAAGAGAAAGCTTAGGGATTGCTTATAAAAAATTATCTTTAGGGCATAAAGTCTATGATATTCTACATGACGAACAATTTGAAAGAAATATATTTGGAGGTGCAATGAGTTGGAAATATAGAGAACTTCTTCCTCAGTTTATAGACTCAACTGGAGCTGATGTGAAAAGACCAGATACAAAAACATGGTCTAAACTTTTAACAGATTATGATAAACTTCGTGATAAAGGAGTTATCTTTAACTTTCATTCTGAAACAGGAATTGAAGCAAACAAAGCTTTAACAGTTATTGCTAAGAAACTTATTGATAAATTTGGACGTAAAGAAGTGGTTGTCCTGAATGGACTTAAATTTAACAACTTGATGACAGACTTTGAACAAAAAGGAAATGACCTCAATAAATATCTTGAAGGGAAGTTTCTTATCTTTTATGCCAACAATGCAATCATGGCAAAAGATTATTGGAAGGAGATGTTTTCACAATTGCTTTTAGGAGCATCTATGAACAATATCACTATATTGACTTCTTCAAATGTGAAATGGAACTTTAAAGGATATCAAGCTATTGATGTTTCTTTTAAAGACGAAGAAGCTAATGTAAATCAAGTTTTGAATAATTTATTTGGAGATTGATATGATTAGTAAAGATATTTTAGATAATACTCTCCTAAGCGAGATATTGGGAGATTATACACTAAGAAATATACAGGAAAGTTTAGGGGAGATTTTTTATACTTCTAGTAAGCCATTAAACGATTTAGACGAAAAGCTTACTATCGGAAATGAATATGATAGACGAATTAATGTCTATGGACTGATGCATCTTGCTAAAGAAAAGTTAGCTGCAACAGGTGCTTATGTTTCTAGTTATATTGACTTCGGTTCAGAGCTATGGTTTTGTCAATACAAAGATATTGATTCAGATGGAGTAGTTTACTCAAGACTTTTCAATGATGAATTTGAATATAATGCAGTATTCAAAGCACTTCATTGGTATATGCAAGATAAATGAACAATCTTGATCTCATAGAGATATATCTGACAATCCTTCCATCAGCAGATATTGAATCACTTGATAAGATCAATAAACAATGGACAAATTGGATCAAAGATTATTATCATCCCATGAGCCTTCCAACAAATAAAGTTGAAGATGTTCCTTTCTATGATATGATTGTTTATGAAAAATATAAGGAATTATATGATAAAGTCTTATCAAAGAAGATTCCTTTTAAGTTTGACTTTGTATCATATGAGAAACAGTTTCAATTTCATAGAAGAGGAAAGAAAGCAGGAGAAGGTATCTTTTATCCTATTCCATGTGATAACTTTAAACAAGTTGTTGTGAGGATGCAAGGACAATATGATATAATCTCTAATACAGTTCTTCCTAAGCTTGATAAAAATATATTGGAAAAGAGACTTCCTTTTCAGACATATCTTATTGGATTTCAATGTGATAAGATTTATTGGTATCAATATCTTTCTGATAAAGAAGTTAGAGAAAAGAAATGTGCAGAGAGTTTCCCTGAGAGGGTTGTGAAGACAAGAAATCTTTTGAAGAATTATGATAAGAGATTGACATGTTCGGAAGGGAACTATCATAATATTCCCCCAAAGGAGTTGTCTCTTTATTCTAAAGGAGATTTCTTTGAGACTATTATTTATGAAGGATAATTATGAAAAAAGAAGAAGCTATTGACAGAGCAGTATTTCATGCAATTGATTATTTTGGAACCACTAAAGAAGAAAAGATAGAAATGGTACAAAAGCATATGCAAGTTGCTTATTCAGAGTATGAAGCTGAAAATAAAGAGCTTAGAGAAGCGCTTGAAGAAGTAATGAGTTGGATTACTAATTGGGATTGTCCCTTTGAAAATGATGAAATATGGTGGACAGAAACAGTACCTAAGATTACTAAAGCATTGGAAAAATAAATGACAGGTGAAGAACTAGAACAACAGTCATTAAAAATGACAAGAACAAAGAAAGAAAAGATTATTAAAAAACATACACGTAAGCTCAGTAATTATTGGAAGAGCTTACCATTACATAAAGGACTATCATGAGTTATAACTATATCTGTCCTACAGAAAAGGGGTATAAACAAGTTACTATTTCCAAGAAACAACATAATGGACTATTCCCTAATAGAAAGCTTTCTTGGAACAGTAAAGCAGAATACTATATTAACGATAAGCAGTTGATTATTCATAAGTTTGTAAGTCTACCTGCTAAGATTGCATTTGTAGTATTCTCTCCTATCCTGATAGCTTTATTCACAATAATCGAGGGAATTAAAAGGCTACCTGAAGTTAGAGATGAGTTCAAATATCTTAATGAAAAGAAGTATGGTAAATTTTCATCTGATACTGTAAGTGCTTCACACAAAACTTACAAAGAATTTAAATCTATTATGAAGGAAACTAGATGACAATTGCAGAGAAATGCCAAACAAGTAAATATTGGATGAGTATAGCTAAAGCTGTACAAGAATGTGAGTTTTCATCTACACCACTGTATGTTGTATGTGATAATGTTGAGAAAGTTTATAATGATATTGTAATTCTTGCTGCAAACTTTAGGTATGAAAAATATCTATATGCTACTAAGAAGGTAGTTCTTGTAAATAGAATGCCTATTCATGTTGTCTCTAAGCAAGATAAAATTGATTCAAAAGATGTTATTTATATTGAGGATGAGTGATGGGAGCTAGAGATGAAATTTGGATTATTTGGGACTTACTTGACGGTCCACACTTATTTGAAAGTGAGGTAAAAGCTCTTAATAAATTGGAAAAATGGAAAGAAGAGGCCGAAGATAGAAATGATTTTCATGATAGTGTCTGGGATATGATAGGTCCAATCAAATATGTTAAGGGTAGTAAATGATTGAGATTCAACATCTAGATGAGCTTAATGCTTTCGGTATTTGGGATACCGAAGTCAATAAGTGGGTAATAATGGGTAGTGGAAAATCTGTTTGGGTAAAAGAAGGTAGTGCGAAAAATGCTCTATTGAATGATCTTAGAAGTAAGAAATATCAGATGAGATTTAGAGATATTACATTTGATGCTATTTATGATATTAGATCATTTACCGATCAAAAGCGGTTTATTATAAAGAGACTTTGGGAGAAGGAATAATGAGAATTGCTATTATAGACAGTTCTCTATTGCTTTATAACTCAGCACTTGCCAGAGCACAGCCTCATATTCTAAAAGACTTTACAGATAAACTTGCTGAGATTATTGAGAGATTGAATATTCAATTTGTTGTTCTTGGAAATGATATTGAGAAGAGTCGTTACAGAACAAATATTGTGAAGAGCTACAAAGGGCATAGAAAAGATATAAAGAAATCTGCAAAGCAACTCAAAAGAGAAGAAACTGTTAGAGAGCTTAGAAAGAACCTAGATAAACTCTTTGGGAAATATCTCTGCTATGGTGGTGTTGATGGAGTTGAATATGATGACATTGCTTCTTTATTAAGTCTTGAGTTTAGAGATAAACATGAGATCATTGTTGTGTCATCTGATAAAGACTTGCTTCAAATTGAAGGTGTTAAGAATTTCTGTCCAAAGAAGATGGAATTTATTGAACCTGAAAATGGATTGACTCGGAAACAATGGACTCAGTATAAGATGCTTGTCAGTGACTCTTCTGATGGGTTATCAGGTATAGCTGGAATTGGAGATGTTTACGGGACAAAGATTCTTCAAAAATATGGAAGCTTAGTAGAAGCTCTAAAACATCAACATCCTGATAAAAAGATTAATAAACTGCTAGACCAACTTAGAACTGAGGAAGGAAAAGAAGCTCTCAAAGAATCATACAAGATGGTAAAACTCTTCAATGACTACAAACATATGAATGCTAAAGAAATCAAACAATATGAAGAGATTAAGAAAAGAATAAGTGATAATGTAGTAGAATTATATAAAGTATTTCCAGAAGTAGAAGACCTTTGGGATGAATTTGGTTGTTATAAATGTCTATGGAAATTGGAAATGCTTTTGATGCAATTACAGATTAATAGAGGAGATTAAACTATGAAAGAGATTAAGTTTAGAGCATGGATTCCTGATGCAGAGATGGGAGCTGATGATATGTTCTATCAAGAAGATCAGTTCTTGTCTTCGTTTTTAAAAAGAATATATCAAGCCTACGTTGTAAGTCATCCAGCCTATTTGAAATTTGAATTAGAAGAAAGACTTATGCAGATCATAGGTTCCAAAGATAAAAACAATAAAGATATTTATGAAAATGATATATTTGAAGATGGGTCTTTTTGTATTTTTATTGGAAATAGATATGTAAAAATGTGGCTTTCAAAAGATGAGAATGGTAGAAACCATTGGGAAGATATAACAGAAGATGATGTGGTTGTTGGGAATACCTTTGAAAATCCTGAACTCTTGACTAAGGAAACAAAATGAGAGTAGATTTTAAATGTGATAAATGTGGAAATGAAGAAGAAAGATGGATTCCACATAGTGAAATTGAAAAACAGACTTGTGAAAAATGCGGTGCTCCATTGAGAAGACTTTGGGGAATTGGTTCTATTAAAACAGGAGATGGTACAAAGTCATGAAGATTATCGGAATTTCTGATATTCATTTTGATAAATATGACTTCTCTAATCCAAAATATAGTCAATGGCAAGGTAAAGCATATGATGAAGCTATTAAAGCTATTCATAAGCATATTGAAAAAGAACAGCCTGACTATATCTTTTGGTTAGGGGATATTATTGAACATGATCGTATCCATAATAGAGAGATGGAATATGTTGATAAATTGTTCTCTCATGGATATGATTGTGAGCAGTACCTATCAAGCGGTAACCATGAGTTAGTTTCTGGGACACCTCATAGAACCTACTTCTGGGATTCTAATTCTAAGCTTATTGAAAAATATGGTATCAAATATGTCAAAGGAACACACCATATTAAAGAGATTGATGCTTTGATTGTTTCTCATAGAGATATTAAGAAGCTAGAAACATATCGTCAGAAACATAAATTCCTGTTGAGTCATATCAGATGGGGAATCAATAAGTTTATCACAAGTGAGATTGATACAGAGAACGTCTTGAATAAATTTGAGAATATTTTACTTGGAGATATTCACCAAAGATTCTCAAAGGATAAAGTTATCTATACAGGTGTTCCTTATGATATTAACTTTCAAAATGAAGATGTTAAACCATCTATTCTCAAATGGGAAGATGGAAAGTTCACTTGGTTAGATACACTTAAAGATAAATACCGTAAGAAACTTATTGTATGTGAAGATGTTGAAGAAGCTCTTTCTAAGCTTCCTCCAAATGATACAAATTGGTATAAGATTAAAGTGACAGATATTTCTGTGAATCTTAAACGATTGCCAAATCTTCCTAATGTCACATATGATAAGAAATCAAAAGAACTGGAAGCTAAAGAAGAGATTCAATTTGTAAAAGATGCTGTAACTGATCTCAGAACAGTTTCTATTGAGAAGTCTTTTATTGAGTTTTGTGATTCTCAAAACTCCCGTAAAGAACTTTCTGATATGCTTGAATCTAAAATTGCTGGAATGGAGAAAGTAGAAGATGAATAATGATTATACTAAAGAACGTGAAATTCAAATAGCTGAAGATAATGAATATCTAGCATTACAATTAGCTAGAACCAAATCTAGAGAATATCTACTTTCAAATCCTAAAAATAGTATTTTCGAAAGAGCTATTGAAATACAAAAAGAGAAGAATTGGAATTAAATAATGATTAAACTCAAATATATCAAATTCCAAAACATGAGACTCTTTAAAGATGCTGAATTGGACTTTACAGATAGAGCGGGAGTTTATTCTCTTGTTGCTAAGAATAACGATCTGTTCAGTTCTAACTCATCTGGAAAGAGTTCTATTGCAATTGGTATTGAATCATGTCTCTTTGCCCAGAACCATAAGGGAATCACCATGCATGGGTTGTCCTCTAAAAGTGGATTTCGTAAACCTATCATAGAGATTCATCTTGATATTGGAGATGGTTCATATATTCTTGTCAATAACTTTGATGATACAAAAGCAACTGTTGTTTATGAGAATGGGCATGAAGTTCCTATTAAAGATAAGGCTTCTAAGCTTACATATATTCAAGATAAGATTGGTATCAATTATCATATCTTTACAAGCATATTTCTTTTGAATCCTGACTCTAAGCTTTTCTTTATGGAAAGTGATCCGAAGAAACAAGCTTCTTTGATCATGGAGCTTTTGAATCTTCAATTCATTCAAGGATATCATGATCAGGCAAAACTTGAAGGAAAGAAACTTGATGGAGAATATAATGCTCTGTATAAGATTGTAAAGAATCTTAAAGAATCAATTGAGACATTGAATATTCAGATAGAATCAATGCCAAAAAGACAGATTAGAAATGTCAATGAATCTATTGAACAGCTTCAAAAAGAGATTGCTGATATTGATATCAAACCAGTTGAAACAAAACTCAATCAAGTCTCTAAGCTGAGAAATGATATTGAAAAAGAATATGCTTCTCAGACAGCTCATTTGAACTTTGCTGAAAAGACACTGAGACAGGTCAAGTCTCTTGATGATAAATGTCCAACATGTATGCAGGATATTGAATCAAATCATTATGAGAGGATGCTTGAAGATGCTAGAAATGATTTTGATAAACATAAATCATTGAAAGAAAAAGCATATAAAGAAACGGTTGAGATCAAAGCTGAACATGAAAAGCTGAGACTTGAACTGGAAGAACTTCATTCACAAAGAGTTCAGAAAGAATATAAGATCAAACAACTCAAAGAGTTTGAAGATGAAGACAATGCTCAAGCTGAACGAAATAAGATGGTTGAAAAGCTTGAAGAACAGAGAAGACAGAAGACTCTTGAGCTGACAGAGAAGAAACTTGAAATGGATGGTTTAGAGAGAGAAATCTATGTCTATGAATTGATCAAACAGTGTGCTGGACCAAAGGGGTTTATTGCAGAACGTATCAAACTGTTCACTCAATTATATAACAAATATCTGACTGATCTTTCTTCATCATTGCTTGAAGGGAAGATGCTTGCTAGAATTGAAGAAGTCAAAGCAAGACAGTTTGCTATTATTGTTTCAGATGGAGTCAATGAGTTTCAATTCAATGATTTGAGTTCTGGATTGGAAGCAAGAGTCAAGATCATCTCTCAATTGGCTTTGGTTGAAGTGATTCAGGCATTGACAGGAATCTCATTAAATGTTATGATTATGGATGAGATATTGGGAACAACCGATGAGGCTGCTATTGAGGAACTAGAATCTTTGTTTGATAAACTTAGAAATAGATTTCCTGAAAAGCTCTTTCTGATTGTGAGTCATGAAAAGCATATCAGAAATACAGATGGAACATTATTGGTTGAAAGAACCAATGGTGAGTCTGTTATGAATTTTATTTAAAAAGGATTGTTATGGAGATTGAGCAATATGAACTTAAATCAAATGGGCATTTTTCTATAGTAAAAGATGTTTATGATAAAAAACAACACCCAAATCAACAAGGTGGATTAGATAAATATATTGATGTATTAGATCATGATACTGGCAATATTAATCGTGTAAAACTATATAAAAATACCAAAGGACTTCGCTTTAAAAAAGATGGTTCATGGTATCTTTCTGATTTTAATAAAATATATAGATACATTCCATTCCAGATTGATGAAATCAAACAAAATTAAAAGAGTGGCTTTATGTCACTCTCCTTCTTTTAAAACTCCCCTCTTTAAGCTTTCCCTAAGCTCTTCTCAGATATAATACTTTTTAAAGGAGTTAATTATGACCCACGAAGAAATTGCTGAAAAATTCAAAACTGGAAACTACATAATTGTTTGGAAAGAAATGAGAACTGTTCTTGATCCAGATTGGGATAAACCTCGTAAATGGTATGTACTAAATGATAATAAATTATTCCCCGGAGTAGAGTATAAACTTATCCCTAAAGATAGGGAAGATATTCTAGAACAATATTTAAAAGGAGTTAATTATGTATGACAATACCGACCTAATATCACTATTGAAAAAAGCTACTAAAAATACAGACAAATACGAAATGACCTTCGGCAATAGATTAAATCCAAGATGGAAATATATAATGACAAAAGGTTACAATAAATATTATGAAGATGTTGTTACTGGAAAAAGAAAAGTTTGGCTAGGTCATGTATATTCAGCTATTGATTGGGAATGGGTTATGAAAAATGAATCTTGAAAAAGTAGCTGACTACGATTACAAAAGATTCTGGTTTATGTTATCTATGTTTTATCGTAGAGCAACAGCAGAAAACAGATATGATTTCATGAAGAAAATCTTTGATGATAAAGTCTATTCAATTAAAGTCAAAGAACTTCTTGCTTATTATATTCACTATCTGATTTATGGAAAGAATCTTAAATTCCCAACAGCAGAAATACCAAGTGATTCTACAAAGAACAGGACTTCAAACTTCTATTCTTTTTATAAAGCATTGGAATATGTAGAGTATAACAGATCACTTCAACAGGAAACACTGGGGTTTATTCATAGACATTCTACATATGCTCAAAGGGTTATGTTTTTATTTGTCAATAAAGTCAATAGGTTAGCAATCCCTATCTATAAACTAGAAGATATCTTTATTGAACTTGATATGCAACAATATATCTTAGATAATCCACCTTTAGATTGTCCTAAGCCAACAAAGAAAAAGAGGAATGATCTTGTTCTATATTATCCTATGTTGGTTCTTCCTCTAAGCGGAAAATGGATATATTATTATAAAGTTGGAGAATATGAAAAGACAAATGCTGATAGTGATCTCTATGATATCTTTCATTATATAGGAGAGAAATACAGTCATATCTCTATTGAAGGGTTATTTAAAAAGAACACCCTGTCAATGTATATCTGTAGCAACAGAAAGCATATGACAGAATCATTGTTTAAAGATAGATATCGAAGTGATCTTCATAATGAACCTCATTCATTTGTGAATCAATATGACAGGATTGTTGAACTGACAAACAGATTGAAAGTGTTTCAAAAAGATATTCCTTCATTTGAGGTTGCCAATGGAAAGGTTGTTAATAAGATTGACAGTTTATTGAATGCTGTTGATAAAGGAACATACACATTTGTCAATAAGAAGCATATTCTTAGAAATGTTTCTGTGAGTGTTGAAAGAAAGATCATTGTTGATTTTGTTATGGGAGAATGTTTGGTGTTAGAAGATGGGGAATTTCCTTTAGAAGATTTTATTGGAAATAAGCTGGAATTAAACAAACTTGTAGGACAATACCTTATGATATATAATATTAAAGATAAAATATTTGGGAGAGTTGAATAGATGGCAAAGATTGATGTAGATGTAACCTATTATCTTGATGAAGTAGATACTCAAGATTTGATTGAAGAGTTACTTGAAAGAGATATGGATGAAATTAGTGAAAAACTTATTGAGTGGGTGGAGCTTAGCCAATACCCCACCAAAGACTTAGTTAACGAGATTGTTCTTAGAGAGGATAGCGAAGATTTCAAAGAAGAATTGCTAGAGTCATATGGAATTGAAGAAGGCTCAGATGATACAGAAATCAATCTTGATGAGTTAGATCATTCTTTGTTCTATATGTCTCAAGATGATTTCTCTAAGCTTTTGAAAATTGTAGAATATCATAAGGAGCATAGAAATGAATAACGAAGCAGAAGAACTCAGAAAAGAGCTTGAATGGCTATATATTGAATACAATAAACTTCTAGAAGCAAATAATGGTTTAGAAAAAGAAGTTGCACAATTGACTCAGGATAACTATGAGTTGAATAGATTGCTTGAAGATATTGAGAATGGGAGTAATAGATGAATAGAGAAGAGGCGAAAAACTCATGGGGTAGTATGACTTCGTATACTCATGATGAATTTTGTTCCACAATTGACGAAATCTACGATGATTTTGAATCAAGAACGTGCGGAACTTGTGATAGATTTATTAACAATAATAATCTTTTTGGAAAATGCTTTTTATATGATAAAGATGAAGATGAAGTTCACCATGAAAGCGAATGGTGCAACAGATGGGAACCAAAACAATGAATAGGGAAGAAGCAAAGAAGGAGATGTCTAATAAGTCAGATGGGGTCTGGATTAGTTTAGGAAGTGCTAAATTGACCATAGATAGAATTTATGATATAACTGAATCGAGGACGTGCGAAAGTTGTAATTACTGGACAAAAGGAAACTTTTGGGGAAATTGTAAAAAAGAAGTTAATCAAACAAAGAACCAAGAAGAGAGTCTTACAGGAATAGATTTCGGATGCAACAAATGGGAGCCAAAACAATGACTAGGGAGGGAGCAAAAAGCAACTATTACATAGGTAAGCATAGAAAATTTAAGTCTCAAAAGACTATTGATTTTCTAAAAGAAATAGAAGATAGCGTCAATGATACAATTGATATGATATTTGAAGATTTTGAGTCTATGACGTGTGAGAATTGCAAAAACTACTGGAAGCATCCTAATGAAGAGATGATATGTAAAAAATTTGCAATGAATGTTTGCGAAACGTTTGGATGCAAAGCATGGGAATCTAAATGAACATCTTAACTCTAGATCAATCATTCAGTAAATGTGGATATTGTCATAATAAACAGTTAGGAGTCTTTTACCCAGAAGGTTCTGATGAGGTTTCTAAGATGAAGTCTATTCTAGAATTCCTTGATGAAAAGTCTCCTAATGTGATTGTTGTTGAAGGACTCAGTTTTGGATCAGTATCTACATCAGTACGAATGCTTGGATATCTTTTCTTTAGAATCAAAGAATGGTGTCATGATAATAAAGCAGAGTTTCATGAAGTTTCTCCTATGACATTGAAGAAATGTGGAGGCCGTGGTAATTTAAAGAAATTTGAGCTGTTCCAGAATGCACCAGAAGAAGCTCAAAAAGAAATGCTTCTGGTAGCTCTTCATGGGCAAACAGATAAAAAGAAACTTAACATGATGGAACGCTTTAAAGACTTGGAAAAGAATGCTAAGTATTTTGAAACATCTACTTGTTTGTTTGATGTTAATGATAGCTATTGGCTTGATAGATATTATAGAAAGGATTGTTTATGATTATATGGAGTTTGTGGGTTACATTAGTATGGTGGTGTATTGTTATAAGTTTCTCTATTTGGGAGCTTATTAAGGCAAAAGGTAATGTTAAACTTGAGACAGGAAAAATGGTATTCTTACTATTCATTATTCCAGCACCTATTATATTTCTAGATTACCTATTAGGATAGACAAATGAACCTAGAAACGTATAGAGAGATTATTTCTTTAAATAAAGAATATAAAGAATATTCTGAGGCAATATATCTTATGCAAGACGGTGTTGTGAACCTTGCATCTAAGCGAACAAAAATCACAAAGGATATCATGGAGAAATGTGATCATACATACCCTGATGGAAGAACTGCTTTAGAGAGTCATTTTTATCATCAATGTGAAATTTGTGGAGCTATTATATGAGGTTTACAAGAAAAGAACTTATTGAGCTAATTGAAAAAGAAGTCCCTGATGGCCCTATTGAATTAATCTATGAAGAAAGAGGCTTCTTGTGTGATAAAGAAGTAGTAGTAGCTGAAATTAGAAAAAGCTTTCCATCCAAGGTTTATGGAACACATGATCTTTCTATAGGGATATCTTGGAAAGGTAAAGGGCTGTGTTAGAATAGCATAAAAATAAAAGGAAATAAGATGATATGTAAATGGACTTATGATAACCGTTATCACTATTACCAAACAGAATGTGGTGATGTTTTTCAGTTTTGCTCAGAAGGTCTTGAAGAGAATAGTTTTAGATACTGCCCTTATTGTGGTGGATTGATTAAAGAAGAAAAGGAAATGAATGAAATCATATGATAAGAAGATCATCGAAGAGTTCTCAAAAGATCATGATATTAATGTATATGAACTTCTTGAGATGTATCAAAGAGGTGATTCAAGAAAAGAGATTGCCGAAGCTCTAAATATTACTGAGTATCTTGTAAGACATATTTGTGAAGTGTTACAGTTGAGAATGAAATCTAAGCATCGTAAATCAGATTATCTTGCATTCAAAACAAGGCTTGATAATGATGATTCAGCAACGAAAGTTGAGCTAGATAGGATTGAAGCTGAGAATCAGTTGCTTAGAAATGAGTTGAAAACAAAACAGAAACAGATTGTGAAAAAACAGGATGAACTTACTGCTCTAAGAAAGATTCAAAGAGATGATGCTAGGACAGAAATGATGTGGGAGCTTATTGAAAAGAAAGCTGCTGAAAACTTTCCTGATATCAATATTCCTAAAGTGGAAGTCTCAGAAGACGTTAAAACTGATTGGGGTATGTGTTTGATGTGGGCGGACCTACATCTTGGATTGAAAATGACTCAAGAAGAATGTGGTAATGAATACAATCTTGAAGAGTTTAATCGTAGAATGGAAAATGGTACAAAGGATTTCTTAAGCAAAGCACAATTGAGTAAGAATCTTCATGTATACCTTCTAGGAGATTTATTTGAAGGAAACTCTATGAAGTATGATCAATTGATTACTTCAGAACTGGATTTGTTTGAACAGATTGATGAGCTAATTGCAACCATTATCCAGAATCTTGTAATACTTCTTTCTAAATATGAAAAGATTAAGCTACTGGGAAATATCGGAAACCATAGTCGCATCTCAAAAGATGCACACTTTGCTAAAAAGTATCTGAATTTTGAGACATTCCTTTTCAGAGAACTTAAAGGGATCATCAGATATAATGAGGCATTGAAAGGTAGGGTTGAGATTGATTGGCATCCTTCCACTTATTATATGGAAGAGATCAATGGTCAGAATGTTCTCTCTCTTCACGGGGATTCAATTAAGAGCATAAGTGAGGCAAATATCAATAATGTTGCTGATTACGCTCAGAAAATCTTTGGAAAGAAACCTAATCAGATTATTTATGGACATTACCATAGATTGAAGATTAGTGATATTAGTGAGTATGAAGTAGTTTCTTGTAGAAGTTTAAAGTCGTTTGACCCATACTTTACACAGAACTCTTTCCGAATCAACCAAGCTGG
>Ga0307423_1000647_pt1 | contig 23179 bp, 22 predicted proteins | sample SalMarWE160310MG_FD_202154 | JGI IMG/M metagenome (GOLD analysis project Ga0307423, IMG submission 202154) | Salt marsh sediment microbial communities from the Plum Island Ecosystem LTER, Massachusetts, United States - WE1603-10 | ecosystem: Environmental > Aquatic > Marine > Intertidal zone >...
GAAGATCAACAAAACCGGAACAACCGCCCAACTCGCTCACACCGACGGAAGCCGATCTCAGCATGGCAGAAAAATCGCTCTTTCAGTCAATCTCAAAGACCTTCAGGATCCGGAAACCAATCGCTCTGAGGGCACGGGACTATCCATGTGGGAGTTTCCTTTCACGCTTCCCCTTCCTGAAGGGTATGATCGAGCCCGGGACGTCTACCCGCCCCATGACCACGCGGGGTATCGGTGGGCCATGATCGTGGATCTTGATCGATGCATCGGATGCGGCGCTTGTGCGGTCGCGTGTTACGCGGAAAACAATCTCGGCATTGTGGGCCCCGAAAGAATCATCGAGGGCCGGGAAATGGCGTGGCTCAGCGTCGAGCGCTATCAGGACCCCGCGCACAGGGACGGGCTCACCTTTCTGCCCATGCTCTGCCAGCATTGCGACAATGCGCCCTGCGAGTCCGTTTGTCCCGTCTATGCGCCTCATCACTCCAAAGAGGGCTTGAACAACCAGATTTACAACCGGTGTATCGGCACACGCTTCTGCTCCCAGAACTGTCCCTACAAGGTACGCCGTTTCAACTGGTTCGACTGGGAATGGCCCCATCCGCTCAACCTCCAGTTGAACCCGGACGTGACTGTGCGGAGCAAAGGGGTCATGGAAAAATGTTCCTTTTGCATCCAGAGAATCAAGGAAGCCCACGGCTGCGCCAAGGACGAAAAGAGAAAAATTCGGGACGGGGAAGTCATGACAGCATGCCTGCAAACCTGCCCCACGGGGGCTATCGTCTTCGGCAACCTGATGGACAAGGAAAGTCGCGTTCGAAAGATGACCGAGGACCGGCGAGCCTACCAGGTGATGGGGTATCTGAATACAAAACCTGCTGTCATCTATCTTAAGAAAGTGCGTCAGGAGGCGTAGACCGTTTTGCGCAAGTATCCATTCGGGCAGATTGACCGGACGGTCCTCGACACCCTGGGTCCCCCCTCACGAGCCTATTGGCTGGTCATCGGACTGCTCGGTCTGGGTGTTCTCATCGGAGCCGCCAGCTGGGCCTATCAGATTGCTGTGGGAATCGGCGCCGGCGGCCAGAATATTCCCGTGGCCTGGGGAACGTACCTGATCAACTTCGTCTTCTGGGTGGGTATTGCGCATTCGGGGACCCTGATCTCGGCGATCCTCCACCTGTTCAGGGCGGGATGGCGCAATCCCATTGCCCGGGCGGCCGAGACCATGACGGTCTTCGCGGTGTGCATTGCGGGGCTGTTTCCCTTTATCCATTTAGGCCGGGTGTGGATGGTTCATTACATCCTCCCCTACCCCAACCAACGGACCCTTTGGCCGAACTTCCAGTCACCGCTGGTGTTCGACGTGATTGCCGTCAGTACGTACTTAATTGTGAGCACTCTTTTCTGGTACACGGGGATGCTCCCTGATCTGGCGACGGTCCGGGACCGGGCCACGGGGTTGAGAAAGAAAATCTTCACACTCCTTTCTCTTGGCTGGACCGGACGGCATGAGCAATGGCGGCACTACGCGCGAGGCTATCTGTTTTTCGCGGCCCTGGCGACACCGCTTGTGATTTCCGTCCATAGCGTGGTGTCGTGGGATTTCGCCCTGGGCATCGTTCCAGGCTGGCACAGCACCCTGTTCGCCCCCTATTTCGTGGCCGGCGCCATCCATTCAGGGCTTGCCATGGTTCTGACGCTCATGATTCCCCTGCGAAGAATTTTCCATTTTGAGACGTTCATCGACCGGGACGTGCTGGAGAACATTGCCAAAACCATCATCCTGACCGGATTGATTGTGGGCTACGCCTATATGATCGAGTATTTTCTCGCCTGGTACAGTCACAATGCCGTGGAACAGGAGGCTTTTCGGTGGCGCGCCACGGGGCCGTACCGTATCGAGTTCCTTATCATGGTCGTTTGCAACAGTCTCATCCCGCTCCTGTTTTTCGTGCGACCGGTGCGCAGAAGCGTGCCGTGGCTGTTCGGCATCTCTATTCTAATCAACATCGGCATGTGGTTCGAACGTTTCGTCATTATCGTCGGCGGCGTAGCCCACGGCTTCCTGCCGAATGCCTGGGGACTTTATGCCCCATCGGCCATCGAGCTGGGGATTTTTTTGGGCAGCTTCTCGCTCTTTTTCTTTCTTTTCTTACTTTTTGTTAAACACCTGCCGTCCATGTCCATGACGGAACTCAAGGAATCCGTCGGCGAAGGAGTCGGGCATGCCGGATAAACGTCACGTGATCGGGCTTTTCAGCGACGGGGACCGCGCGCTTTCTGCCATCAGGGCGTTGAAAGGGACGGCCTGGCCGCTGGAAAGCGTCTACAGTCCCATTCCCCACCACGGGATCATGGAAGCCGTGGGACCCCAAAAAAGCCGGGTGGGTTATTTCACCCTGGCAGGAGGCATCTTGGGCTTTTTGTCGGGGATCGGCCTTGCCGTTTTCACGGCCACGCGATGGGACCTGATTGTGGGCGGAAAGCCCGTGGTCGCTCTCATCCCCTTTCTGATTGTCGGCTTCGAGTTTACGATTCTGTTTGCCGTTTTGGGAAACATCACGGGCTTCCTCATCCAGGCCCGGCTGCCGGACATCGGAGGACTGAAACGGCACTGCCCGGCCTGCACGGGCGACCGATTCGGGGTGGTGGCAACCTGCCGTGAGGGAGAAGAGGAAAAAGTCGTGGTCTTTTTGAAAGAGCAAGGCGCGGAAAGCAGCTTGCTGCAGTGAGCATAGCAGCCACGTCCTGGCGGCGTGGTCAGAGAAAATGGGCTTTGCCGGAATAGATGATCCGGAGTGTTGTGATGGAGTACTGGAGTGTTGGCTCTTGGACAGAGGAGCAAGATCTTTAATCGTCCGTAGATTCCAGGTGTTATTCTTGAAAAGACTTTGGCACAAGCCGATTTTTGCATTACTCCATTACTAACGGCTTCGTAAAAAGTCAGAAAACGCCCTTTTTCGTCATTCCGGCCCCGCATCAAGGGCGGGATAAACTGCAGCCGGAATCCAGTAAAATCAATCAGTTAAAATCCTTCTGGACCCCGGTTTTCACCGCGGTGACGACTTTTTACTTTGCCGCCTAATTTGGACTTTTTACGAAGCCGTCAAAGATTATGAAACCGCAAAAACCTCACAACCCGTCTTTCAAACAACAGCCCCTGTTGATCGGCTTCCTCACGCTGGTCCTGGTCGGCCTCGGGAGTTTCCTGTTCCAGCTCGCCGGCGACCATCCGGAAAGGGCCTGGCAGGCCTTCCTGGTCAATTTTCTTCTTTTTTCCGCCGTTGCCCAGGGAGCACTTCTCTTTCCCATGGTTCTGCACATGACAAAGGCCAAATGGGGTGAGCCTTTGAAACGGGTCGCTGAGTCCTTTGTCATGTTTTTCCCCCTGTCTCTCTGCCTCTTCGTTTTGCTCTTTCCGGGACGAGCCCATCTTTTCCCGTGGCTGGCACACGGATCCCACGGCAAAGAGGCCTGGCTGAATCTGCCTTTCCTGTTTTTAAGAGATTTGATCGCTTTGCTCGTCCTTTACGGGCTCGGCGTCGCCTATGTCTACCACGCGCTCCGGCTCAGAGGCCTGCCAATTCCGATGCAGTCGAAATCGGAATCGCCGCCCCGGTTGGACCCGGATCAATACCTGTCACGGATGACGGTTATCAGTGTGCTTTATGCGCTGGCCTATGCCTTTGGACTCACCCTGATCAGTTATGATTTGATCATGAGCATGCAACCCCCGTGGATTTCAACACTCTTCGGCCCCTATCATTTCGTGAAGGCTTTCTATCTTGGACTCGGTGCCCTGATTATCGTGGCCTCCTTGCTCCATGTTCGACCCGGGTCCGCAAGCCCATTTAACGCTTCGGATTTTCACGATGTGGGCAAACTCTTCCTCGCCTTCTGCCTTCTCTGGGGTGATTTCTTTTACTGCCAGTTGCTCGTCATCTGGTACGGCAATATTCCCGAAGAGACCTTCTATGTCATCCAGCGGACCATGCTCATGCCCTGGAAGACCCTGGCGTGGACGGTCTTCGGGTTATGTTTTGTCATCCCCTTCGTTGTATTGCTCAACAGGAAGATAAAAACCAGGCCGGTGCCGATGATGATCCTTTGCTCGACGGTCTTTTTCGGCCTGTGGCTTGAGCACCTGTTGCTGCTCGGTCCGAGTTTAAACCCTCAAGCCACATCCCTTCCGCTGGGACTGGGCGACGGCCTGATCGCGCTCGGGTTCTTAGGGCTGATGGGCGTCGGACTCCTATTCTTCTTCAGCCGCTTTCCGCTGGGGCTGTTGCCGGCCGGCCGGGAGGAGAACTGATGGGCAGCCCCGGGTCTTTTCTCAAAGCGATCGCACATTGGGCCGCCGAAAACAAATGGCCGATCGCGTTGAGCACCGGGACTTTTGTTTTTGCATTGCTCTTTGTTTACTTTTACTATTTCATGCCGGCCATGGGAATCGGCGCCAAACAGCCCATCTCCTTTTCCCATCGTATCCACGCGGGCGTAAAGGAGATCCAGTGTGAGTTCTGTCATTCTTATGTGCGGCGATCTTCCTTTCCCGGCCTTCCCCCGGTGGAAAAGTGTTTGTTCTGTCATCGCTATGTCATTGCCAATCATCCCGAAATCAGAAAAGAACACCGCTATTTCGATACCAAAACCTCAACCCCGTGGCGAAAGGTCAACTATCTGCCTGAGCATGTCTTTTTCAACCATCAAAGGCATATCAAAAAGGAAATCGTCTGCCGGCAATGTCACGGGCAAGTGGAAGCCATGGACCGAATCAAGGGTGTCCATTTTCAGATGGGGTTTTGCGTGACGTGTCACCGGGAAAAAGAGGTGAACGTGGATTGCTGGCTGGCATGTCATAATTAACGGATGCCCATCCGGAAATGGCCCTTTTCCGCAATCTCTGTTTCAAACTGCGGGATCGCTTGGAAGGATACTCTGTTAGAACTCGCGGCCGCTCTCAAATATTTGAGCGGTCCGAGATCTTTTTTGCTGAAGGCAAGAAGCTAGTGTAGTGTCTCTATCAATTCTTGACAATGAACTGAACCTGGCACCAAGAAGCCAAAAGCTGTCATTCCCCGGCTTGCCTGTCCCGGACCGCGATTCGGGGACCGGGGAATCCAGGCATGAAGCGGCTGGATTCCGGATCAAGTCCGGAATGACACTATTGGAAAAGTACCCCTGAAACATTACACCAGCAGGCACTTAGAGGGATGGGGAGAATCGCTGAACGCAGGCATACAGCCATTTTCATCTACACCAAAGGCATAGCGACTTAAAGGCATTGGATGCCGGAGAGAAGCGATTGTCCTCATCCCGAAAAGGAGATCAGATTGAAAGACGTCTCTGAACAAGCCGCAGCCCCCAGGTATGAAACCGCCAGGGGCTTCTGCCTGACGGCCGCCTTCTGGATGGTGGTGGCCACGCTTATGGGGCTTCTGGGCGCTACGGAACTGATCGCTCCCGACCTGTGGCTGAACAAAGGCTGGCTGGTCTTTGGCAGAACCCGCCCCGCCCACGTCAATCTCGTCCTTTTCGGCTTTGTGACACCCGGCCTGCTTGCGTCCGCATTCTATTTTATTCCCCGGCTGCTTCGTACCGGCCTCTACAGCGAAAAACTCGGAAGAACCACGGTCTGGCTCTGGAACATTGTTCTGGCTGCCGGCCTTCTCAGCCTGGCCGCAGGATTCACCCAGGGAAGAGAATATGCCGAACTCATTTGGCCCATCGACATCTTACTCGTTTTTGCTTTTGCTCTGGTTTTTGTTAACATAGCGATGACCATCGCCAGGCGACGGGAACCGATCCTTTACGTCTCCGTCTGGTACGTGTCTGCCGGCATCGTCCTGACAGCCGTCACGTACTGCCTCGGCAATGTGATCTGGGAACCTCAAAGCGGGGCCCTCGCGGGTATTCCCGATTCCATCATTCTCTGGTTTTACGGCCACAACGTCTTTGGGCTGCTTCTAACCCCGCTGTCGATCGGTGTCGCCTATTATGTGCTCCCCCGGGCCTGTCAAACCCCTTTGTACAGCCATACCCTGTCTCTGTTGGGCTTCTGGGCGCTTCTTGTGGTCTATACCCATATCGGCACCCACCATCTTCTCCAGGTTCCGGTGCCCACCTGGCTGAAGGTCGTCGCCATTGTGGACAGCGTGGCCATGGTCATCCCGGTCATGGTCTTTCTGATCAACATCTGGTACACGGTCAAGGGAAAGCTCGGAGAGATTCACAGAGACATCGGCGCCAAGTTCATCTTTACAGGGACCGTCATGTATTTTTTTGTCAGTATTCAGGGCTCCATCATGTCACTGCCCCAGGTACAACGGGTCACGCACTTCAACAACTGGGTCGTGGGCCACGCGCACATCGGGGTTCTGGGTTTTGCCGGTATGATCGCCCTGGGCGGCCTTTACTACATCGTGCCCCGAATCACCGGCAAGCCCCTCTACAGCAGATTCCTGGCTGACCTTCAATACTGGTTCGTCCTCATCGGCGTGGTCGGCTTCACCGTCGTCCTCACGGTTGCGGGCCTGATCCAGGGCACAGGCTGGCTTTACGGAAGAACGGTCTATCAGGTCCTTCCCGAGGTTCATATTTACTACGTCGTGAGGGCCGGTCTTGGATTCGTCGTCTTTTCCGGGGCCTGCGTCGGCTTTTATAATATCGTGCGGTCTCTTTCCGTCGAACCGGGAGGGACGCCATGAAGATGTCCCCCAAGCTGATTGTTGTCGGCAGCCTGCTGATCCTGGCCGCCGTGGTCCTTGTCGTTGTCTACACGCCATTCGTCACCCGGCACAAGGAGCCCTCTGAGCTTTTTCGGAGCCGTTCCGCGGAAGAAGTCGCCGGCCGATCCATCTACATCGCCAACGGCTGTGTCTATTGCCACAGCCAGTCCGTTCGGACCATTGACTGGGGACTTGGGGCTGAAAGGATTGCTCAGGCCGGCGACTATGTGGCGGACAGACCGATCCTTTTGGGTTCGCAACGCACGGGACCGGACCTCTCTCAGGAAGGCGGGGAGCATCCCGATGACTGGCAAAGCGCCCATTTCATGAGTCCTCGATATACGAGGCCCAATTCGATTATGCCGTCTTTCGCTTTTCTCGGCCGTGAAGATCTGGAACCCTTGACCCATTACGTGCAAAGCCTTGGCCTGAAACACGCCGATCGGCGCATGGAAAGGCAGACGTTCTGGAAGCAACAAACCATCTCGGCTTTTGAAGGCGGACCGGAGGCCAATGTCGCATGGCTTCATGCCCAGGTTCCCGAAGGGTGGCGCAACGTGCCCAATCCGTATCCTACCACAGAGGCTGGCCTGGCCAGAGGGCATAAGATTTACCAGGGATTCTGCATCGGCTGCCACGGACCCGTGGGAGACGGCATGGGACCGGCACAGCCCTCTTTGGATCCGCCTCCCTTAAATTTTACGATCCTGAAAGGGCGGGGCGTTTCCGGAGGCATCCTTTACTATCAAATCATGAACGGGATCACGGGCACGGCAATGCCTTATTTCAAACGGGAGCTGGAGTCGGAAAAGATCTGGGATGTAGGAAACTACGTGGCCGTTTACTTTATCGATCAGACCGATGCCGATAAGGAGCCCAAGGGGATTGATGCGGCGTACGAGCCCTAGGAGGCTGTCAAATGTACTATCCTTATTTCATCACCTACATGCTTGCCGGCTTTGCCATCAGTCTGGTGGTCTTTTGCTGGGCGCTCAAGAACGGCCAATTCACCGATCAGCAGCGGGCGAGGTTTCTTCCCCTTGAGGATGAACCGCGAACGGCTTCGCAAAAAACCTCCAGGTTCAGCCGTTACGAGGTGTACGTTCTGCTTTTTCTGGCCGTTGCCGGCCTTATGGCCACCATCAGTGTTCTGGTGGCAGCGCTCTTCACGGGACCGGCACAGGGCTGAGAGGAAAGGTCGACATCATGCGTTTTTTCGAATTACTCAATCTTGAAGACATTGCGCTTTACCTGTTTCCCTCGGTCATTTTCGTTTTGCTCTTTGCAGCCGCGCTATCGTTTGCCCACTTCCACTCCAGGGACTCCGAGGAAACCAAAAGCCGCATCACCCATATCTATACGGAGGGCATTGAAACGCGAACCGCGCCCTTCCCGCTGTTTCTTGTTTTGATCATCATCGGCACGGTTATCTGGGCTGTTTGCTACATCTTGACGATCAGCCTGTCGGGGGTAAGGATATGACTCTGAACAGAAGACAAACCGAGGACGGCTCCCTGGCGGGTTGGCTGGTCCTCCTGCTCCTGATCGCACTCATTCTGGTCAAGGGTTTCCTGACTTTCACGGCCGTGGGCGACCGGGGCCAGCCCACGTGGAACTTCGGTGTCGTGCAGGACGTCCCCGGGCAATCCCCTTATGCCATCTACCCGAAGCTTCCCTATCCCCAGCACGTAAGGGGACAGGAGGGAAAATAGATGAAGAGGCTTCTCATCCTTCCTTTGGCGCTGGCGGTCCTGGTTCTGGCTGCCTACGAAGCCTTGATTTACTATGATAACAACTTCAAGTATGGACGCATGTGGGAGACCCCCGGCGTCCACCCCCTGGAGCAACCCCCTTTGCCCGTGTCCGACGGCATTGTTCCCTGGCGGGGCGGCGAGGCGCGCCTCAAGGCGACGCCCCCGGAACAGTTGGCGTCCCCCTTCAACCATGACCACCCCGAACAGCTGGAAAGGGGAAAGGCCCTTACCCTCACCTTCTGCGCCCAGTGTCATGGAAAGAATCTGGACGGCAACGGCACGGTCGGCCAGAGTTTTCACCCCCTTCCCACAGACCTGAGAAGTGAAAAGGTCCAATCCCTCTCCGAAGGCGTCCTGTTCAAAAACCTCAGCTACGGCATCCCGAAGGGAAGGCAACCGCCCTTAGCCGGCACCATTGACGTGGATGAGCGATGGCTGATTATCGCCTATGTCAAGTCTCTGGGAACCCGGAATTGAGATGAAGCCGGCGCCTGGAATCTGTGATCTGTGCGGACTCCCCCTTTCCCACGGGACATGGACGTCTGTTTTTTCCGGGAAACGCTTTTGCTTTTGCTGCAACGGATGCAAACACGTGTTCCACATGCTCATGGAGGCTTCCCCGGCCCCGGATCCCGCTTCTTTCAGAGAGACCGAACTTTACAAGAAATGTCAGGCCCTGGGCATCATCCCCGTTTCTGAAGACGATTTAGGCAAAAAGGCCGCGGCGGCAGAGCGTCCGCCCAAGACCAGGTTCGATGGTGGTTCACGGCCGGAGCGGAAAAATCCGGATACCCCTGTTGGTGAACGGGCCCTGAACCTGAGTCTGAGCGTGCACGACATGTGGTGCCCGGCTTGTGCCTGGGTGATCGAGGAGCGACTCGCAAAAACTCGCGGCATGAAGACCGTGTCCTGCAATTTTTCAACAGACCGCCTGCGTTGTGCGTATGATCCCACGCAGACCTCGCCGGACCGGATCGTTCGTGCCCTGGAAGATCTCGGCTACAGGGCTTTTGTGCCGAACGACAAGACTGCTGCCAGGCAGAAGAAACGTGAATTCGTTCGTTTTGCTGTCTCCGCGTTTCTCACCGTCAACATTATGATGCTTTCGCTGGCGCTCTATTCGGGCTTTTTTGTCGCAGTCTCCGACGAGACAGTCTACAATCTCTCCTGGCCCATCTTCGTCATGGCCACCGTGGTCCTCTTCTACGGCGGCAGACGGATCTACCGCAGGGCCGCAAGCGGGCTGGCTTCGGCGCGCTTCGGCATGGAAACCCTGATTGCCGCCGGTTCCTTGAGCGCCTATCTGTACAGCACCTTCAATCTTCTTGTAGGAAGCATCCATCTTTATTATGACACGGCCGCCATGTTGATCACCCTCGTTCTTCTGGGCAAGGCCATCGAGCGGCGAGCTATGGAAGAGGTTCAGGGCGAGTTGGGCGATTTTTATGCCCTCAAACCCACCAAGGTGAGCCTCTGCTCCGATGCCTATCCGGATGGCCGATATGTCTCTGCGGAGCAACTCCGGAACGGGGATTCTTTTCGGGTCGATGAAAATGAAATTACTCCAGCCGATGGCGTGATTCTTTCCGGAGGCGGTCTGGTGGATGAATCCTCCCTCACGGGCGAGGCCTTGCCCGCGGCCGCCAAACCAGGAGATCGGCTCCGGGCCGGGAGCCGTCTCGTCAAAGGTTCTCTGAAAGTCAAGGCCCACGGCGTGGGGGAGAATTCGACCCTCGGCCAGATGATCGCCGTCATGGAAAAGGCCCTTGCGGACAAGACGCCCCTTGAGGACAAAACCGATCGGGCCTTACAGTGGCTTGTGCCGCTCATCCTTTTACTCGCCCTGGGAACGGGTGTCGCATGTCGCCTGGCAGGACTCTCCATGGGTCATGCCCTCATCAGGGCGGTGACGGTCATGGTGATTTCCTGCCCCTGCGCCCTGGGGATCGCCATTCCCCTGGCCCGCGTGGCGGGCGTGTCTCTGGCCCGGAGAAGGGGAATCCTCATCCGCGATTTTTCAGCCTTTGAAAAAGCGGAACAGATCGACACCGTTGTTTTTGACAAAACCGGCACCGTGACCGAAGGCCGGTGGGCCCTTCAAAAAATCCTGCCTTTCAAACCCTTTGATGAAAGCCGCATCCTTTCCCTGGCGGCGGCCCTCGAGCTCGAATCGGACCACACCATCGCCTTAGAAATCAAAAGATGGGCCACGGAAAAGGCCGTGCCCCCGGTTGCGTTGAAAGACGTCAGGGTTATGGAAAATGGGATTTCCGGTCAGGCGCCGGACGGAGCAGTTAGAATCGGAGCCAGAAGCTTTGTCGTGCAGCCGGGGACAGGCGATCACGTCGCGATGCCGGAGGTAGAGGAGGCCTCCGAACAGTCGCTGGTCTTTATGAGCTGCAGCGGTCGACCCTGTGCCCTCTTTGTCTTTGGAGACAGGATCAAGGAAGACGCCTCTTTCACGGTCCGGCGGCTTCTTTCCATGGGTCTGCGCGTTGCCCTGATTTCCGGGGATGGGCATGAGAGCACCAGATCCGTCGCCCGAAAAATCGGCATCGAGACTTCGCAGGGCGGGAAGCTTCCCCATGAGAAGGCCTCTTTTGTTGCAGCGCGCCAAAGGCAGGGGCATCGAGTGGCCATGGTCGGAGACGGGATCAATGACGGCCCCGCTCTGGTCCAGGCCGATCTGGCCTTCGCCGTCCACGGGACGAGTCCTTTAGGTCAAGAGACGGCGCACGTGACCCTGATGCGGGGCGCGCCAAGCCAGGTTCTCGATTTTCTGGCACTGGCAGGGCGGGTGAACAAAAAAGTCCACCAGAATCTGACCTGGGCTTTGGTCTATAACGCTGTGAGCATTCCTCTGGCCATGAGCGGGCTCCTGACACCGCTGATTGCCGTCTCTGCCATGCTCATGAGCAGCCTCAGCGTCATCGGAAACAGCCTCCTGCTCATCAAGCGGGCCTCTCCACCAGCCACACGGTCCCAGGCCCCCGTCGTGGGTGAAGTCATGGAGTAGTGGGTGCCCCACGGAATAGTGGAATGGTGGAATAGGTGCCCCATGGAATAATGGAATGGTGGAATATTGGAATACTGGGTTTTTGTTCTCATCCCCCCAATAACCGAATAACCGTTCACCGTTGACCGGTGTTGGATCATCCGCGGGCAGGGCACGCCCTGCCCCTACATGTGAAAACGCTGTCGTCTGTGTTTTGTACCCCATGCTCCATGCTCTATGCGGCGCGCAGCGCCATGCCCTATGCCCCTTCCAACCGCTGCTTCAAGGCCCGGTTCATGGCCTCAAATCCCCTGAGGGCCCCGCGGCTGATCATGCCCCCGAAAAACGGGACCAGGATACCGCGGAAGGTTTCCTGCTGCACCAATAGGGCCGATCCCTTTTCAACGGCCTTCAGCAAAAAGCAATGTTCACCGTCAAAGAGCCCCGGGACCAGCAGACTGCCCAGCCATCGGAGCTCCTCCTCGGGGATAACCGTGAGGACTCTCGGCCGAATCTTCATGGCAAGTCCATCCGGGATCTGGAGATGCATTTTCAGACGGGCGCCGGGTCGGACCTCACCGGCAGCCCTGCGAATAAAAGGGTTCCATTGAGGGTACGCGCCAAAATCGGTCAGCGCCGCCCATACCTGTGACAAGGGAGCCTGGATGGTTATACGGGTTTCAATCACTTTTGCCATGGCAGATGCAGAGTCAGTAACGAATTCCCCTGATGACGAAGTATACCCCCACCCCGAACATGAGGACCGCGCTCGCTTTGTAAATCAGGGCCCTCGACTTCAGCCAGCCCACACCGGCGAGTCTTCCAACCAGAACCAGGGCGGGCACCGTTCCGAGGCCAAAGGCCAACATAAGGCCCAGGCCCTGAAAGAAGCCCGATGCGGCCGCCCCGGCATCCATGCCCGCCCTTGCCGCAGCGATGAGGGCCGTATACACGGGACCGCACGGCAGAAGCCCCAGGAGCAGACCCAGCGGATAGTAGGCGAAGCGGGATTTCGAGGCGGCGAGCCTGCGGAAGCCCCCGGAAACGACCCCTTGGGGAAGACTGTCATCGGCGAAGATGGATCCCAGACGAACCCAGCCGCTCATCGCCAAAGCCATGGCCATGATGACGACACCCGAAAAAATCATGATCCCCTTCTGCAATCCGGCAATCCGCGCGGCAACCGCCGTAAACGATCCCGTCAGACCCATGATCCCGCCAAGAATGCCATACGTCGTCACCCTTCCTGCATTGTAAAGCAGGTGGGGAACGAGCAGAGGCCTTTCCTTCATATTCAGTGAGAGGGAGACAACGATGGGCCCGCACATGCCGAGGCAATGACCGAAGCCAACGGCAAAACCGGTCGTCAGGAAGACCAGATAGAGGCTCTCAGTCCATGACATCGAAAACAAACGCTGCCTCGCCCGCACCCGGAACGGTCACCCTCGCGTCCCAGGTCCTGCTCCCCGTAGGACATCTCACGATGATCCCCGGTCCCTCATAGCGCCCCGGCCCGGTGTGTCTTAACTGCACCCGATTCGGCCCCATATTCATGCCCGGCATGCCCAAATCCACGTATGGGGCGGCGGCCGGTTCCATTCCCGAAAATGTGACTGTAAACGTAAGGTCCTCCATAGCCTTCACCGGTCTGGGCTGGATCTCCAGCGTGACCTGCGTTCCATTAATCATTCGGGTGCATGGCCCCTGATGAATGTTGCCCTCCCGCGCTTCTGAGGCGTGCCCGTCTTCAGCCCGCAGGTCATTTGAGGATTCTCCGGCCATGAGGCAAAGAAGAGAGGCGATGAAGAAAAGGCCGGTCCTTATCCTTCGACGGGGCATGGCTCGTTCATCCATCGATGCTCTCCTTCCCCGATATCCTGCCTGTTCTCTTGATTCACTGCTGCCCACCTTATGCTCTCTCACAAAGTGGATCAAGTCATTTTCCGAAGCTGGATACTCGATACTGGATACTGGATCCAATAACCATTATTAACCAATAACAGATAACCAATTATTCACCGCAAAGACGCGGAGGGCGCAGAGAGGCTTGTTTTTTGCCGCAGCCCCACGCCGACATTAGGGACTTATTACCACCCGTTCGTTTCACTCACTCGAGGCACTGAGAACACAGAGAGTTTTTTCTTTTGCAGGACCGGAAGACGACGATCCTGCAAAACTGCTCAGCCCTTCGGGCAGGGGTTTCTCTGATCATAACATCCTGCTTACCTGTAAGCTGGTGGCAGCGCCAAGGTCTGGTTCAACTATCAAAAGAGTGGATCCGCCAGAGGCGGCGGAGTCCTTTTCGCTTGTCGTCGTCTCCCGACAAGCGAAAACTAGTCCCTTCTCCGTGTGCTCTGTGTCTCAAGCGAAGCGGGTGGTGCCCCCTGCCGTTTGCTGTTGGCCCGCCTTGACCTCTTTCCAGTAACCAATAACCGAATGACCGTTCATCGGACAACGGATAACGGTCAACGGTCAACCCCACGCTCCATGCCCTATGCCGCGCGCAGCGCCAAGCACCAAGCACCAAGCATTCCAGTATCTCTGGAAACTTTCCCGATCCTTTGATAAGAGAATGTCCTGATGAAACTGAACTGGGCTGAGAGATGGGTGGTCAACAACCCGCTGCGGGTGCTGGAACAGCAGTTCCAGATGGGACTGTTCAAGAAAATGAAACCGCTGGCGCCGGGGGCCGTCATCCTCGAAGTGGGCTGCGGCCGGGGTGCCGGCGCAAAGTTGATACGGAAAACCTATCGACCTTCCCTGCTCTGCGCCCTGGATCTGGATGAAAGAATGATCGTGCGGGCAAAGCGTTATCTTTCCGGCGCCCATGACCGCCAAGTATTTCTGCAGGTGGGCGACGTGCTGCACATTCCTTTCAGGGACAGGTCCCTGGATGCGGTTTTCGGCTTCGGCGTCTTACACCATGTGCCCGATTGGCGAGGCGCTCTGGCTGAGATCGCCAGGGTTTTGAAGGCGGGCGGGCTCTACTTCATCGAGGAGCTTTATCCGGCCCTCTACCAGAATCTGATTACCAAACGGATCCTTTTACACCCTCGTGAGAATCGATTCCGCAGCGATGATCTGAGGGAGGGCCTGCAGACGATAGGCATGCCGATCCAAGATGCCGTTGAAGTCAAAAAACTCGGCATCCTCGGGGTAGCTGTGAAGAAAGGGTAATTCAGAGACGAAGAGCCACGTCCCACGCAAACCTTTTTTCACCACCCGCTTCGCTTGAGGCACGGAGGCCACAGAGAGGTGCCCATTTTTGTCCAATCGGGAGACGACGATTGGACAAAACAGCTCAGCCCTTCGGGCGACTTCCTTGACGCATTGATACAATACTCCCGACGTTGCAGCTGACACCGGGATGCCCGACCAACCTCAATACCAAGAGACTGCAACCGCCGGAGGCTGAGACAGGTTCTGTTTGTCGTCGTCTCCCGACAAACAGGACTATCTTTTTCTCTGTGACCTCCGTGCCTCTAACGACCCTCAGGGCCACCGAAGGGGAGTGGGTGGTGAGCTCCAGAACACGGACAAAAGCGTGTGGTACTTGGGTGAAGTGATAGGTTGAACGTAGAGCAAATCAAAGGCGGCTCGGCCGGGCTTGCATGCTTTACTCCTCCAAAGGAAAGGTCAAAGACGCACCGAACCAGCCGATGATGGACACCAGTATCAATAAGGAGACCACGAGAAGAAAATAGACGGCGCTGCCCAACCCCAAAGAATCCAAAACGTCCGGGGCCGCGATCCGCCAGACAAAAACGGCGACCTGGGTGACCACCATGAAACCTGAAGCCCACATTTTTATCGTCACGGCCCTGAGTGGTTTGGCACAGTAATTGACCCACCACGTGGTCAGACCGGTTATCAGCGCAACAGGCGTGAAGAGAATCCCGGCACCCAGGCAATGCAAGGCGGTCAGTTCGAAAGACTTGATCCCGGTAATCAAGTAAATCACATTGAAAAGGAGCACGGAAAACATAAAAACAATGGGGAAATGAACGGTCATGGGATGCGGGTGCCGCCTCAGGATGGGTGACCGGGCAAACAGCCAGGACAACGCCCCGGGGTTCTCCATGTCCGGCGCTTCGTCTTTCTGAAGCACCCCTATCTGAGGATATCTTTCCAGAACCTCGAGGCCGTGGGGCGCGGCTTTTATATCAGCCGTCAGGTCATTTCCCGCAAGGTGCCGGTTCATATGACCTCCGCCCGCCCAGAGTCCGCTCTTGCTCACATCGAATACGCGCCCCCCGTGGGCAATGCAGGTAGGATTCCCGTCCCGACCATCACACTTTGACAGTTCTTTCAGATCAAAATCCTTCAACGAAAAACGCCCCCACCTCGAAACGTCATAGACCCCAATGTTGCAACGTTAGCGTCTATAACGCCAGCCTGATCACCACCAGAATGAGCAAGGCCAGAGGATAATAGCTGGCCCTGTTGAAAAGCCCCATGGCGTCCACACGGTCTTTCGACTTATAGAGCCTGTAGGCCGGAATGAAAAGCAGGGTTGCCCCCACGACCAGCGCGGCGGCCACCATGGAAAACCCGAAGCCTCCCGGAGCCAGACTTAACAGCACCAGACTCAGTGCAATGGCCGCAGTGACACAGCCGAGGATGATTCCATTGGCCGATTCGAGTCCCAGGCGCACCGGAATGGTTGTCGCCCGCAGTTTTCGGTCTTCTTCAATGTCGATCCAATCCGCCGGCACATTCTGCCCGCCGATTTCCCAGAAAAAAAGCCATAAGAAAAGGATGATCAGGAACGGGACGCCGGGATCGGCATGGACCGCAAAAACCGCGGCAATGCTTCCGGATGTTTTGACGGCGCCACTGACAATGGTCCGGAGATGGCTTGTTTTCCACATCAGGCAGTATGCGGTCTCCAGCATGCATCCTCCGACAAAAATGAAAACGCATATGGGATTCAGCAAGTATGCACCCACCCCTGCCAGGAGACTCCATGCCACAACCCACAGGACGCTCATCCTGAAACTCAAAACGCCCTGGGCAAGAGGGTGCCGTATCATGACGGCATCCAGATAATCACCCGATTTCTGAAATCCTCCCTGCTGCAGTTTTTTCTTGTCCACGGGGTAGTCAATCACATCGTTCAGGGCATAGACCGCGGTGTAGCCGGCAAAGGTGGTGATAAGGCCCAGAATCACGACTCGCAGGGGAGGAAAGGCCCCAACGGCAAGCAGGGCTGCAAGGGGCGGCGTCGCCATATCAATCAGACCATGGGGTGTCCTGGATAATGCCAGGAGCAGCTTCAATCTTGAAAACATCTTCAGGTCCGACGCGAGTGTCTCGTTCATTGATTCCCCTGTGTTCCGATCGGAAGCGTGGCTTTGGTTCTTTTAACGCCCCGTTGGAAACCCTATGGGACGTTACCATGAAAAAAAATCTCTGGGAAGAACATCTCAATCCCTCCGGCGATCGATTTGGCGATAAGATGGTGTCCCCTGGGGCTTGTGTGCGCATCGATGGGAAACATATACAAGGTGCGAGGGTCTTCTTCCGCCTCAAAGGCGGGGGTCAAATCGATGAAAGGCACGTCGGTTTCAAGACAGACTTGACGCACAAATCGGTTGATGGCTTGCCTGTCAGGCTCATGGAGTTGGGCGGCATCGGGTATCATGACTGCAAGGACACCGGCACCTGAAGCTTCGGATATTTGCACGAACGCCTTAAAGGCCTTTTTGAACTCGGCATACTTTTGCTCTTCCAGTTTTCCGTACATAATCTTGTGCCATAAGCGTTTTGGATCCGTTATGCTGTGATGCGCCTTCCTCTCCTCAATCCCCTGCAAGTAGCCGTAACCCCGTCGATAACGATATCTTGCCTCGAACCGTTCATTAAGATAGTTTAACAGGTTCCACAAAGCAGAACGACTCATGATTCCGGACAGTCCCCTCCTTTCGGGTTCAAAGGGATTCCGCCCCCGCCAGTCCGCAGAGCCTTCAGAAGGGGGTACGGATCGATTGATGTCATTCAAAAATAATCCCAGAATCAAGAGGTCAGGCTCATAGGAAAGGACTCGCCCCTTGAGCATCTCCAAATACTGCCACATGTTGTAGCCGATCACGCCGCAATTAATGACCTCACAGCTCACATCCGCCTGGCGGAGAATCCTTTCAAGTTGTTTCGGGTAGGTCTCTTCCAGGTTGACGCTCGGACCGAAGGTAAAAGAGTCCCCGATGACCATGATACGCGTGGTTCCGGGCGTCTTTGTCTTGTGGTGTTCCGTGTCCCGAAAACCGTCAGCGTTTATTCTGTAGGATTCTCCCGACCACCCTATCCCAAAAGAGCCCGGTGCAAGTTCCCATCCCAATTGAGACGATGGCCGGTGAATTTGGGCCATTTGAGGTTTTGACACCGCAGGGTTCCAGATCCGGACCACAAGCTCCGCACAGAACAAACTCAGGACCAGGGACAAGATCAGAAGGCCAAAGTCTTTGATCTTGAGCGTCATGGCAAGCCTGAGCAGGATCAGCGGGATGAGAATCTTCAGGGGGGTGAATAGATGGCTTCCCTTCACGGTGATGCCCCAAAAACTCAGGCTGAAACCACCGGTCAGCAGAATGATCACGAGCAAAGACAAATAGAGCGCAATGCCTGCATCCACAAGGCCTTCAGTGATGCTGACGGCCCTTCGACGGGTTCTTCCGGATTTATGGATCAAGCGGGCGGGCTCGGTTTTCTTCATCGGGTTTTAAATGCGGCATGGGGCATGGGGTTGACCGTTCGTTGTCCGTTGTCCGATGAACGGCAAACGGTATGCGGTGAACGGTATACTGGGATTTCTTTTCCCCCCAATAACCAATAACTGATAACCAAGGTCTCCTCACTCCCCCTCCTCAAGCTTCGCGCAGCTGATGCAGTAGTGAGGATTCTGTTTATTACCGCCGGGCGCAGACAAAACGTCTTTCAGCGATTCGCATTTTTCTCCAAGGCCTATACAGAGCCCTTGTTTGATGAAACAATCTACAAAAGTGATGAGCATGTGCACCACGAGAGGCCCAGAGATATCGGGGTGTTTGCATGCCACCGTATTCAGAATCGATGCCCCTCTGCTTCCACCTGGGTATGGGCCCAGGTGCCTGCATACAGAGGTAACGTTTCTGCTGTCGATATAGATACAGGCTCTTCGCGCACCTACAGGACACCCATGGGCCTCGATCAGTCGTATGTCGGTCGGACTCGGGTCGGGTTGTTTGGTCATCCACGCAGACCTGTTGTCTTCAGGGATGATGTAACTGCGGTCTCCGCTTGCCACTTCTATAAATCTCGCCATCCGCGCCTCGCGAAACTCGCCCGTGCAGCCCGCCTCAAAAAGCTTTCAGATGGAAACGTCCCCGCACCCGTTAACACAACATCACAAAGCGTTTGCGAAGTTTTCCATATGCCAGAAATGACCGAAAAAGGCAACGCCAATTTTTTATCTGTAAACTACGTACACAAATTCAGCGGTATGACGCCATGGGGTTGAAATGACGCAATAAATTCAGGGTCTCAGCCCCCTAAAGCGTGATGATCCTCCGATTCCTCCCGTGCTCCATATTCTTTTTTCTGCCGCAGACCCACGCAGACACGCGGAGACAGTTATCTCACCGCAGAAACGTGGCGAGTCAGGCTCCATGCGGCGCTCCGCGCCCCTCCTCACTCCTGACTCCTCACTTCTCACTCCCCTTGCCCCATACTACTAATTTTTTATCCACATTTTGTAGACGATAGAATTGTGTTGCTTTCTTCTTGTTTTTGTGCTTCGGGTATATTTTGGGTATTCCTGAAGCAGGATTCGGGCATAGAGGACGTGGCTTCGAGTCGCCGCCGGAGGGATCTGGCTCGATGAAAATGGAATAGAAGAATACTGAAACGATAGAATAGTCGGCGTTGAGGGGAAATGACAGCCTCCAGGGGGAGGGAAATTGCGTCCGATGCAGCAGAAAGTGAAGTGCTGGGAATTTTTTAAGTGTCGCCAAGAAAAGTGTCCCGCCCACCAGAGCCGGGAGCTCAAGTGCTGGCTCGTCTCCGGCACCCGGTGTCGGAACGAAATCCAGGGAGGATTCATCGAAAAGGCGGAGATGTGCCTTGAATGCGAACCCTTCAAAAACAATTTAGACAAACACTCAATGGAGGAGACGCTCAGAACCTTCAGTCAGCAGTTCAGGGAGTTCAGGCACCTGGTGGAACAACGCGATCGGCAGTTGGAACAGATCAGCATGGAGATGGCCCTGGGCCTGTCCGAAGTTTTCGTCGCCCTTGAAAGGATTGCGGCCGGCGACCCTGATGTGAGAGTCCCGACTCCGTCGGAACTGGATATCATCGCCAGGCTGAAACAGCTGGTGAATCTCACCGCTGAAGAGCTGGGAAAAATCATGGCCTGCACTCATGAGTTCGCCATAACCCTGGCCGAACATTTCGATGTTCTTAAAAGGGCCATGCAAGGTGACCTGGAAGCACGGGTGACCGGTACCTCCAATATCGAGTTGTTGGCCCTGCTGAAGGACCTGACAAACGCGATGATTGCGAGCGTGTCCCGGGAAATAACGGAGCGGAAACAAAAAGAAAACACCCTGAGAAGAAGGGAGAACAAGCTCAGCCTTCAGGCCCACGAGCTTGGGGACCTTAACAGGGCTCTGAGAGTATTGTTGAAACGGAGAGAAGAGGACAGGGTGGAACTGGAAGAAAAGGTCTTTTTGAACATTCACGAACTCATTCTGCCCTATGTCGAGAGATTGAAGACCACTTCCATAGATCTCAGGGCCCTGAGTTACTTAAGCCTCATCGAGTCTCGCCTGAAAGACATTGTTGCTCCCTTTGCCCGGGGGATAGCGGTCGAATACACGTCCCTCACACCCACTGAAATTGAAGTCGCACAGCTTGTGCGTCACGGAAGAACCACAAAAGAGATCGCCACACTGATGAGTCTCTCCCCCAGGACGATTGAGACCCACAGAAAGAACATCAGGGCCAAAATGGCCCTGAAGAACAAGAAGACCCCCCTTAGAACGCATCTGATGTCCCTTGGCGTTTAGCCAAGCCTGCCGGCTCGTCTTTGCAACCCTATCCGCAAAATCTTTCGGCCCTTCCTGCCCACGTTATTTCTTGAATTCCGAGCTTTTTTTGGTATGTTATCAACTCATTGACCTGATATGACCGCGAACACAGCAAGAACACACGCCATTCGACAGGAACTGGAACGCCGGATTCTTCATGGGCTGGCGTCTGAGTGGAAAGAGGCCCTGCGGATTCTGGATTCCTCCCTCACGGAAGGGATGCGCATGCCCTCTTTCACTCTCGCAGACATGAAAAAAACGCTCGGCCGCTGGTCTCGTGAAAAACGTGAGATCTGCCTGAGCCGGGACTTTGTCCATAACCATGGCTGGGACGATATTCGCGAAGTGCTTCTCCACGAAATCTCCCATCAGTTTGCCCATGAGGTTTTAGGGGCTCTGCATGACCCGCCCCATGGGCCGCAATTCCAAAGAGCCTGTCACCTGCTTCGAGCCAACCCCAAGGCATCCGGAAGGTACAGGCCTCTGAGCGAACGGATTCTTCAGGAATCCTCAAGCACGCAAGACAAAATATTGCTTAAGGTCAAAAAACTCATGGCCCTGGCGGAAAGCCCCAACCAGCATGAAGCCGAGCTGGCCATGGCCAAGGCTCACCAATTTATTGCCAGGCACAACGTGGATCTTTTGGCACACGAACAGCAGCGGGACTTCGTCAGTTTTTTTCTGGGTGCGCCCGGTCTGCGGCACTTCCGGGAAGATTACACCCTTTCGGGCCTGCTGCAGGATTTCTATTTTGTTTACGCCATCTGGGTTCCCGCGTACGTTCTGGAAAAGGGTAAAATGGGTCGGGTGCTGGAAATCAGCGGCACCGTGCAGAACACGAAGATCGCTGCCTACGTCCACGATTTTGTCAGAGGCTTTGTGGATGCCCGGTGGTCTCAATACAATCAGAGCAGGCGTTTGAACCGCCACCGCAAGACTGATTTTGCGGTCGGCATCATAAAGGGTTTTCGCGGCAAGATCGAATCGCGGACAAAGAACAGGAGCACGGCGGCAACCCGTCGATCGCTCATGAAGATCCAGGACCCCATGCTTATAGCGTATGCCGCCCATCGATATCCCTACACCAGAAGCGTTGGGAGACGGGCTTCAACGGGAGATGCCGGTGTCCTGAACGATGGCATCAAGCTCGGAAAAGAACTGGTGATATCAAAGGGCGTTACCCATCGAGGCAGCGGCGGCGGGGGTTTGCTGGGGGAAGGATAAGGGCGTGGGGCAGGGAGAATAGGCTCAAGCATAACATTAATATTTTAGTTGAACAAATTGTAAAACAAGAAGATATTTGAAGTAATTAGGGCCTGCTTTTGATTGGCCACCGGAAGGGTTCGGTTCGACTGGAATACTGGAATGTTGCGTGTTATAATAAAAACATTCTTTTGCTTGACAGGTTACCCCGCCGAGCATATCAGACTGAGACCCCGGCGCTTAACGGTTCACCCTATGCTTCCATGACTCCCGGTTTCTTGTCACGGTCGCCCCAGGGGCCTCTAACCGTGCCTGAAGGACATGGATTTGAAGCCTCCCCGCCCTTCCAGGCGGACGGGGAGCAGGCCGGTCATGATTTTGATGAAACACGGATGGATTCGTAAGAAGTCCAAGTGAGGCGGCAAAGTAAAAAGCTCCAAATTCAAGACGCACAAGTCCTGAGAAATGAGGCGTACTTCTTGGTACGTCGCAGTGACGAAGGACGCAGTGCAACGCAGAAGTTGGACTTTTTACGAAGCCGTCAAGGAGTTGCACGTGAAAATCGCACTTTGTGTCGCCCTGATCCTGCTTTGGCTCGCCCCCGCAGAGGGGGCAGGCGATCAAAGCACCGCTGAAATGTTCTTGAGGAGCAATCTGGACACGGTCATCCAGATTTTGCAGGATAAAGATATCCAACAACAGAAAAAGAACACCGACATTGACGAAATCGTCACGCCGATGTTTGACTTTCCGCTCATTGCCAAGCTGGCTTTAGGCAGACAATACTGGATCGGGTTGACTGAACCGGATCAGGAAAGATTTACAACACTTTTTGTCAGGCGACTGAAAAAGACGTATTTCGACACGTTGGCTCTTTATAAAGGCGAAAAAATCATTTACGAACCCCCTGTCGAGGGCGATAAGAAGAGCCAGATCTCTACTTATCTGATTTCAGAAGACAAGAAGACTTCCATACTTTACAAGCTTTATAAGTCGGCGCATGACTGGAAGATCTATGATATTGAGATCCAGGGGGTCAGCGTTGTCCGAAGCTATCGGTCCCAATTTGATGACATCCTGGAAAAGGGTACGATTCAAGACCTGCTTTTAAAACTGGAGCAATCGGTTGATAACAAGTAAACCTCTTCTATGGCCAAACGACACTCACCCATAACCTCTCTTTACGACAGGATCATTCTTCAACGGCCCGGCGTTGTTATCCTCTGTGTTCTGGCCATTGTTTCGTTTCTTGGCTACAAGGCAAAGGATTTTAAGCTTGACGCATCCGCGGAGACGCTGATCCTCGAAACAGACGAGGACCTGAGATATTCTCGACTCATAGAATCCCGTTACGGAAAAGACGATTACCTGATAATCGCCTTTACGCCAAAGAACGATCTGTTTGCAGATGAGACGCTCGAAAGGTTGACC
>Ga0307423_1000648_pt1 | contig 23176 bp, 26 predicted proteins | sample SalMarWE160310MG_FD_202154 | JGI IMG/M metagenome (GOLD analysis project Ga0307423, IMG submission 202154) | Salt marsh sediment microbial communities from the Plum Island Ecosystem LTER, Massachusetts, United States - WE1603-10 | ecosystem: Environmental > Aquatic > Marine > Intertidal zone >...
GTCCTCGACGAGAAGGGCGAGAACCGTACCATCATCATGGGCTGCTACGGGATCGGGATCGGCCGCACCATGGCCGCCGTGGTGGAGTGCTGCCACGACGAGAGCGGAATCATCTGGCCGCTCTCGATCGCGCCTTACGAGGTGGTGGTGACGGTGCTGAACCCGAAGGACGTCGAGTGCACCGAGGTGGCGCAGCGCATCTACGAGGCGCTGCAGGGCGAGGGGATCGAGGTGCTTCTCGACGACCGCGACGACCGCCCCGGCGTCAAGTTCAAGGACGCCGAGCTGGTGGGTATCCCCTACCGGATCACCGTTGGGCCGAAGGGCCTGGCGAACGGCAAGGTGGAGGTGTTCCGCCGCCTGGGAGGCCGCAGGCGCGACGTGGACGTCCAGAAAGCCGCGGACGTCGTCATCAACAACGTGCTCGAGGAGCGGCGTTAGCTGAGAGGAGGCGGCTTGGCTCCCGGTGGGTCAGTGGACGCGGATGCGCGAGGGTCCTTCCCTGCTGCCCCCGTGCACGACGATATCGGCGTCGTTGGACTCTCCGATCCGGGTCACCGGGATGCGCTCCTCGCCACCGCTCGTCTGGGTGTGCGTGGTGATGCCCTCTCCGGAGCTGCCGCCGCCGTGGGTCGGAATCCGCGACTCACCGCTGCGACTCCCCGGCCCGTGGACCTCTATCCCTTCATCCTCCCAGGGACTCACCAAACTCCATAGCTCCTCGGGCGTCAGCTCGGTCTCCACCACTTGCGGCTCCCCGGGCTCCGCGGTCTCCGCTTCTCCCGCGGTTACGGCGGGTTCCTCGCCCGCCTCCTCCGTGGTCCCGTCGACCCTCGACGCCGAGGCCTCTGCCGGGGCCGCCTTCGTGTGGGCCGGTTTCGCTTTGCCCTGCTCCTCCTCGGCGAAGGCTGGCACGGACGATCCCAGCGCCCCGGCCAGCAAACCGGCGCAGAGAGCGAGAGACCAACGAGAAAGCGACATGGGTCCGTCCCCCTGGGACGTGGGAATCTTACTGGACGAGATCCGACGATGACGGATCCTGCGGCTGCTCGAGGGCCTTCCTCGTGATGAGGAGGTTGCGCAGGATCTCCAGGCGTTGCTCCCCGCGGGCGACCAGCAGGGCACGCTCGTAGGCCGAGATGGCGGCTGAATAGTCGCCCTGCTCGTATCGGACCCACCCCATGTTGTTCCAGGCCGCGTACTCGGGACCGGCGCGGAGGAAGGTCTCGAGTGCCTCGTCATCGCGGCCGAGCCGCCCCAGGGCGATTCCCATGTTGTTGTACACCGCGGGATCCCGAGCCTCGAGGAGCGCTGCCCGCTGGAGGATTTGCAGCGCCCGCGCGTCGTCGCGGGTGGCCAGGTAGGATGCGCCGAGGTTGTTGAGCGGCTCGTAGCTGCTCGGCTGGAGGGCGATTGCAAGCTCGAAGTGGATTCGGGCCTCCTTGTGGGCGCCTCGCTGTTCCAGCACGATTCCCAGGGCGTTGCGGGCTGCCGGGAAGTCCGGGTCGAGATCGACCGCCCGACGAAGCGCGCTCTCCGCGGCGACATCGTCACCCTGCGCCATGTAAGCCAGGCCCAGGCCCGTCAGGGGCGCGGCGGATCCTTCGTTCTGCTGAGCCAGGTAGCTGAAGATCGCCACAGCGCGTTCCGGCTCGGCGCCCAGGTGAAGTTCCGCAATTCGCAGCAGCGGGCGCGGGTCGGAGAGGTCCAGCTCGTGGGCCTTGAGGTAGATCCAGAGAGCGCGCGCTGCGTCGCCGGTGTCGCGCAAGCCGTCGCCCTCGCTCAGGTAGCTCTCGATCGTCTGCGGCGGGGGCTCCTCGAACGCCGTGCCCTGAAGATCCCGGCGCGCCTCCTGCTCCCGCACCATCTGCTCGAGAATCTCGGCCTGGACCTTGCTCGCAGGATCACTCCGTCCGGTGCCGGAGGTGGCGCAGCCGATGCTGGACAGGGCAACCGCGATCAGGATGACCACGACCAGCTGCAATTCACGGCTCGAAAACGACATCATGGTCTACTCCGAGGGAAAGGCGTCAAAGAAGCGATAGATCCCCGGTAGAAGGAAGATCATCAGCAGGGCGCTGAAGATCAAGGTGCTGGGAAGGATGAGCTTTAGCGTGGCCTTCTGGGCGCGCTCCTCCGCGCGCTGCATGCGCCGGACGCGCATGGCTTCGGCGTGCACGCGCAGGGTGTTTGCCACACTGGTTCCGAAGCGCTCGGTCTGGACCAGGAGTGCGACGAGGGAGCTGATGTCGGAAACGCCTGTGCGGTCGGAAAGGGCGCGGAGCGCCTCGTGGGTGCTCTTCCCGGCACGCGTCTCGTGGACCACCAGCCCGAACTCCTTGGCGAGGATCGGGCTCTTGGCCGCGAACTCCTCCGCCACGCGCGCCAGGCTCTGGTTGACGCCAAAGCCGGCCTCGACACAGACCACCATCAGGTCGAGGGCGTCGGGGAGGGTTCGCTCGATGGCGCGAATCCGCACCGAGGTCCGCTGATCGATGAAGGCGCTCGGCGCGATGTAGCCCACCGCCGCCAGCCCGCAGAGCAATCCGATCTGAAAGACGAAGGGGAGGCCCCAGAACACGGGGAGCGGGATCGCGAGCACGGGAAGGGCCAATGCGAGGGTGAGTCGCACGCCGTAGAAGATTGCGGGGGTCGCGGGATTCGGGTAGCCGGCCCGGACGAGGCGGGCTCGCAATCGCCCGATGTCGCCTGCATCCTGCCGCCCTTCACCGATCCTGTGGAAGACTCCGGCCACGCCTCCACCGTTGCGGCGAACCAGCGACGGGCGCTCCTCGGTCGGGGCGGCGAAGCCCGAGGAGAGGTGGGCGAGTCGCCGTCCCGCCGATCGGGTTCGCAGCACGGTGCTGAGCCCGATGACCAGCAGGAAGACGGAGCCAAAGGTGAGGAGCGCGATTGCGTTCTCCACGGGCTTCTCCTCTCAGGCCTGCACGTCCGCGATGCGGACTGCCATGGCGTAGGCGACCAGATCGAGGCCGATGGCCCCGGCAAGAACGGCGTGCCCCCAGGAGTTCTCGATCAGTGGTGTGAGATACAGGGGCGCCACCAGCCAGACGACGACGAGAATGAAGGGCAGCCAGAGGGCGAGGAAGGTCGCCGCACCGCGCCCCTGCGCAGTGAGCGCACGGACCCGCCCGCTGAACTGGGCGCGCTCGCGGAGGAGTGTGCCGAGCTTGTCCAGGAGCTCCGCGAGGTTGCCGCCGGTCTGCCGCTGGATCAGCACCGCCGTAGCGAAGTAGGGAAGGTCCGGGTTTTCGACCCGATGCATCAGGTTCTCGAGCGCGTCGCGAATATCGAGCCCGAGGCGGATCTCCTCTGACACCAGGGCGAACTCGATGCTGATCGGATCGGCCAGCTCCTCGCCCACCATCTGGAAGCCTGAAACGAGGGCGTGACCGGCGCGCATCGAGCGGGTCAGCAGCTCTAGGGCGTCGGGAAGCTGCTCCTCGAATTTCCGCATCCGCTTCTTTGCAGTTCGACTCATCCAGAACCACGGAAGCAGACCGGGGAGAAGCGCGGGCACGGCGCGCCAGGGGTTCTCTGTCAACAGGAACACCGCGACGAATCCCGCAGCCGCCAGGATCAGGGAGAGAGCGAGAAACCGGCTCACCGTGAGTCCCGCGCCGGCTCGATAGAGCAGAAGCTCGAGCCTCCCCAGGCTCGCCAGGCGCAGGCCGCCGTGACTCCTCAGGATCGATCCATTCTCGGCGGAGGCCTCCACAGTCGAAACCCGCAACGCGAGAGTGCGGAGCCGATCCCGGACGCGGCCCGGGTCGACGCGTCGCCTGCGAAGCAGGACAGCCACGCCCTCTATGGCCAGAAGTGCAGCCAGGAAGCAAAGAACGTAGATCATGAATTCCATGGGATGTCCTATGCAGCTCGTTCCGTGTCGAAGAGACCGGCGTCCAGATCGATCCCGCTCAGGCGGAGCTTCTCTGCGAAGAGGGGTCGCAAGCCGGTGGGGACGATGGCCCCGAGTACGTTGCCCTCCTCGTCGATCCCGCGGCGATCGAAGCGGAAGATCTCCTGCATCGTCACCACGTCGCCTTCCATTCCCGTGATCTCCTCCAGGCCCACCAGGCGCCGGCGTCCGTCGGAGAGACGGGCAATCTGGATCACCACGTCCATCGCCGACGCGATCTGCTGCCGGATGGCGCGCTGGGGCAGCTCCAGCCCCGTCATCGCCACCATGGTCTCGATCCTGGCGAGCGCGTCGCGAGCGGAGTTCGCGTGGACGGTGGTGAGCGATCCGTCGTGGCCGGTGTTCATGGCCTGGAGCATGTCCAAGGCCTCGGGGCCGCGGACCTCGCCGACGATGATTCGGTCCGGCCGCATCCGGAGGCTGTTGATCACCAGGTCTCGCTGGTCGACCCGTCCTTTGCCTTCCAGATTGGCCGGTCGCGTCTCCAGCCGGACCACGTGATCCTGCTTGAGCTGGAGCTCGGCGGCGTCTTCGATGGTCACGATCCGCTCGTCGTTGGGCACGAACTTCGACATCACGTTCAACAGCGTCGTCTTCCCCGAGCCGGTCCCGCCGGAGATCAGGGTGTTGAGACGGGCCTTCACGATGCCGCGCAGCAAGACGACGATCTCCTCGGTGAGGCTTCCCATCTCGACCAGATCGTCCTCGGTGAAGGGGTCGGCAGCGAACCTGCGGATCGACATCATCGGCCCGTCGAGCGCCAGCGGTGGGATGATCACATTGACGCGAGAGCCGTCGGCGAGACGGGCGTCCACCATCGGCGTGGACTCGTCGATGCGCCGGCCCACCCCGGAGACGATCTTGTCGATGATGCGCATCAGATGCGCGTCGTCCTTGAAGCGCGCCACCGTCTTCTCCAGCCGCCCGAAGCGCTCCACCCGCACGTCGGAGCACCCGTTCACGAGCACGTCGTCTACCGTAGGGTCCTGGAGCAGCGGTTCCAGCGCGCTGAGCCCGAAGACCTCGTGTTGGATCTCGCGGATGAGCCGCTCGCGATCCTCCAGGCTGAGGAGCGCACGTTCCTTCTCGAGAAGGATGCGTGTGGCCTCGCCGACGTCGTGCTTGACCTGGTCTTCACTCAGGCTCCCGATACGGGAGAGGTCGAGGTAGTCGAACAGTGCGTTGTGTACGCGCGACTTGAGCTCCTGCCAAGCCTGATCCAGGGCCGACTGGGGATCCTCGCGGCTCCGACGGGGAATCTGCTCGACCGTGGCCGCCTTGCTCGGCGGGCTGCTCGGTCTCAGTCGGTCAAAGAGCGCCATCTGATCTCCTTCTCAAGTGACTCACCAGACCACGTCTCGGCCGGGCGGGGGGGCGCGGCACCGGCCGACCGCTCCACGAGCAGGTGAGGGAGGCGAACTCCTTCATGGCCTTGCCGAGGGGAGAACGACGACCCACTTCGTGGAGCGTACGACCTTCGTTGACGCACGCCGTTGCGCGCGGAAAGTCGTTGGGAATGCTCACGTCCGCGGGCCTTCCCAGGAATTCGCGAGCCTCCCGGGGCGAGACGGAGGCCGCACGCTCGGTTCGATTGGCGACGATCCGAATCTCATCGGGCGAGCGCCCCAGGCGCTCGAGGAGATCCAGCTGCATGCGCGCGTGGTGCATCGACGCGACGTCCGGAGTCGTGACCACCAGAATCGGATCGGCCCGGTCGAGGATGAACACGCTTCGGTCGTCGAATTCGTGTGGCGTGTCCCAGATCACCCAGTCGAACTCCGACCGCAGCAGCCCCACCACCCGCTCGACGCATCCCACGCTCACGGAGTCGGCCTCCTCCGGCCGGGACGGGGTGGCGAGCACCTGGACGCCGCTCGAATGCCCGTCGAGCGTGGTGCGAAGGTAGGTGGAGTCGATGGTCTCGATATGGTTGGCCAGGCTCGCGAAGGTGTACTGCGGTGAGAGGTTCATGTACAGCGCCACATCGCCGAGCCTCAGCTGGCCGTCCGCCAACGCGACGCGTTCCCCCGCACGGGCCAGCGCAGCGCTGAGCTGGCAGGCCAGGAAGCTCGCTCCCACACCGCCCTTGGCGCCCATCACCGCGACCAGTGCACCGCGAGGGGCCTCCGCGGCTTCGCCGCGATCCCGTGCCAGGCGTTCGATTGCGGCGATCAACTGCTCCTTCTCGTCGGCGCCCGGCGTCACGTACTCGCAGGCTCCGAAACGCATGGCCTGAAGGATCAGCCTGCTGTCGTCTGGACCGCAGAAGAAGAGAAGCGGCCGAGGTGCCGGAAGCTTCTCGAGCGCGGCGAACGTCGATCGCGGGTCCTGCTCGAGGTCGACGAGGATCGCGTCGGGCCGCTCGCGGATCACCGCGTCCTCGAGATCCGCGACCAGCTCGACGTGAGCTCGAAGCTCGACGTGAGCGCTCGATCCGAGGATCCGGTCGAAGTCCTGCCTGGGCGACAGGGTGAGTAGCGAGAGAAGGGGGATCATTCGTTGTCCTCTTCAGCAATTCAATCGACGATCACCGGGTACGCGGCCGAGATGGTGCCGGGAATCTCTCCGCCGGGTCCGAGCCCGGCGTTGTCACAACGCGGGTCCGTAGGACAGAGAAAGTCGCCCTTGATCAATGCGTCCGGCGTTGGAATGACCTCGTGGATGTCGAAGCAGATGAAGCTCTTGATCTCGGCGGGAATGCCACTCGCGCAGTGATCGCCCGGGTTCTGGCACTCGACCACGGGCAGGACCACCACCCACGAGTCGATCGCGCCGTCACCGTTCGTGTCGGTACCGGCGGGATCCGGGGCGAATTCGCCGAGACCGAGGAAGCGGTCCCGGATGTCCCTGACCGCGGGGGTCTTGGTGCCGTTGTCCAGATAGATGGGCTCATCGCCGATTTCATACTGGTTGCCGGCCTCGATGATGTCCCGCAAGTCGGATGTGTTCACCGCGGGGCTCTCCCCATCGAACACGCTCCAGCAGGCGTTCTGCTCCGGGGTCGCGTAGAACTCCAGGCAGGTAGCGGTTCCCCCGGTCTCGAGGGGGCAGGGGTTCGGGATCCCCGAGGAGATCGTCTCACAGTAGTTCTGGGTGCACGCGGAGCCGGGTGAATCCCCCGAGATCGCGCAGCAGTCGATGGTGATTGGGAGATCGGCGACGCCCGGTCCCCCCCCGCCGGCGAATCCCCAGTAGGCGATGGCCTCGGTATTGACGGGGATCGAGTCCACGCCGACCGCTTTCCCGAGGATCGTCTGCACCGGACCATTGACGTTCTCGTCACGGCGGGTCCTGGAGCGCACCGCGCGCACCAAATCCGGGTCGGTGCTCCCGGGAAGCGGGCTGAAGCTCCGCGTCGGCAGGTCCCAGCTGCCGACGTCGACGTCCACATCCGCGATGGTGATGGGTGTGTCGAGCGCCTTGTGAGGAGGCCCATAGCTGATCGCGGCGGCGCGGGCGGCGGCCTCGTCTACCGTTGTGAAGTTGTTCGTGAGCAGGTTTCCGACGCCGGCCAGGGAGGAGGCGTCGGCCGCCGCCTGGAGCTGGGTCTTCGCCTGCCAGACACGCGAGGTCTCCGTTGCCCAGGCTGCGAAGGCCAGGAGGACCAACAGCCCGATGGTCACGAAGAGGAGCGCCGAGCCTTCCTCTCTTGCCTCGTTCCTCGAGCGTAGCTGCCGATCGAACCCCATCGTATCCACCTCGCTACTGCGCTCCCTCGATCACCACGGTGCGGGCGCGGCGCGTCTGCTGGGTCTCCTGACCCTTGTAGTAACGCTCGGCGACACGCTCCGCGGTCGAGGCGTCGATCCCTTCGGGTCCCGCTTCCGATGCCGGACCTTCGGGGTGTGCCATCTGGGATTGCAGGTTCTCCTCGAGAGCGATTCCCCAGCTCTCGTCGACTGCGGACTCGTTGCCGAAGAGCCAGTGGGTGCAGGCTGTTCCACCCAGGCAAACGGCGATCAGAATGGCAAATACCGGGTTTCGGTGGATCATCGGACTTCCTCCTCCATGGCAACGGGCAATCGGTAGCCGGCCGGGCCCATCAGGGTCGCGGTCTCGGCCGGGTCGCCGTCTGTATCTCCTTGACGCTGCTTCTCCATCGCTCCGAGCAGGAAGAACTCCCAGGCCTCGGGCTCCACGAAGGAGTCGGTCGGGAGCTCCAGCTCGCCAGTGAGCGGCTTCACCAGCCGAGGCGTCACGATCAGCACGAGCTCCGTCTCCTCGCGCTGGAAATCCTGACTCCGGAAGAGCGCCCCCAGCACCGGCAGGTCGCCCAGCAGCGGGACCCTCTCCGCGATCTGGCGCACGCGCTCCGACAGCAGGCCGGCGATGGCGAAGCTCTGTCCGTCGGCGAGCTCGACACTGGTCGAGGCGCGCCGAGTGATGAAGCCCGGCGTGAAGACGCCGCCGGTGGAGGTCCCGATGGTGAAATCGGGTTCGCTCACCTCCGGGCTGACCTCCAGATAAATCCGGTTATCGGCCAGGACCGTCGGCGCGAACTCGACGCCGACGCCGAACTGCTTGAACTCGACGGTGATCGAGCCGAAGGCTCCACCTTGCGCCACGGGAATCGGAACCTCACCGCCCGCCAGGAAGCTCGCGGACTGCCCGCTCCGGGCCAGCAGCGTGGGCTTGGCCAGTACCTTGGCCAGGCCACGTTCGGTCGCGAGATCGATGAAGGAGTTGAAGGCGAAGGAGCCGTTGTTGAGGAAGGTGCCCACCAGGTCGATGCGGTCGCTGTAGCTGAGCTCGCTCATCACTGCCGGTGGAATCATGGTGACGGTGCGCTCCTCCAAGCCCACCAGGCCTCCGAGCAGGCTGTCGAAGGTAAACACCTTCTGCCCGGCCCGAACCGCGGCGTTCCAGTTCACGGTGAGCCGCCGGCCCAGAGTGCGCTGCATCTCGGCGATGATCACCTCGATCATCACCTGCTGGCTTCCGTCCACCTCCAGGGTGTTGACCACCTTGTCCTCGCCGCCCTCCGGGAAGAAGGAGCGCGCGATGGCGCTGGCCCTCTCGACCTGGATCGGACCGCTCACTTTGCCTCGCAGCACGACCGCCTCACCCACCGCCTCGACGTGGATGTCCTCACTTCCCAGGATCGACTGGAGCTTGCGCTCGATCTCGCTGAAGGAGTTGCCGACGCTGACGTCGATGATGGCGGCCGGGTCACCCTTCGCTCCCCAGAGGATCAGATTCGTGGTGCCCTTCTGCTGGGGCACCAGCTGAACCTCTTTGGGACTCAAGACCACCACCTCGAGTATCTTCGGGCTTCCCACCGAGACTCGTTTCACCGTGAAATCAGTCTGGACGAAGGTCGACTTCCCCAGCTCGATGTCCAGCGAGCGGAGCCGATCCTGGTCGTCGACGGCAGCCGAGAGACGCACGATGGCGCCTCTTTCCGCGTCGTATCCGGACACTTCCGAAGCGACGAGACACATCGTCAGTACCAAGCCGACGATCCCGAGAGTTCTACTGCATTTTCCTCGCATCATCTTCAAGCCTCCGTTTCGCTGGAGCTGCTGGATCGGATCGGCGCTCTCCCACCCTCAGAACGTCTTCACCTCGAGAGTCGAACCTTTGAGGACCTGTACGGACGTGCCGGCGCGGCGCGGTGCGCTCGCGGCCTTGACACGTTCCTGCCCACCGAGGACATCGGCGACGCCGATGCTACGAGTGGCGACCTCGGCGTCGTCTCCCGGAGAGCGGAGGGCGAGCTGGAGCCGCCCTTCGTGGGCTGCGTAGATCAGGTACTCCGCCTGGATCGGATCGACCTCCAGCGTCACCACGTTCACGAGCTCGGGGTCGCCGCTCTTGACCTCCTCGAGCTTCTGGTCGACTGCCAGGACGCGCACGTCCTGGAGGATCACCTTGGCGTAGGGAAGGGCGCGGTCGCGGTCCACGCGGCGGATCGTGGCCATGACGTCCACGCGAGCCCCCGGCGTCACGAAGCCGGCTACCCCGATCACGTTGTCGACCTTGACCGATACGGCGCGGAATTCGGGAGCGATCACTGCGCGAAGGCCGCCGGCCGATCCGGGCTCGAAGAGGGCCGCCTCGAGGACCGGCTCGCCCTTGGCGACGGGGCGGCGGACGATTCGTCCGGCCGCCTGATCGACCGATGTCAGGGCGCCGGAAGGAACGTGGTCCGCGGGCCAGTCGACCGCCGTGAGCTGCTCGCGCAGCAAGCTGGAGGCGACCGAAACATCGGTGCGGGCGACCACGACGGGGGTGGTTCGCGGAGCTGCCGCTTCGGCTACGTCGGGGTTCGTCGCCAGGCGCATCGCAGTCCAGGCGGCGGCGATGCCGAGCACCAGGGCCAGGGAGAGGTAGATGATTCCGCGTCGAGTTTGCATGGGTTGCTCCTTCGGGTTCCTGAGGTGGTGCTACTCGTTACGCATCACCGTCCGGGCGCTCAGGGTGAGGGTCGGTGCGAGTCCGGCCAGCGCGGAGAGCGCCACGTAGTCGTAGGGCGCTGTAGAGGTCACCGTCAGCTGCGTGCCCGTGCCCAGGCAGGCGCCCAATACATCCGTGTTGACACCGTCGAGGCCGGAGCTGTCGGCGAAGTCCGAGACGGTCGCCCGTATCTCGTCCTCCACGGTGCCCGCGTTACAGGGGTCTCGGAAGACGACACCCGCCCGCGCGCCCTCCCGCGCAGCGTTGGTGAGGCTCACCCAGCGCGTGTAGGCGATTCCGAAGTCGCCGATCGCGAAGACCAGCAACAGAAGGAGAGGAAGCACGATCGCCATCTCGACGACGGAGGTGCCGGCCTCGCGAGTTCGCTTCGATCGATCGATTCGTTCTACCATGGCAATCCTACCGACCATTGCGCGGCGAGGCCGAGGGCGAGCGCCGCCGAGAAGGGAATGCCGCGCGCTGCGCCCGATCCAGCCGGAGGCGGTTCGTAGGCGAAGCGCCTGAGGGTCAGGGTGGCGACCAGGATCCGGCCCCAGCGCCGCAGGTAGCCTCCGAGTTCGCCGCTCAGCACGAGCCAGGCCAATGCGAACGTGCCCGCGGCCATCAAGGCCCAGGCCGCTGCTCCCAGGGTCGCGGAGGGTCCGATCCAGGCGCCGAGGGCCATCAGCGCCTTCACGTCTCCTGCGCCCATGCCGCCGATCGCGTAGGGTCCCACCAGAAGCGAGAAACCCACCGCGGCGCCTGCCAGGGCCTCGGTCGGGCCGCCGGCTCCTCCCATCCAGGGCGAGACCAGAAGCGCCCCGCAGAGGGCCGGTAAGGTGAGGAGGTTGGGGACGCGGTGGGAGCGGACGTCGCTCGCCACCGCGATGAAGACGAAGGCCGCTGCCCATCCGAAGACGAGCAGCGGCGTCGAGCCAACCAGCCCGGCCGCGATCAACACGAGCGTCAACCCGAAGGCGACGCTCGCGGCAGCCAGCGCGGGACGAAGCTCGCGGGCTGCGGTGCCGATCGTGATGGTGCCGGTGCTCATTGGCCCCTCTGGACTTTGTGACCTACGGGATGGCACTGGTCTGGGTGTCGAGGCTCGTCAGACCGCGGAAGACGTCTGCACCGATGGTGATGAAGATTCCCGCGCCCACGGCCACCACGATCCCGCCGACGATGGCCCATTCCACCGTCTCGAGGCCGGTTTCGTCGGAGACGAAACGCTTGATTGCACTCAGCATGGATCACTCCTCTCGAGTACGAGCCGACGCGCACTGCGCCGAACTCGCGGTGTTCGTACCACGAAGCAGTTGAGAGGTGGCGGATTAACTTTGGTGCAGAAAGGCTTCAGCGACTGGCATCTTGTTGCGGCAACTTGCCTACAAACTGACACTTAACTGAGATAACCGTGAGACGAATTTTTTTTTTGTATCTTTCGGGGCTTCTCGTACTTTCCGCATTCAATGTGCCCCACGGTCGCCCACCATGGTAGGATCGCCGATAGGACTCTTTGGGAGCATGGGGGGCGGTCGGGTATCTCGAGGCCGGTTGCAGCTCGCTGCAGGCTTCCGAACGCCGAAGCCGCAGCACGCAGAAGCAGAGCAAGCGACGGAGCAAAGAAGATGGGCCAGCCGAAGACAGCGGCCATCGTACTGGGATTCGTGGCGGTGATCGCTGGCCTGGTCTGGCTCGGCTTCTCCCTCGAAGGGAGATACCGCAGCAGGCACCTAGAGCACCAGGAGGCTTCGGTCGAACAGGAGGTGCCGACGGAGGAGTCCTCCTCGGCCTGGGAGGCGATTCGATGGCCATCGCAGCTCCCATCTCCGCTGTGGCTGGGTTGGGGATTGGCGATCGCGGGCACCGGCTGGATGCTGCTTGCGGCGCTCGACGCGGGGGCGGGTTGGTTCTTCGCCGTCCTCTTTGGCAACTACGTGGGAGGCCTGATCTTCTTCGTCTCTCGCCCCGACCTCGCATCCAAGCCGATGGCCTTGTGGACCGTGGGCTACCTGCTGATGCTCTACTCGTCGGTCGCCGTGTCGTAGAGCCTGGTGGCAGAACGAAACCCGCCGCGGCGGGTTGCGGGCATAGTCTGCGGTATCCTGGCGCCCGATGTCGGTATCCACCTCACCCGAGCACCGCGGCCGTTGGCTGACCTGGGCGAACGGGCTCACGGCAACGCGCCTGGTGGCCGCGCCGCTGCTGGCCCTGGCGGTCCTGCACGAGGCTCAGGGGGCGGCCCTGCTGATCTTCGTGGCGGCGGTGCTGACGGATCTTCTGGATGGAAGGGTGGCACGCCGCTTCGGCGAGGCTTCCCAGTTGGGAGGCGTTCTCGACCACGCCACCGACGCGGCCTTCGTGACGGCGGGAATCGGCGCCCTTGGCTACGCCGGCGAGGTTCCCCAGATCCTTCCCTGGCTGATCGCGGCCGCATTCCTCCAGTACGTGGCCGATTCCCGGGTCACAGCGGGCAGCTCGCTCCGCAGCAGCGTCCTGGGGCGCTGTAACGGAGTCGCCTACTTCGCAGCGGTGGGGATACCGGTGGTGCGCGATGGCCTGGGCCTGGCCTGGCCGGCCGCTCCGCTGGTGAACGGGATCGGATGGGCGCTGGTGGCCAGTACGCTGCTCTCGATGCTGCAGCGGCTGTGGTGGCGTCGCGGCTCCCATGCGTAACGCCCTGAAGAACGCAGCACTGCTCTGTGTCTCCGGGCTGCTGGCAGTCGCGATGGGCGAGCTGGCGCTGCGCTTCTTCGCGCCGATTCCCTACTCGATGAAAGTAGAGTACGAGCCGGACGGGTTCGTGGGTCAGCGGCTGGTGGCGAAGCGGCGCTACCGCCTTGCCGATGGCGGCATCTGCACGGTGAACTCGGCGGGCTACCGGGGTCCCGAATTCGAGATCCCCAAGCCCAGGGGAGTCTTCCGGATCGTGGCGCTCGGTGGCTCTGCCACCTTCTCCTACCTGACCGACGACAAAGAGATCTGGACGCGGCGGCTGGAGGACCAGCTCCGGGCCCGCTTCGGCGACTCCATCGAGGTGGTGAACGCCGGCGTGCCCGGCTACAGCGCCTTCACCTCGAAGGTCAACTACCTCTACCGGATCCGCGCCCTCGAGCCCGACGCAGTGCTTCTCTATCACACCTGGAACGACATGAAGTTCTTCCGCCGCATCGAGGAGGGAGAGGGCTTCCTGGCGCCCTCATTCCACCCGCGCCCGGTTCGCGACTTCTTGCGCCGCTTCCAGATCCTATGGCGACTGCGCAGCCTCTTCGACTCCTCCGAAGGCGGCCTTCCACCCAGGGAGGAAGGCTGGCTCGAAGTCGATTCCGCGGAAGGGGTCGCAATCTCCGAGGGCGGTCGCGCCCATCGCTGGGAACGGGCCAACTACGAGGATCTGGCCCTGCTGGCGAGCTCCGACGGCGTGCTGCCCGTCTTCGTCTCACAGGCGGGACTTCTCGCCGATGGGAATCTCGACGATCCCGAGGTGCGCCGGCGCGTCTACACCGAGTACCAGGGCCTCGGCTACCCCGAGATTCTTCGCCAGTGGAAGGCGATCGGCGCGATCCAGCGCGCCGCCGCCGAGCGCCACGGCGGGGTCTTCATCGACGTCTACGCCGCGGTTTCCCACCGCATCGAGAACTTCCACGATCACGTTCATCTGACGCCGGCGGGGAACGAGGCGGTCGCGGCGGCGATCTTCGCCGGCCTGGTAGAGAGCCCTCTCTTCAACGAGCGACTCAGGAGCTCTGCTCGGCGGGCGCCGCGAACAGCTCGCGACTGGCGCGGCGCAGAAAGACCAGGCCGATCGCCGCATTGAACAGCACGAAGAAGTTGTGCTGGACGAAGCCGAACACCGCCATCTCTCCCGCGTGGCTGGGGACCAGGATCGGCCACATCGTGACGGCCACGGCCCGGAAGGGACCCGGGACGAGGGTTCCGAAGAAGATCACCGGCATATAGCCGAGCATGTCCACGAAGCCGAGAGGCACACCGAACAGCTTCGCCACCTCCGAGTAGACCCAGGCCGCGGCCAGCAGCGCCGGTGAGCGGATCGCGATGAGGACCAGGTAGTACCAGGGTGGGGCCTTGCGAAAGGCGAGGAACAGCTGGCGCTCTCTCAGAGTGGAGGAGGCGAAGCGCGGGCTCCGGAAGTAGAAGACGAAGACCGCGAAGAAGGCCACTGCGACCGCGGCGATCCACGGAATCAAGTGAAAGATCTCGGGAAGCTGGTCCCAACACAGCGTGACACCTTCCATCGCCCAGAAGAGCAGGTAGTAGAACTCGCAGAACATGATGAAGATCATGCTCGAGCCGATCTGCCAGGCGGGGACGCCGTCCCGCCGGTTGAGATAGAGGGCGATGGCGCCCTTGCCGACCTGCTCGTTCACGATCGAGATGATGTAGGTGCTGGCGCGCACCGGGAGCAGGCCCAGGTAGGAGACCCTGGTGTTGAACCAGTTCACCACCCGCCAGAGCACCAGTGTGTCGATCAGCAGATACAAGAACGAATAGGGAACCATCAGCGCGAGCCAGTGCATCCAGTCCACATCAGCGGAGATCTTGGCCAGGTACGTGAGTACGGTCTGGCCCGGGTCGTCTCTCTGGGCGGCGCTGTCGATGCGGAAGTAGAGGAAGCCGAAGCAGATGACAGTGATGACCCAGGGAAGGAGACGCTTCCAGAGCGCCGTCCGCGGCTTCTTCTCGGCACCCTTTCCGAGATTCGCACTCACGAGGTGGCACCGTCCTCTCCGAGGCAACGCCTCAAGGTCTCGTCGAGGGGGGTCAGGGTCAGCCCGAGCCGCGCGCAGGCGGGGCTCGGGTCGATCTGGTCGTCCCGTTCCAGGACCCCCAACATGGCCCTTGTAAGGGGGGGATCGTCCGAGAAGCGCTCCGCCAGCCGGGCGAAGAGGGATGCGGCGGCCAGCGGGATGGGCAGGAAGCGCGGCCTCTTCGCGATCAGCTCGGCGGCGCGGCAGACCAGGTCCCGATGGCTGAGGGACTCGGGACCGGCCAGGTCGAGAACCGTGTGATCGCTGCTCCGATCCGCGAGTGCACTCTCGATGGCCCTCGTGACGTCCTCCGCATCGATGGGCTGCTCGAGGGCCGCGCCGCCGCGCACCAGCACTGCCAGGGGAGCGCGGACCTTGCTCCGAAGTGCGAAGGCTGCAATCTCACCCGGGCCGAGGACCATGGGTACCCGGAGCACGGTCACCGGAACCCGTCCGCCGAGCAGGATGCGCTCCGCCCTGCCCTTCGAAGCCAGGCAGGCGTTCCCCGCCTCCGGGTCCGCTCCCAGGATGCTCATGTAGACGATCCTTTGCGCGCCCACTCCCTCCGCGGCGCGGGCCAGGGCGCTGGAAGCGGCCTCGTGCGCATCGAGATATCGGGCGCTTCTGGTCTCCTTCAGGATGCCGATCAGGTGGACGATGCGGTCGCAGCCGCCCGCCGCGGCCGCAACCGCCTCCGCGTCGGCGTAGTCGACGATGCGAATCTCGGGGCGGCAGTCCTCTGGGAGATCGCGCAAGGTGCTCGCGGCGCGCTCCGAGCGCACCAGCGCTCGCACCCCTGCCGATCCAGGCCCGCGGTCGGCCAGACTCCGGATCAGCCGGATTCCCAGGTGTCCGTTGGCACCGGTCACCAGGATCCGTCCTTCTCGCTCCGTCACCAGATCTCGACCCTCCGCGGGTTCAGGCTGTCAACAGTCCGATCCGAGCTCGATCTCGGGCTGCACTCTCCAGGATATCACCGTTCTCCCGTTCTCGTACTCTCTCTTCCGCCACTCGCTCACGGTGCGACCTGGTCGAGGAAGCGTCGGATCCGCTGGTAGTAAGAAGCTCCGCCCACCGTGACGGTGTCGTTGTGCCCCGCGCCCGCGATCGTCTCGAAGTGCTTCGGCTCCGGAGCCGCCGCGAACAGCCGCCGTCCCAGCTCGAACGGAACGATCCGATCCCTGTCGCCGTGGAAGAAGAGGATCGGGCAGCGCACTCGCGGGATCTTCTCGTCGGCGGGAAAGCGCCGTCCGATCAGCGCTCCGAGCGGGATTCCAAGGGCCTCGCGAGCCATGTCCGCGATCGAGGTGAAGGTGCTCTCCAGGATCAGACCTGCCAGGGGACGGTCCGCCGCGAGGTCGACGGCGACCGCGCCACCCAGAGAGCGGCCGAATACGACGATGCGTTGGAGCGGAAAGGAGCGGCTTGTGCGCAGGTGCTCGAGGCCGGCCCGCGCGTCGGCATACACGCCTCTCTCATCGGGCCTTCCCTCGCTGAGTCCGTATCCGCGGTAGTCGAGCAGGAGGACGTCGACACCGAGTGCGGCCAGGTCGGCGGCGTTGGGCAGGCGGTGGGAGGCATTTCCCGCGTTTCCGTGGAGAAAGAGCAGCGAGCGGGTGGCGCCGGGCGAGGGCAGGCAGAAGGCGTGGATGCGCACGCCGTCCTCAGTCTCGAGGAAGACGCTCTCGGCCTCGATCCCGAGGGCCTCAGGCGTCAGATCGACTCCCGGGGAGGGCTGGAAGATCAGGCGGTCCAGAAGGGCGAGGGGCAAGACGAAGATTCCCACGAGGACGAGGACTGCTACCAGTACCAGGAGGCGATAGCGCATCCGACCCGAGGTCAGCCCGAATGACTCATGAGCGGAACTTCATGAATGATCCGGGCTACATTCCCAGCTCGAGGCGCGCGGCCTCGGACATCATCTCGGGATCCCAGGGCGGGTCCCAGACCAGATCGATCCAGACGTCACGAACGCCCTCGATCTCGCGGGTCCTGGTCTCGATCTCCACCGGCAGGATCTCCGCCACCGGGCACATCGGGGAGGTGAGGGTCATCACGATGCCGACGCCGCCGTCCTCGTCGACGCGCACGTCGTACACCAGGCCGAGCTCATAGATGTTCACGGGGATCTCCGGGTCGTAGACGTCCCGAAGCAGCGCGATCACCTTCTCCTTCAGCCTCTCGCAGTCGAGATCCATCCTCGACTCCTCCGCTCACTCGGTCTTGGCGATCTCGCCATCGCCCCGCACGGCAGAGCGAAGCGTGTGCCAGGGCAGTGTCGCGCACTTCACGCGCATCGGGTACTCGTGGACCCCGCTGAAGACGGAGAGCTTGCCGAGCGCCCCCAGGTCGGCCTCTGCGGCGGAAGGTCCGGCGACCATTTCGTGAAAGCGATCGAAGATCTCGAGAATCTCGTCCAGCGTCTTGCCCTTGACGGCCTGGGTCATCATCGAGGCCGATGCCGTCGAAATCGCACAGCCCGAGCCCTGAAAACCCACCTCCTCGACCACGCCGTCGCCATCCACCGTCAGATAGACGGTCACCTTGTCGCCGCAGAGCGGGTTCCACCCGTTCGCCTCCCGGTTCGCGCCGTCGGGCTTGCGGAAATTCCTGGGCTTCTTGTTGTGATCCAGGATGGTGGTCTGGTAGAGCTCGCGAAGATCCGACATCAGCGGAAGACCTCGACGACCTTGCGGATCCCTTCGGCGAGCCGATCCAGGTCGCTGTGGTCGTTGTAGAGACCGAGGGAGGCCCGGGCCGTGGCGGGCAGCCCCAGGCGATCCATCAGCGGCTGTGCGCAGTGATGACCGGCGCGGATCGCGATGCCCTCTCCGTCGAGGATCGTTCCCACGTCATGGGGATGGATTCCCTCGACGACGAAGGAGAGCACTCCGGTCTTCTCGCGAGCCGTTCCGACCAGCTGGACCTCCGGGATCCGTGAGAGCAGCTTCGTCCCGTAGGCGAGCAGTGCGTGCTCGTGGGCGGCGATGCGGTCGAGGCCGATCGCCTCCACGTATTCGATGGCTGCGGCGAGGCCGATCGCCCCGGCGATGTCCGGCGTTCCCGCCTCGAACTTGTAGGGGATCTCGTTGTAGGTGGTCTTCTCGAAGCTGACCGACGAGATCATCTCGCCTCCTCCCTGATAGGGGGGCATGGCCTCGAGCAGATCCGCGCGTGCATAGAGGACGCCGATCCCGGAGGGGCCGTAGACCTTGTGACCCGAGAAGACGTAGAAATCGCAGCCGAGCTCCTGCACGTCCACTGCGAGGCGTGGAACCGCCTGGGCCCCGTCCACCAGCACCGGAACCCCGCGGGCGTGTGCCACCTCGATGATCCGGCGCACCGGATTGATGGTTCCGAGGACGTTCGAGACGTGAGCGACGGCCAGCAGGCGGGTTCGCGGGCCGATCAGGGTCTCCAGCTCGCCCTCGAGCAGCTCCCCGGAGTCGCTGATGGGGGCGACGCGGAGCCGGGCTCCCTTCTCCTCGCAGATCATCTGCCACGGAACGATGTTGGCGTGGTGCTCCATGCAGGTGATCAGGATCTCGTCGCCCGCGCCGAGCTGGTGGCGACCATAGCTCTGGGCCACCAGATTGATCGCCTCGGTGGCGTTGCGCGTGAAGACGATCTCGCGGGAGTGCGCCGCGTGCAGAAGCGCCTGGACCTTCGCCCGCGCCTGCTCGTGAAGCCGTGTCGCCGTCTCGGAGAGCTCGTAGAGCCCCCGGTGGATGTTCGCGTAGTGATTCGAGTAGAGATCCGTGATCGCATCGAGGACGGCCCGCGGCTTCTGCGCGCTCGCCGCGCTGTCCAGAAAGACCAGGGGCCTGCCCCGCATCGTCCGGCTCAAGATCGGGAAATCCTCGCGGATCCTCTTGACGTCGAACGGCGTGTCGATGCTGGCGGCCGCGCTCATGATCCGACCCCGGCATCCCGCAGACGCTTCTCCAGCAGCTCGAGGGTGGCGTCGCGGAGGGCGGGAGCCGGAAGCCGCTCGAGGGCCTCGACGGCGAAGCCTCGGGTGAGGACGAGCCGCGCCCGCTCCTCGTCGATGCCACGGGAACGCAGGTAGAAGAGCGCATCCGCATCCAGACGTCCGATGGCGGAGCCGTGGCTGCACTTGACGTCGTCGGCGTAGATCTCGAGCTGAGGCTTGGAGTTGATCTCCGCCCCGTCCGCAACCAGGAGGTTCGGATTCGACTGCTGGGCGTCGGTCTTCTGGGCGTCGGGGCGAACGATGATCCGGCCTCGGAACACGCCCTTGGACTTGCCGCACAGGATTCCCTTGTAGAGCTCCCGGCTCGTGCCGTGGGGCACGGCGTGATCGATGACCGTGTGGTTGTCGATCAGCTGCGATCCCCGCCCCAGAAAGACCCCGTTCAGGGTGCACTCCGCGCCCTCGTCGGCGAGCAGGGCACCGAGATCGTTCCTCACCAGGGATCCGCCCAGTGTGACCGTGTGAGCCCTGAACCGGCTGCCCAGCTCCAGCCGGGAGGCGAGGTTCGAGATGTGGTGGGTGCGATCGTTCTCACGCTGCAGGATCACCAGGTCGAGATCGGCGTCGGCGTGGGTCACCACCTCGCTGACGCTGTTCGTGAAGCGGATCCCGTCGCCCACGGACACGTGGTCCTGGATCACCACGGCGCGGCTCTGCTGCTCGGCGATCACCAGGACCCGAGGCTGAGAGAGCATGGGCGTCTCTCCGTTCGAGATGAAGACCAGGTGCACGGGGTTCTCGAGGTTCGCGCCCCTGGGGATCGTCACCACGGCGCCGTCGTCCAGGAGCGCGGTGTTCAGGGCGGCGAAGGCGTGTGACTTCAGGTCCGTCTGGCGGCCCAGGTAGGGCTCCAGGGCCGCCGGGTTCTCGCTGCGGAGCCGGGCGAGACTCTCGACTCGCAGCTCACCGGAGAGAATCGGAGACGAGGAGAGCTCGGGCCTGAAGTGTCCGTTGATGAACACGAAGAGGCTGCAGGCAAAGACCGGAAAGGAGATTGCCTCCACCACCTCCCGCGCGATCGGCGGGTGTTCCCGGTCGGCGAGCCGGAAATCCGTGGCCGCAATCGGAGCGACATTGGTGTATCGCCACTCCTCCAGGCGGGTGGTGGGGAAGCCGAGAGAGGCGAAGTGGCTGCGGCCCTCCTCGCGGAGTCCGTGCAGGTACACCGACTCCGCCTCGCCGATTCCCTCGTCGAATGCGGATACCTGGCCGAGCAGACGGTCGCGTGCGAGCTCGAGCGGATTCATCGGGGGGCACCGCCCTCCACGCCCGGGGGCGCCGTCTCCAGCCAGCCGTATCCCTTCTTCTCGAGCTCCAGGGCGAGGCCCTTTTCACCGGAGAGGGCGATGCGTCCCTCGGAGAGCACGTGGACGAAATCCGGAACGATGTAGTCGAGCAGGCGCTGGTAGTGGGTGATGACCAGCAGCGATCGCTCGGGGCTGCGCAATGCGTTCACACCCTTCGCGACCACGCGCAGTGCGTCGATGTCGAGACCCGAATCCGTCTCGTCGAGGATGCAGAGCCTCGGCTCGAGGAGCAGCATCTGCAAGACCTCGTTGCGCTTCTTCTCGCCCCCTGAGAACCCCTGGTTGATCGAGCGGTTCATCAGGTCTTCCGGAACGTCCACGATCTTCATCTTCTCGCGGACCAGTGCCAGGAAGTCCATGGCGTCAAGCTCCTCTTCGCCGCGGTGGGTGCGTATCGCGTTGAGGGACGCCTTGAGGAAGTAGTGGTTCCCCACACCGGGGATTTCCACCGGATACTGGAAGGCGAGAAAGATGCCCTCCCGGGCTCGCTCCTCGGGCTCGATGCCGGTCAGATCACGGCCATCGTAGAGGATTTCGCCCGCCGTGATCGAGTAGCCGGGACGCCCCGCGAGCAGGTTGGCGAGGGTGCTCTTCCCCGAGCCGTTGGGGCCCATCACGGCGTGGACCTCGCCGGGCCGAATGATCAGATCGATCCCCTTGAGGATCGCGGATTCCCCCGCGCTGGCGTGAAGATCTTTGATTTCGAGCATGATTCCAGCCCACGCTTCCTTCCAGGCTCAGGCCCAGGAGCTTCTGGGCCTCCACGGCGAACTCCATGGGGAGCTCTCGCAGGACCTCTTTGCAGAATCCGTTCACAATCATCGAGATCGCGTCTTCTTCGGAGATGCCCCGTTGCCGACAGTAGAACAGCTGGTCCTCGCCGATCTTCGAGGTGGTGGCCTCGTGCTCCACCGTCGCCGTGGAGTTCTTGACCTCGAGGTAGGGGAAGGTGTGGGCTCCGCATTTGTCGCCCAGCAGCAGCGAATCGCACTGGGAGTAGTTGCGCGCCCCCACCGCCTTCGGCCCCATTCTCACCAGGCCGCGGTAGGACTGCTGGCCGTGGCCGGCGGAGATCCCCTTGGAGATGATGGTGCTCCTGGTGTTGGCCCCGATGTGGATCATCTTGGTTCCGGTGTCGGCTTGCTGGTAGTTGTTGGTGAGCGCTACCGAGTAGAACTCACCCACGGAACGTTCGCCCTGGAGGATGCAGCTCGGGTACTTCCAGGTGATCGCGGAGCCGGTCTCCACCTGGGTCCAGGAGATCTTGGAACGCTTGCCCAGGCACTTGCCTCGCTTGGTGACGAAGTTGTAGATGCCGCCCTTGCCCTGCTTGTCGCCCGGATACCAGTTCTGGACGGTCGAGTACTTGATCTCGGCGTCGTCGAGGGCGACGAGTTCGACGACCGCGGCGTGGAGCTGGTTCTCGTCGCGCATCGGCGCCGTGCAGCCCTCGAGATAGCTCACATAGCTGTCTTCTTCGGCGATGATCAGGGTGCGCTCGAACTGCCCGGTCTCCTGGGCATTGATGCGGAAGTAGGTCGAGAGCTCCATGGGACAGCGCACACCCCTCGGGACGTACGCGAAGGAGCCGTCACTGAAGACGGCAGAGTTGAGAGCGGCAAAGAAGTTGTCCGCGTAGGGAACCACCGATCCCAGGTATTTCTTCACCAGCTCCGGACAGCGCCGGACCGCCTCGGAGAAGGAGCAGAAGATGATGCCCTGCTTCTCGAGCTCTTCCTTGTAGGTAGTCGCCACCGACACGCTGTCGAAGACGGCGTCCACCGCAACGCCCGCCAGCCGCTTCTGCTCCTCCAGGGGGATCCCGAGCTTCTCGTAGGTCCTGAGCAGCTCCGGATCCACCTCGTTCAGGCTCTCCAGCTGCTCTTTCTGCTTGGGGGCCGAGTAGTAGTACATGTCCTGGTAGTCGATCGTGGGGTAGGTGACCATCGCCCAGCTGGGCTCGTGTCCCTCCGCGAGCATCTTCGCGAAGCGGTGGTACGCCTTGAGGCGCCACTGCAAGAGCCACTTAGGCTCCTGCTTCTTGGCGGAGATGATGCGGACGATTTCCTCGGAGAGACCCTTCGGGATCGTCTCGGACTCGATGTCCGTGACGAAGCCGAATTCGTATTCGCGCTCCGTCAGCTCGGCAAGCTCAGCTGTGTTCGACATGACTCTCCCCAGTCTCGGCGGACTCCAGGTACAAGAGCTGCTCCCGCGGCGGGCCGACCAGCTCCCGCAGCGTGACGTGCCGGAGCGTCTCCAGGATGGCCTGGTTGATCCGCTGCCAGGGGTCGCGCACGGCGCAATTCGTCTCCTGCTCACAGTGGCCCGGACCGACGCTGCACTCCATCAGGGCGATCGGGCCCTCGAGGGCATCGATGATCTCGGCGACGTTGACCTCTTCGGGTCGACGCGAAAGTGTGTAGCCTCCCTTGGCGCCGCGCTGTGAGGTGAGGAGCCCTCCCTGGGCCAGGGACTTGAGGATCTTGCTCACCACCGGAAGCGGCAAGGAGGTCTCCTCGGCCATGGTCCGGGCGTTCTGGCTGCCCGCTGTCTCGTCGTTGGCGAGCTGAACGAGAAGGACGATCCCGTAGTCTGTGAGCTTGGTGATGCGAAGCATAAGCACCTCGTGGGCCGAAACCATATCGGACCGAACCGGTACTGTAAATATAAGACTGATTTAGTTCTAATTCAACGGGGACAATTTGCCCCGCGGGGATACGCGATCGGATAAGTGGAAAAGGCTAGCGTGAGTTTACTGGGCTTTCCG
>Ga0307423_1000649_pt1 | contig 23174 bp, 17 predicted proteins | sample SalMarWE160310MG_FD_202154 | JGI IMG/M metagenome (GOLD analysis project Ga0307423, IMG submission 202154) | Salt marsh sediment microbial communities from the Plum Island Ecosystem LTER, Massachusetts, United States - WE1603-10 | ecosystem: Environmental > Aquatic > Marine > Intertidal zone >...
CGGGCGGAGGCCGAGCCACTCCTCGTCGACTCGATCCCCCGACTGACCGCCGGCGAAGCCGAGACCAACCTCATCATCGGGGTGCTCGTCGACCTCTATGACGACTGGCACCGGGCCGAGCCCGAACGTGGTTACGATGCGCGAGCGAGGAAGTGGAGACAGAGGGCGGAATCGGGAAACCCGGAAGCGGGTTGACCCGGGCCATACCCATGCATCACATGGGTGCCACGTACACATGGGTGCTACATCATGGGTGCCACGTATCACTCTATGACTTTGCGGTCGCTAATGTGACAATGTGATACGTGGCACCCTAGATGAGCCTCTCATGCCCTGCCTCCTTATGCTGGCAAAACATCACAAAGCCATTCCCACCGTACCTGGCTCCTTGATCGGTACCGATGTTGTGACAGTGGAACAACGCGAAAAATGCCGCGCAAGCTTTGGCTCACCAGTAGCTATTGCCACCCGATTGAGAGTCGACCCTCAAAACACCTTCTTCTCCATCGGCTCCGCGAATACCACGGCATTGGGGAATTTCTCGAGAAGGTGCGCTTCAATCTGACGGATCTTCTCCGGGTCCGGAGGAAGATGCATGAAGACCACGTGATCGGGTGTCATCCACTGATCGAGAACAGATTTGGTTTCGTCGGACCAGTCAAAAAACTCGAGGAAAACGATACCGATCTTCTTCTTCTGGAATCTGTCTTGCTCGAAAAGCTCGAGGTTCTGGGACAGGATGGCATCTCCGACATGGAGCATTGTGAGGCCTTCGAACTCGACCAGATAAACCAGATTTTCGACTCGTGCGTGCCGGTTGACCTGCTCGCCGGTTTGCTCATCGGTCTCCATGTACGCGGAGTGGCGAAGCCGGATGGCCCGGACATGAATCCCATCGACCTCGAGTTCTGCAGACTCGAAGAGATCGAGATCGACCTCGCGAACTGTGATGCCCACGTCATCGAGCTCGGGCTCGACGGCTCTCAACGCTTCCACCACCTGTGGCGGACCAATCAGCACACCCGACGGGTTCCCTTTGAGGTGTTCGAGCACCGGTGCGACGCTGAAATGATCGCGGTGGGAGTGAGTGACCAGCACGAGATCGATTTCATCGAAGGGAGCCTTCGACGCCTGCATCAGCGAGAGCGCTTTTTCGTCCGGAACGTGGGCATACGCTATCGATCGATCATCGAAGATGGCGTCAATCAGGATTTTCCGAGAGCCCATTTCGATCAGAAAACCCTCGTTGGCGATGTACGTTACGTTTGCCGGCGGGCCGGCCGCCGCAGACCCGAAAGACAGCGCCGCGAATAAAAGAGTGATGCTGGTGAGATTCTTCATGAAAACCTCCGGGTCAAAACCTGGTCGCGGCCGCCATGACGAGAAACTACTAAAGACCTCGTACGTCGAACAGCGACTTTGGTTTCATCGATCCCAAGGGGGCCACGTTCATGTTTTTCTTGCATGGGTGCCATGCATGGGTGCCACATCATGGCTGCCACGCATGAGTGCCACTGATCACAACCTCACAACCTGAGTCTTCGTCTTTGGTCGTAATGTTAGGTTGTGATCAGTGGCACCCTTCAATACCCCTGTATCCGGCATCTTTTGCTCTGATATTTCGTATATCTCGATATCGACAACAAAGGAGTGGAATCATGACTCAGCAACTGAAAACGGCTTTGGATCGCAGGCGGTTTCTGGTTCAGGTTGTGCCCGCGTGTTCCCTCGCGTGTCTGTGTGCCGGTAGGGTTTGCGCCGAAGACACAGCCGAAACGGACGTTCCCGCACCCAGTGGGCAGCACAAGTTCGAGGTCGAGTTCGAACAAAAGACGAGCACGTTGCAGCAGGTCAGCCAGCAGAACCGCGCCTTTATCGAGTTCATCAAGACGCTTCAGTCCGAGCTGGAAGAGGAGGAGCTGATTCGGCTGCTGAAGATCAACTCGGCAAACGCCGGACGGCAGGTTGGGAAGAGACACGCCGCGATCTCTCCCGACACCACCTTTCAGACCTTTGTTGCCTGGTTCAGACCGCCCAACTATGACAAGTCTCTGACCCTCGAGATCATCGAGGACACCGAGAAGGTCTTTGAGTTGCGGATCACAGAGTGCGTCTGGGCGAAGGTGTATCGGGATGCAGGGCTGGGTGGGGAGATCGGTCACGCCGCGCTTTGTAACATGGATTATTACTGGCCGCCGTCGTTCAACAAAGACTTCAAAATGGAACGCAGCAAAACCCTGATGCAGGGCGACGACCATTGCAACCATCGGTACATCAATACCGCCTGATATTTGAGTTTTCACATGGGTGCCACGTATCACTTTATGACTTTGCGGTCGCTAATGTGACAATGTGATACGTGGCACCCAAGTGGCACCCAAGCTAGCAGCACCCTAGATTGACCGCGGGGCACCACCCCAATAGACTTCAAATCGAGCACGAACGGTCCACCTCGGCGAACGAAATGGAGCTCTGCATGTTGGCCACAACCAGGAAATCGCTGTTGTCTCCGGTCGTCATCGCGGTCACCGCGGTCCTCGCTGCGACCGCGCCACCCTCGCAGGCGACCGGGCAGACGCCCGCTCCCCAGCGGACCGCGGCGGCGCCCATCCCCATCGTCCACGTCTCCGGCACCCACTACGAGGTGGGACGCCAGCTCGGCACCGCGCTCAGGGCCAACCTTGTCGAGGAGGTCGAGGGGATGAAGGCGGACGAGGGCTGGGCGACGTTCAAGGCCGAGGCAGAGCTTTTCCTTCAGTACTCGAAGAAGTACGTGCCCGAGTACGTGACCGAGGTGCAGGGCGCGGCGGACGCCGCCGGCCTCGAGCTCGAGGATCTCTTCGCGACCCTGTGCGAGGAGATCGGCGACCAGAACTACCATTTCACGAGAGGCTGCTCGGACCTCATCGCCTCGAACGACGTCACCCGCGACGGTTCGGTCCTCGTCGCCCACAACAACGACACCTCGCCGTCGATCGAAGACGACGTCACCATCATCCACTACGCTGTCGACGGCGAGCCGGAGATCGTCGCCGTCGGCTACGGCGACCTCGGCATCAGCGTCGGCTACAACTCGGTGGGCATCAGTCTGACCGGAAACCAGCTCAACTCGAACGACATGCGGGTCGGCGTGCCGCGCATGCTGCTCGTCCGCAAGATCCTGGCGGCGAGGACGGTCGGCGAGGCGATCGACGCGGCCATCCTCCAACAGAGGGCCTCGAACTACAACCAGGTCGTCACCGACCCCAACGGAGAGATCTACAGCATCGAGGGATCGGCGACGGACTACGAACCGATCTACGCCGTCGACGGCTACCTCGTCCACACCAACCACTACACCGCCGACCGGATGCGCCACTTCGAGTTCGACCCACAGAACATCACCTGCTCGCTGGTGCGTTACAACCGCGGCAGAAGGCTGATGAAGAACAACCTCGGTGACATCACGGTCGAGAAGCTAATGGCGTACCTCTCCGACCACGTCAACCGACCGGCGTCGATCTGCCGTCACGAAAAGGGCGTCAAGACGACCTTTTCGATCGTGATCAATCTCGACACCCGGGTCATGTACCTGGTGCGGGGCAACCCGTGCGAGGGCGAGTACGCCGAGTACGACCTCCTGGCCGGAAAATGACGACCCCCGCCCCTCGAAGGCTGGACGCATGAGCGACGATCGAACCATGGCTGGGTGCCTCTATAAGAAGTCAAGACTGAGATGCTCGTCGTCGAGGCTGTGAGTCTGTGGGAAACCCGGAGGGCTTTCCACAGGCCGTCAGAGTCACAGCTCGAAGCGCTGCGTTCGTCATGCGGTAGCTATCCGTTCCTGCTCCTGGCGCTCGAGGTGGCTCGCGATGAGAATTTCCTTGTCGTACCGAGCGTCGGTGGTCATCAGCTTGTAGAGCAGCTTGTGTCGCTGGCGAGAGAGGGCGATAAACGCGGCCGCGTGAGGCTTCGGGTGGCCGGCATAGTCGCGGAGCTTCTTGTGGTAGTAGGCCCGGTCGACGGCGCTGTTTTTGATCGCAACTACCGAGGCCGTGTACAGGGCGTGCAGGACTCGCTTATTCACCCCTTGCGTCAGCCGGTCTTTGTCGAGGCTCTTCCCACTTTTTCTCGAAAGCGGCGTCACCCCCGCATACGTGGCGCACTTCGGCTCGGTCGAGGTGCGAGCGACGGGAAACAGCTCTGACACCAAGACCCCCGTGATCACAGGGCCGTTTCCATGCATCTCGAGCAGTTTCTTCCCCATGGGGTGACGTTCGACGCGGTCGGCGATTTCAGCGTACACCTGGTCCATCGACTCATTGCAGAGGCGGATCTGTCGCACGAGGAGATCCAGCTCCAAGGTCAAGGTCGATCGTTCCTCGGCCGCGACACAGATCCCTCGTGCCGCTTCTCGGATCAGCTTCGCCACATGGGGCGCCTTTGATCCATACCGGCACCGGTGCAGGATCTTTTCGATGCTGCGCATCTGCGCTCTCTCGAGACCTTTGAATCCCGGCCATCGCTCGAGCAGGTACTGCATCGCCTTGCTGCCCGGCTGCGGCCCCTCCCACGAAGAATGGAGCATCTGAGGCGCCAGCTCCAGTAGCACCGCACGCAACCGCGCAACATATCGTTTGCGGTCCTCTGTTACGCGGCTATGGATTCGCGTCAGACGCGAAAGGATCCGCTCCTCCTCAGTAGTCTCGATCGCTACTCGACACCCGCCCATCCGCAAGTACACCATCCGCGCGCCCAAGTAGGCGTCCCATTCATCGTCCTTGCGGGGCTGACCCTCCAGGTCCCTGAAGTGATTCAACGCCACCGTGTTGACCTGCCATAACTCACACCCGAGCTCGCAGGCAACATCGGCGACGATTCGACCATGTGACCGCTTCGACTCGACTACGACTACAAGCTGTGAATCCGGCCCTACCGCCAGCAGCAACTCGGCCAGCGACTCCTGAATCTGTCCTCTCTCATTAACGACATCGACCCGTCTCTCGAACTCCCCGGCCTCGTCCAGCAGCACCGCAGCGTGCTCATCCTCCCCACAGTCAAATCCGACAATTCTGACGCTCCCCTTCACTCGATGGCCCTCCTCTCGGTACAATGGCCATGCCGCGTGTCGTCGAGCCTCTATGAGCCATCTCGGCGAGGTCCTTATCAGACGACGCGTATGGCTGACGAGCACGGGCGGCGATCCACGTACAGCCATTCAGGCTGGCACCCAAAGCCATACCCGTGCTCGTTCTTTTTCTATAGGACCCCACGTACACCATTGTTGCATTGCATAGGTACCACGTATCACTTTGATAGCTTCGATTTGCCGGGTACCATGCCGGCCATGCGCAGTGACATCCAAACCAAGCCGCTCACACCGGACCGCTGGGATGATGTCGCCGTCGTGTTCGGCGGCGGTCGTGGCGTCTGCAGCCAATGCTGGTGCATGTACTGGCGACTGCCACGTAAAGAGTTCGAACAATCACTGCGTGAGACAAATCGGAAGCTGTTCCACGAACGCGTCGACGCGGGTCCGCCGCCCGGACTCATTGCCTATCTGGACGGCGAACCGGTTGGATGGATCCAGGTCGGACCGCGGTCGGACGTTCCCAACTGGAACGGTCCCCGGCGGCTCACGGCACCGACACCGGATGCGCCCGCCGACGATCCCGGCGTGTGGGGCATTTCGTGCTTTGCCACCCGCGCGGGCTGGCGTCGACACGGCATTGCGACAGCACTCCTGGAAGGCGCAATCGAATGGGCGCGAAAAAACGAAGCCAGGGTCCTGGACGCATGCCCGGTGGATGCGGGTGAAAAACGCCAGCCGATCTCGCTTTATCATGGCGTCGCCTCGATGTTTCGCCGCGCCGGTTTTCGCGAGGTGGCACGTCGCCGCCACGATCGACCACTGATGCGCCTACAGCTCGTATAAAGGTGCCATAGAGGTGCCAGGTACGGGGGTAATGATGTTGCGATGAACCTCCCATCCCCCACCCTCCAATCCTGGCAGAACACTACAAACATCGGTGCCAGGCTCTAGGAACTTGGGAGGTTGGTTGATCCTGATTCGCCGCTCGAACTTCCTAAGATCCTAAAGCCTGGCACCAGTTCAGTTTTGCGTTTCTATTGAGAATTGGAATGCCGATTTGTCAAATAAGGGGCAGCGCCATCATGAGCATTGCCACCATTCCCGCCAGCCACACAAGTGAACGCACGACGGGAATTCCTGCCGCGTAAATAGGAACATAGACGACTCGCGCGATGAGGAAGGCGGTTGCCGCATGCGCGACCCCGGTCGTGTCACCACCTTTGACCAGCGCCAACATGGCAAGGCCGAGAAAAAGTGGCAGGGCTTCCATCATATTGTTCTTGGCCCGGTCCAACCGAGCCGCGACCACGGATACCTCCGGAGAGGTGTCGCGATTGCCCATTATCTTCCACAGGTTGAAGCGGTAACGTGAAGTCTCCTGGAGAAAAACCTGTACCACAAAAAGCGCCAATACAAGAAGAACAACGGTTGTCAACGTCAACGGTAGAAACTCCCAAGATCGGTCAAAAACACATGATAGGGGACAGGCCACAGTCTAGCCCAGAATCCATTCTCTCGTCATGGGCGCCATGGGTGCCACGTACGCACTTCCACACTTGTTGATTTTTGATGGGTGCCACGCACACATCAACTCAGGGCAGCCTGTATAAAACCCCGCCCCAGGTGAGACCTGCGCCCAGACCGATGAACATGACATTGTCTCCGGACTTCAGCATTTCTTTCTCCATCAGTTCATCCAGGGCGATGGGAATCGTGGCTGCGGTGGTGTTGCCGTATTGCTGAATATTGTTGTAGATCTTTTCCTCCGGGACCTTCATGCGGTCCCTGAAAGCTTCATTGATTCGCAAATTGGCCTGGTGGGGAACGACCATGTCCAGAGCTTCCGGTTGCATACCGGCCTTTTCCAGCAGCTCCCGGGCAACTCTCGGCAGCAAGGTGACCGCCAGTTTGAAAACGGTTCCTCCGTCCATGTAAGGGAAATACTCTTGCTTGGCCAGAACCTCCGCATTCATGACCGGGCCGCTTTTCTGTGCCGGGATCCCCACCCTCAAAATATCTGCGTACTTTCCATTCGCATGAAAGACAGATGCCAGAATACCGGTCTCGTCGTTCGTCTCTTTGGCCTCGATGCAGACTGCGCCGGCACCATCGGCAAAAATAACGGCTGTATCGCGATTCCGCGTGGTCAGCTCCAGAAACCGGCTCTGGGTTTCAGCCCCGACCATCAAGATCTTCTGCGCCTTGCCACTTTGGATATAGGCATCACACAATTCCAATCCATGCAGAAAACCGGTGCATTGTTGGCGAATATCAAGTGCCGGAACGTTTTTAGCGTCCAGTTTATGTTGCAGGATGACACCTGACCCGGGAACATAAACATCCGAGGTCATGGTGGCCAACACAATCAGATCGAGATCGGCGGGTTCCCAACCGGCTCTCTCAAGGGCGATCCTTGATGCTTCCAATGCCAGATCTGACGTCCCCACGTCATCGCCTTCTTCTACCCAGTACCGGGCTTCGATCCCCGTACGTTGGCGGATCCATTCATCTGAAGTGTCCAAAATTTCGGCCAAGTCGTCATTGGATACATGGTGATCCGGCACGAACCTACCCGTGCTCTTGATGATTGATCGTTTCATCATCCGGTTATAACCCTTTGTCCTGTCCGTCAATAATCGAGCGCCTCAACTGCATGAAGACTTCGTCTCAAGGCGAGGGGGTTCGCCTTTCCCTCAACATCCAGATTGGCCGGTTCGCGAAACTCCTGCGGGTGCCTGCAATAGTGGCATCGCTTGCGCGACTCAGGAGGCATAGGTATTTCCCTTCGTCCCCGTCCGAGCATAGAACGGTTCGGAAATAAGATGTACCAGGTGGCCCGAGGAAAGCTATGCTCGGACCCGCCCGGTCTTTGGTGAACGTCAGCCAGAAATTCTCGACCAGGCAAGGAGAGCACATGGACGTTCGAGCATCAGCGATCTTCGAGGAGTTCGCTCCCTCTGGTCTTCTGACGGCAATTGAAGGTGAGGATGTTTCCCTCAAAGACATAGCTGCGGTGGAGGGATGTGGTCCCGGCGATCTTGTTTTTGTCGATTCGGAACAGGCGGTGGAGACGATCGGGAGCCGACGACCCTCGGCCGTGGTGACGAGCCCAGCATTGCAGGTGTCGATGGCAACGCTCCCGGGCTTGACCCTCCTCATCGCAAACAACGTCAAACTGGCTCATGCCTTGATTCGACAGCGCTATGTGGATCGCGACGTGCTCCACACCGAGTGGCCGCAGATCCATGCCTCGGCCGTGATTCACGCCACGTGCGAGATCGGAGAAGGGAGCACGATAGGCCCCCATGTGGTCCTCGGCGAGAACGTCCGGATCGGAAGAGAAACTGCCATCATGGCGGGCACGGTGGTGGAGCAGGGAGCGACAATCGGTGACCGATCGGTCATCCATCCCAATGTGACCATCGGCTACGCCTGCGAGATCGGCAACGAGGTGATCATCCAGTCCGGGGCCGTGGTTGGTACCGAAGGCTATGGATTTGCCCAGGACGAAAAGGGGCACAGTTATCGCATTCCGCAACTCGGTCGGGTGGTGATCGAGGATCGTGTTTCCATCGGGTCATGCTGTTGCATTGATCGAGCAACCTACGCCGCGACCCGGATCGGCGCCGGCACCAAGCTCGACAACCTCTGCCACATTGCCCACAACGTCGAAATCGGCAGGGACTGCCTGCTCACCGCCGGTTTTGTCGTGGCTGGATCGACCAGGATAGGAGACCGGGTCGTGGCCAGCGGCCAAAGCGGAGCGCTCGATCATCTGGAGATCTGCAGTGATGTGGTCCTGCTGCATCGGGCCGGTGTCACCAAGAGCATCGATGAGCCCGGCATGTACGCCGGTCTTCCCCATCAGCCTCTCGCCTCCTATATGAGGAATACGGCGGTGATGAAGAATCTCTCCGACCTGCAGAAGAAGGTCCGGCTGTTGGGGAGGAAGCTATCCCAGGGGTAGCCGTCCATGCACATGGCATGGGTGCCACGTATCACTTTATGACTTTACGATCCCTAATGTGACAATGTGATACGTGGCACCCTGGGTCTAGCGTCTTGGACAGCTGACAACGGTTCCCGCACCGTGACCGCCGATGGATGAATCGATGAGCGCCTACTGCGGTTTGGTGCAGACTTCCCACCTGTAGGTTTTTTCTACGACATCATGTTCGTCATGTTCCTTGAAATTCCCCTCCCCGCCGAGGTACTCGTTGCCGGAACGCATAATGACCCTGAAGTCCGGGTGGTACAGCATCCGGGCGAGTATCGGCAACGTTGCAGATTTTCTCTGGCCGTGACTCGGCTTGATATTCATGGCCACCTCGGCCGCGGCCTCCGTGGCCTCTTCGGCGTCGTACTCGCTGACCGGCGCGATGGTGACATCATCCGGCGGATTATCGGAGTCTCCTGACCAGGTCAACGCCAGGTTGACTACGGGAAGAGTCACCGCCTCCGCCTCGCCTTTGTCGTTCATATGAAAAACGACCAGACCCGTATATGTCTGGATTCTGGCGGAAACGAGCGTGCTCTTGTATTCCTTTTCACCCGATTCATGTTGCGATTCCACTCCCTTGGACGTGAGGACCGCAACGCGCTCTACGGCGTGCCGACCGCCGCCGATCGACTTGAAGGCGACACCGACGGAAACATCGATGTCGGACAGGTACTTCGAACCACCATCGTCCCAGGAAAGAGAGTAGTCATGGTAGATGATGCGGGCATAGTCATATCGCCGGATGACGACATCGACCTGCCCTATCTTTGTCAGGTATGGGAGGTCCGCTTCTTCATCCCAATACGCCGCCGTATTGACACTGGAGATGGTGATCCGATCTTCCTCGATCTTGGGGTCCGGTGGCGGAAAGTAGCGAATCTCAACGGTACCGTCGCCGACCGGAAACTCCTTGCCAACCAGGAGGGCGGATGGCTCGCCGTTGACGATCTTCCCGGCCTCCGGTTGGGCGGCGATCAGAAACTGCGGCTGGACCCGCCTGCCGTCTGCATCCCGAAAATCCGTCAGCGTTATCGACAGCTCCTCACCGTAGAAGATCTCTTTTTTCAAAGGATCGATCTTGACCGAGGAGGGCCAGAACCCGTCGGCCTCTTGACCAGACGCCGGCTGAGTAGCCAGGAGAAAAAACCCAACGACCAGTGGAAGAATGCTCTTGAAACGCATTGTCGCCTCCCAAACGCCCCGCCTGAAGGTCCAACATGTCGGATGTTGTCGGAGCGTATCACAAATGGACGTCGGCGGCGTCGTGCGCAACGGTGATCACGGTCCCGGTCACACGACAGTGATGCTGCGCACCGCATGGGTGCCACGTTCACCAGACGATTAATCTCAGCATCGGCGTGCTGATCGGGGCCCAGGTCGGAGCGCGGCTGTCCAACCGGCTGCGCGGGGTGTGGATCATCCGCAGCCTGGCGATCGCGCTGGGCGTGGTCGGCGTCCGCCTCATCCTGATGAGGTGAACCCGTGGCTCGGCGCCACGGGTGCCACGTTTACATTTCCACACGTGTTGGCAGCCCCTCGCCCGAGGCGACACATCACCACATGTGAACGTGGCGCCCTTGCTTGTTGTGCTGCTAGCCGGCGATTCCGCCGCCATCCACGACCAGCGCCTCTCCAGTTACAAACGAGGAATCGTCGGAGGCCAGAAAGAGGACCGCACGGGCGATTTCCTCGGCGGTGCCAATCCGGCCGAGCGGGCGATCCGAGGCGCCGGCGAGGTACTCCTCCCACGACATGCCGCGCTTCGCGGCATCGTCGGCCAGCATCGGCGTGTCGACATCACCAGGGCAAACGCAGTTGACGCGGATACCGTCGGGGCCGTGATCAATAGCCATGGCCTTGGCCATGACGATGAGACCGCCTTTGGCTGCGCAGTAAGCCGCCGCCCGGTCGCCGCCGAGGATCCCCCAGCCCGAGCTGGTGTGGATGATGGATCCGCTCCCGTGCTCGATCATCGAAGGGAGGACATACTTCGACATCAGGAAGGCGCCCTTCAGGCTGGTGTCGATGGTCTCGTCCCACTCCTCCTCCGTGCAATCCGGCACCGACTTCGGATGGAAGACCCCGGCATTGTTGAACAGCACGTCGATTCGACCAAACCGCTCCAGCGTCTGCTCGACGGCCTGCCGGCACTCGTCCGCCAAACGCACGTCGGAGCGGACGAACATCGCCTCACCACCATCGTCGTTGATGGACTGAGCGACCTGCTCGCCCCGTTCCTGGTTGCGGCCGGTGAGCACGACAGCTGCCCCCTCCTTGGCGAGGAGGGCCGCGGTGGCGCGACCTATGCCCGAGTTGCCGCCAGTGATGAGCACAACCTTACCGTCCAGCTTCATTGGGATGAACCTCCTGCGTTGCTACCGCATGGGTGCCACGTATTACTTTACATGCATGGGTGCCACGTATCACTTTATGACGTTCGGGCTTGTGAGTTCTTCGATCCTGCTGTCGCATGGGTGTCACACTCCGCATCCGGCAGTCGCAGCTCGCTTCAGACGGGACCGGATCCAACGACCGATGTAGAATTGACGGCACCATGAGTGATCTGAAGCGCGACACGATTGACCCCGCCACGAAGTCGTGGGTGGACGGCTACCGGCGGTTGATCGAGGTCGTGATCCCACGGCCGATCGCGCTGGTTGCAACGGTCGACCCCAACGGTGTCCCCAACCTGGCACCTTTTTCGTTCTTCACCATCGTTTCGTCGAATCCGCCATTTATCGCCTTCGCTCCGCAACGCGCGGGGCGCACCGGGTCCAAGAAGGACACGCTGAGAAACGTCGAACAGGTTGGCGAGTTCACCGTGTCGGTGGTGACCGAAGAGATTGCCGAACGGGTCAACAGCTGCGCAGCGCCGCTGCCGCACGGCAACAGCGAGTTCAAACATTCGGGGCTGACGCCCATGGCGGCCGAGCGGGTGAAGGCGCCGCTGGTGGCCGAATCGCCGGTGGGACTGGAGTGCACGCTCGAGGAGATTCGCACCTACGGGGAGGCGGGTGGGGCCGGATCCCTGGTCGTCGGCCGCGTGGTTTTGATGCACCTCGACCCCGCATTGCGAGACCCCGCCGACGGCCGCGTGCTCCCCGAGCGACTACGCGCCGTCGGCCGCATGGGCGGTTCCCTGTGGTGCCGCACCCGCGACACCTTTGAGCTCGAGCGCCCACGCTGACGCGCTCGAAGTGAATGCACTCGCCGGTCGAGGTTCTCTTCGCGATGGCGACCCGCTGTTCGCCGATAGGCCGCGAGAGATCAGTGAACTCTCATCCGGAGTGGATCCCCACCTGCGTCGATTCTTGCTGTTTTTGGTTCGCCAGCCGATGCATCGTGCTTGCAACCCAGTCCAGCTCATCGCGAATGACGGTATGGGGCATCCCGGGGTAGATCCGCTTCTCCACCTGAGCACCCATCCGGCACAGCACGTCACCCGTTTCGTCGACCCGCCACAGGGGAACATGAGGGTCGCGATCGGAGCAACCGAGAAAAATCGGGGTGCCGTGGAAGGCGCCGGCGTAGTCGCGGGGTGTGTCACCGTCGCCAACCAAGCCACCGGTCAGGGCCACCACGCCACCCCACCGCCGTGCACGGCGGGCGGCGAACTCGGTGGTCAGGCAGGCGCCCTGGGAAAATCCGAGCAGGACGATGTTCTCCGGCGCGATGCCGTGCTCTTCCAGTTCCACCACTGCTTCCTCGATTTTCGCGAGCCCTGATGAGAGGCCGGGCTCGTTCGCGCCGATCGGGGCGAGGAAGCTGTTGGCATACCAGCTCCGGGGATGTGCGGTTGACTCCGAAGCTCCCGGCGCCACGAACGCGAAGCCGAGATCGCTCGGCAACTCGTCGGCGAGGGTCAGGATCGATTCGGGCGTCGCCCCGCGACCGTGGACGAGAATCATGGCCCGTTCGGCGTTCGCTGGAGCGACGCCGGCGCGTGCGATCCTGCCGTCGGCGTGAATGGGTTTGAACATACGGCGTGACTTCGTCACGCCGCCTCTCCGGGCCTTCTGTCCCTCGGGTCTTCGAGAGAAGGGAGCTTCTGCTCGATGCGGTCGCGAACGTTCTCCAACCAGGGCGGCAGGCGCAGTACTGTGCCCAGCTCTTCCACGGATTCGTCCGTGGCGAAGCCAGGATTGTCGGTTGCCAGCTCGAAGAGCACGCCGCCAGGCTCCCTGAAGTAAACCGAATGAAAGTACATGCGGTCCTTCACCTCGGTGGTCGGATGGCCGGCGTCGAACAGGCGACTCTGCCACGCGGCCTGGGCGTCGTCATCGGCCACGCGGAAGGCGACGTGATGGACCGAGCCCCCTGCCACGCGTCCCGGGACCGCGTCCGGATTGTGGTGCAGGTCCACGAAGGTACCGGAGCCGCCGTCGCCCAACTCGTAGCGGATGCGCTGCCCGTCGACCGCCACCTTGCGGAACCCCATGGCGTCGACCAGCAAATGCTCCGTCGCGACGATGTCCGCATGGAGCATCGTGACGCCGTCGAAGCCGCGGATCGCGTGCTCATCCGGCACCGATGACCCTTCCCACGGCTCCCGACCGTCACCCGGCCGGGCGCTTGCCACGAGCTCGAGCCGAAGCCCGTCCGGATCGGTGAAGGCGAGCCCCGGTACGTCGAAGCGTTCGATGGCGTCGGCACGTACGAGCGACTCCTCGAGGCGCTGACGCCAGAAGTCGAGGGAGTGTTCGGGCACGGCGAAGGCTGTGGTGGAGATTTGGCCGGAGCCAAGGGCTCCGCGGCCGGCGCCCGGCCAGGGGAAAAAGGTCATGACCGTACCGGGACGACCGAGGCCGTCGCCGTAGTAAAGGTGGTAGGTCGACGGATCGTCAAAGTTCACGGTCTTCTTGATGAGGCGGAGCCCCAGCACGCCGACGTAGAAGTCGACGTTTGTCTGTGGGTCACCGGCAATCGCGGTGACATGGTGAAGTCCGAGAATTGGCGAGATCATAAAAAACCTCCTCGCGGTATTTTGGTCGGCCTCAAAGGGCGATCTTGTTTGGGTCGACGTTGATGGCGCAGATCGGTTGAAAGATCTTCGCGTCCCGCGACAGCTACTTAGGAAACAATTTCTGGCGAGAAACTATTGCCGCGACCACAGGAATCGACCTCGTCATGGGTGCCCCGTTCACATTCGTTGATTTCATGGGTGCCATGGGTGCCACATGGGTGCCACGTACACAATTGTTGAGTTGTGTTGATTGCTCGATTTTCCAGATCTCGCTCGTGTGCACAGATGGGCGCGGCATCCTCAGGCTGACAACTGTGCACGTGTGTCCGTGGTACCCATCCTGCTGGTACCTGTCGGTCGACCGGCCGCCGGCGTCAGCGACCGACCTGCTTCTGCAAATGCTCCGGATACCGAGCTCCCTGCACCTCGACCTTGGAAATCGCATTTTCGATCTCGCGCAGATCGTTCGAGGTCAGTTCCGCCTCTGCTGCGCCGAGGTTCTCTTCGAGGCGGTGCAGCTTGGTGGTTCCCGGGATCGGCACGATCCACGGCTTCTGCCCCAGCAGCCAGGCGAGGGCGATCTGGGCCGGCGTTATTCCCTTTGCGGCGGCGATCTCGCTGAGCAGGTCGATCAGCGCCTGGTTGGCCTTGCGCGCCTCCGGCGAGAAACGGGGCACGATGTTGCGAAAATCCGTGCTGTCGAAGGTCGTGGTCTCATCGATCTTGCCAGTCAGGAAGCCCCTGCCGAGCGGGCTGAAAGGCACGAAACCGATACCCAGCTCCTCCAGCAGCGGAAAAACCTCCGTTTCTGGTTCACGCCACCAGAGGGAGTACTCGCTCTGCAATGCGGTGACCGGTTGCACCGCATGTGCTCTGCGGATCGTCTGAACACCCGCCTCGGACATGCCGAAATGCTTGACCTTTCCGTCCTGGATCAGGTCTCTGACCGACCCGGCCACTTCCTCGATCGGCACCTCGGGATCGACGCGGTGCTGGTAAAACAGGTCGATGCGATCCGTCCTGAGGCGCTTCAGCGAGGCCTCGGCGACCGCGCGGACATGCTCCGGCCGACTGTTCTGTCCCTTCTGGGGAACGCCCTCCTCGAAGCCGAACTTGGTAGCGATCACCACCTCGTCACGGACGGGCGCGAGCGCTTCGCCGACCAGCTCCTCGTTAATGAACGGACCATAGGCTTCGGCGGTGTCGAAGAAGGTAACGCCACGCTCGACGGCGGCCCGGATCAGGCGGATGCCTTCCTGCTTGTCGGTGGCGGGGCCGTAGCCAAAGCTCAGGCCCATACAGCCCAAGCCAATGGCTGAAACCTCCAGCCCGCTGCTTCCGAGTTTGCGCTTCTCCATGTCCGCACTCCTTCCGTCAAAAGCCTAAAGGCACCGGGCACTCACTGTAAAGGTGCAGGCACGTATGAACGACCTCATGGGGGCTACCTCCACACGAACCTTTGCGGTCGGCGGGGCCCGCGCCCGGCGATGGAGCTGTCCTCGAAGATAAATGGATCGGTCCCGATTCTTGACAGAATCTAAAATTTGACCTATTCTGCGCACATGGGGAACCACTCAGCCGATCTGCTCCGCCGACATGGTGTCCAAGTCACCGCTCAACGCCTGGCCGTTCTGGCGGCGGTGTCGCGTCGACCGCACGGCACGGCAGATGACGTCGCCAAGGCCGCACGGGCCGAGATCGGTGTCATTTCCCGCCAGGCGGTGTACGACGCCCTCGCCGTCCTGGCCGACAAGGGTCTCATCCGGCGCATCCAGCCCGCCGGGTCGCCGGCGCGCTACGAGGGCCGGGCCGGCGATAACCACCATCACCTGATCTGCCGTCTATGCGGCCGGATGGTCGACGTCGACTGCGCAGTCGGCGCCGCGCCGTGCCTGACCCCCGCCGACGACTCGGGCTACGAGATCGACGAGGCCGAGGTGATCTACTGGGGCCGCTGCCCCGAGTGCCTCGCCCAACCTCGGGTCCGGTCCGGGACTGAAGAGGAGACCGGCCCCGTTTCCCGCGCCCCGCACGGGCACGATGACAGCGAAACCGACCGAGCGACAGCTCACGATCAAACCAACGAACCATAAGTGAGGAGTTACGAAATGTCAGACGAAGCCAGCAAGTGCCCGGTGACGGGCGGACGACCCGTAAAGACAACCACGAACCGAGACTGGTGGCCGAACCAGTTGAACCTGAAAATCCTCCACCAGAACCCGCCCCTGTGCGATCCGATGGGCGAGGAGTTCAACTACGCCGAGGAGTTCAAGAGCCTTGACCTCGAGGCTGTGAAGAAAGACCTCTATGCGCTGATGACCGACTCGCAGGACTGGTGGCCGGCGGATTACGGTCACTACGGGGGGCTTTTCATCCGGATGGCGTGGCACAGCGCCGGCACGTATCGCATCAACGACGGCCGAGGAGGTGCCTCCTCCGGCACGCAGCGCTTCGCGCCGCTCAACAGCTGGCCCGACAACGCCAACCTCGACAAGGCCCGCCGGCTGCTGTGGCCGATCAAGCAGAAGTACGGCCGCAAGATCTCGTGGGCCGACCTGATGGTCCTCGCCGGGAACTGCGCCCTGGAGTCGATGGGGTTCAAGACCTTCGGTTTCGCCGGCGGGCGCGAGGACGTCTGGGAGCCCGAAGAGGACATCGACTGGGGAACCGAGACCGAATGGCTCGGAGACCAGCGCTACAGCGGCGACCGGGTGCTCGAGAACCCGTACGGCGCCGTGCAGATGGGCCTCATCTACGTGAATCCGGAGGGGCCGAACGGCGAGCCGGACCCGGTCGCCTCCGGCCGCGACGTCCGCGAAACCTTCGCGCGCATGGCCATGAACGACGAGGAAACCGTCGCACTCACCGCCGGAGGTCACACCTTCGGCAAATGCCACGGTGCCGCTCCCGCGGATCAGTACGTCGGTCGGGAGCCGGAGGGCGCGGGCCTCCAAGAGCAGGGCCTCGGCTGGAAGAACACTTTCGGCAGCGGCAAGGGGGATGACTCGATCACAAGCGGGATCGAAGGCGCATGGACTCCGAACCCGACCAGGTGGGACAACGGATACTTCGACATGCTCTTCGGTTACGAGTGGGAGCTGGTGAAGAGCCCCGCGGGTGCGTGGCAGTGGCAGGCAAAGGATGTCGCCGAGAGGGACATGGTGCCGGACGCGCACGACCCGTCGAAGAAACATCCGCCCATCATGACCACCGCGGACATGTCGATGCGAATGGACCCGATCTACGAGAAGATCTCGCGCCGATTCCATGCCAACCCGGAGGAGTTCGCCGACGCCTTCGCCAGGGCGTGGTTCAAGCTGACCCACCGCGACATGGGTCCGATCTCGCGTTACCTCGGCCCAGAGGTTCCCGAGGAGGAGCTGCTGTGGCAGGACCCGGTCCCCGCCGTCGACCACAAACTGATCGGGAAGAAAGAGATCGCCGCGCTCAAGGGCACGATTCTCGCCTCGAAGATCTCGATCGCAGAGCTGGTCTCGACCGCCTGGGCCTCGGCGTCGACCTTCCGCGGCTCGGACAAGCGCGGCGGCGCGAACGGGGCGCGCATCCGTCTCGCGCCGCAGAAGGACTGGGCGGTGAACCAGCCGTCCCGGCTGGCAAAGGTGCTGGCGACCCTGGAGAAGATCCAGCAGGACTTCAACAGCTCACAGTCCGGCGGCAAGAAGGTCTCGCTCGCGGACCTGTTCGTCCTCGGCGGCTGCGCCGCCGTCGAGCAAGCCGCGAAGAAGGCCGGGCACGACGTCGAGGTTCCCTTCGCACCGGGTCGCACCGACGCGTTGCAGGAGCAGACCGACATCGGCGCCTTCGCCGTGCTCGAGCTCAAGGCAGACGGCTTCCGCAACTATCTCGCCGACGGTTTCAGCCGTCCGGCGGAGCACCTGCTCGTCGATCGCGCGCAGCTGCTGACGCTGACCGCCCCCGAGATGACGGTGCTCGTCGGCGGCCTGCGCGCCCTCAACGCCAACTTCGGTCAGTCGAAGCACGGCGTCTTCACCGACCGGCCCGAAACCCTGACAAACGACTTCTTCGTCAACCTGCTCGACATGGGCACGGAGTGGAAGGAGTCCAAAACCGAAGGCGTGTACGAGGGGCGCGATCGCGCGACCGGCAAGCTCAAGTGGACCGGCACCCGGGTCGACCTCGTCTTCGGTTCCAACTCCCAGCTCCGAGCCCTTGCAGAGGCCTACGCGTGTGACGACGCGCAGGAGGCGTTCGTGCGCGACTTCGTGTCTGCTTGGGACAAGGTCATGAATCTCGACCGCTTCGATCTCGCCTGATTTTCAGGGACGGCTCCCGCCCGCGGGCACGGAGCTCTTCGAGGCCCAGGTTGAACAGCCTGGGCCTCGTTCTTTGCTTGTATCGGTGCCATATCGATGCCAGGGTTTAGGATCTTGGGAAGTGCAATGCCTCCTCGTCGACCGATCAACTTGCTAGGTTTCTAGCCCGCATTTCTCACCAGGTTTCGTCGCGAGGGCGGCGAGGTGCCGTGCCCTGGAGAATCACTCCTTGTTGATCAGATTCTTCAACGCTTTCCGATCGGCCTTGAGCAGCTCCAGCACATGTTCCTGGTCGATGCCGGCGACGATGATGTCGCCAATCTCGACGTTGACCTCGTCGAAAAGACCGAGCTTCTGCATGCCCTTCGTCTGGCCAACGTTGTCGTCGGTCGGCGACACGTAGTGGATCGCCTCGGCCTTGTACCGGTGGATCAGGAACAAATGGCACAGGGTCGCCAGGCGCTTGTTGCGCAACTCCGGTGCGATGGTCTCCTGGTCGCGGACCGACAGGATGCTCTTTCCGCGGCGGTCGCGAATGGTGGCGAAGACCACCCGTGCCACCTTTTCGCCCGAAGGATCGTAGACGCTGAGCTCGAGCAGCTCGGAGCCCGCGACGTGCGGCCGCAGCTTGACGGTGTATGGGCCCTCAAGGCCGTTGGCGCCGCTCCATATCTCCAGCCAATCCTCGAGCAGCCGCGGCGGTACCTCGGTCTCGACCAGGTGTTGGACCTGGGTTGAACCCTTGCCCATCGCCTTGGTGGTCGCGGTGCGACCCGAAGAGGCCATCAACGCGCCATCCAGGCGCGGCCCGCCGACCAGCGTCTGCGGCGTCTTGTATGGCGACTCGACGAGGCGCATCTTGCGCTGCAGGCGGGCCAGGGCCAGCATGCCGTCCTGCTTGAGCGCGGCGGCGAAGTCGCCGACCGCCATGCCGTCGACCTGGTGCCCACCGTAGGTAATGAAGTTGAAGACGAAGCCGAGCTTGCCGATCTCGGCCGGGAAGGCCGACATCTCCTCGTCGGTCATACCGGTGGTGTCCCAATTGAACGATGGCGATAGATTGTAGGCGAGCATCTTGTCGGGATAGTGGGCGTGGATCGCCTCGGCGAAGATCCTCGCCTCGTCGAGGTTCGCGGTCTTGGTCTCCATCCAGATGATATCGCAGTAGGGCGCCACCGCGAGCGACTTGGCGATCGCGTAGGGGATACCGCCCTGGATCGGGTAGAAACCCTCGGGCGTTCGCGCCCTCTCCGGATCCCAGACCACGTCGACGCCCAGCTCGTCGGCCCGCTGCCGGGCTTCCTGCCACGAAGCGTGGCTCGACCACGCGAGCCACTCGTCGATCGAGAAGTCGAAACTCTGTCCCTGCTCGATGTTGAATGACATGGCGTCGGCCACCGCCTCGCCGAAGGTCTTGAGCCGGGCTCCGGCCTCCCAAAGGTCGGCGAAGCGATCGATGGCCTGATCGACAATCGTGTCGACGGGTAGCACGCGGTCGACTTCGTGGATCGACAACAGGTCGCGCATGTAGCCGACGACGCCGATCTGCTCGAGCCAGCGATCGGCCTTGGCGTAGGCCTCCTTCGACACCTGGTACAGCAGGTGGCCGTTGATGTCGGAAACGCCCAGCTCGTGGAACCGCTTGAGAACGGCGAGGTAGGTCTCCTTCCAGCTCGGCACGTCGCGGCTGGTGGCGCCGAGGATGAACGGGTGGTCGCGCTCGTCGGCGGTGCTGTCGATCAGGCTTGCCGCCTCGGCGTCGGTACGGGCGACGATGATCCCCGGCACCTGCATGACGTCGAGCTGGAAACGCGCCGCGTTGAGCCGTTTGATCTGTTCGTCTACAGGCACCAGCACCTTGCCGCCCTGGTGCCCGCACTTCTTGCAGCCCGGCTTCTGGTCCTCGATATGGTATCCCGGGACCCCTGCCTCGACGAATCGCCGAATGAGATTGCGGACGTGGGCATCGCCACCGTGACCGGTGTCGGCGTCGGCGATGATGAACGGTCGGAAATCGACCTTTGGCGTCTGCCGGCGCTGGCTGGCGGTCATCCGCGACCACAGGTACTGCTGGTTGCGGTCGGCGGTCAGCAAGGCGCGAACGATCGGTGCCGCCTCGTCGGGCACCTGGCTCAGCGGGTAGCTGGCCAGGTCTGCCCCGGGGTCCTCGCTGATCGATCCCTTTGCGGAGGTCGCCCAGCCGCCGAGATAGATCCCCTCGATCCCGGCCCGTTTGATGGCCACCGCCTGGCCCGGAGTGTAGGGCCCGAACGTCGTGATCGACCTGCGCTCCGCGAAGAGTTCGCGCAAACGCGCGAAGAAGTCCTCCGCAGCGCGCCGCGCCACGGTGTAGTCCTGGTCAATTGTCCCCTGCTGCTGGACAACCTGGCGGGCCGAGTAGAGGCGGGTGATACCGGCGAACCGGGGCCCCTCCATCCAGGCGGCGGTCTCCGAGACCGCTTCCTCGAAAGCGGCGGGCTCGTCGTCCGGGGCATCGGTCGCGGTGTCGAGATTCTCGGTGATACGGCTGCCGTCCCTGGTGAATGCGCGCATGTAGGCTCCGATCCTCTGCCGCGCGACCTCCAGATCATGGTTGTTGAGGTTGATGTTCAAGAGGTCGATGTACCAGGGCACCTTGGCGCTCGAAAGCACGTAGGTCTCGACGATCTCGCGGGCAATTGGGAGCGTGGTGCTCTTCGAGTTGTCGTGGACGTCGCGGTTCGACGCGGCCTGGAGCTTGGCGTACTCCTCCTCGAGCAGCCGCAGGAAGATCTCGCGGCCGAAGACGTCGCCCTCCTCGAGCCCGGTCTCGGCATCGTCCTCGGTCAGCGCCGCCCGCTTGTGGAGCCACTCCCAGAGGATGCTGAGCCGGATCTCGCCGGTCGCCATGTCCTCCATCAAATAGAGGATGTCGTCGTTGCCGAAGAAGTCTGCCGGTTTGAGAGCCGCGGCCTGCATGCCCTGGCCGAAGGCGTTGCCGTACTGCAGCGCCACACTCAGCAGGTTGCGCGCGCCGCGAATGGTGCGCGGCGCCGACTCGAGCAGCAGCAGCCCGGCGGCGTCCCCGTCGGTGTAGGTGAGCGGCGGGAACTGCCGGCCGAGCTGGTTGGCCTCGCCGACCTTCTCCCACACCGGCCGCACGATGTGGACCATCTTCCAGTGCGCGACCCACTTGCCGCTGGCGCCCTCGCGCTGCTCACGCTCGGCCCCGGCGACCGCCTTCCCCATGCTGCTCGAAACGCCCTCCTCCGAGCCGACCGGTATGTTCGGCTCCATGCCACCCTGCCAGAGGGCGCAGTTGCCGTTGGCGTCCGGTGTGTTGACGGCCCGCCGGACGCGGTCCTCGTAGTTCCGCATGTATCCGTAGGTCATGACGATCGACTCGATGTTGGGGTTGATGAACTTCTCGTTCCAGGTGTTGGCATCGGCGACACTGTTGATGTAGTCCCAGCGGCCGGTGTTGTAGCCAACGAAGTGGAGGCCGAGGGCGGCTCGAATCTCCATCAGCTGAAAGGTCGCCTCGAGCTGCTCGACCAGGACGTAGACCTTGATCGTGCCCTTCTCGAGCCCGAGGTGGACCTCGAGCGCGGTCAGCATCTCGTTCCACAGCGCCGCCTCCTCGGCGGTCTGGATCTTCGGCAGGTAGAGGACGACGGATCGACCCTCGCCCATGAGCTGGCGGTAGGTGTTGACCACGTAAAGACACAGGTCGGCGATGGACGCGGAGAACGAGGAGCCGTCGGCGTTGCGGATGTGGCGGTCGTCGAGGTGAAGGCCGCGCGTTCGAAAGATCCGAGTGGTGAACCCGAGCTGCTTCCGCCAGTCCTCGATGATCGGCCGGCCGAAGAACCCGTCGGCCCAGGCGTTCATGTCGGCCGCCACCTGCTCGGCAACCTCGAGAAAACTGGAATCGTCGTCGACCGCCAGCTTGAGGTTGCGGATGTTGTCGAGCGACATGTTCGTGACCTGACCGAGCGCGTCCTCGCCGTCGAACATCCAGCCGTCGGCGCCGGACAACAGGGCGTAGGCCACGTTGCGCAGGCTCGACTCGAGCCGAGCGTTCGGCTTGGCGCCCGGACCAGTGCCCTGGATCCATTGGCGCTCGAGGTCCGCGGGGATCTCGGAACCGACGAACCTTCCGTCACGCGCATCCTGAACAGAGATCTTCGTGCGTGGGATTGTGCCGTCCGGATCCAGAAACGCGATCGGCTCTCGTTTCGAGAACCGGTGTGCCCGGCACTCGATCCGCTCCTGCATTAGCCGCTTCTGATCGAGATTGAAAACGGCCAGGGCCTCGAGCGCCGCGAGCGCCTCGGGAGTGTACACGTCAGGATACTCCGCGAGGAGGTTGTCTCGAATCCGGAGGATGGTTCTCGTCTGCGTGCCCGCGGGTGACGCCATGTCTCAGCCTTTCACCTCGACCGCGTCCTTTCGCGATGTCTCGACGTCCTGTCGATGACCGAAAAGGAAAGACCCGCGGTGTTGTTCCGCGCAGTATACCGCAGCGCGGCAAGAAATTACCGCAGCCAGACGAGCATGCACGGGTGCTCAGTTCAACGCGGGGAGCTCCGGCCCCCGCCCAGCACCGTGCTGTCGACATGAAGCGCGTCGTGCGATGGGTGGCACCCTGGAAACGCGATCGTCGGCACCCCAGGTCGGCCCGCATTTCCATGTGCCATGGTTGGAACGAACCACTGTGTGGCGGATTGGATTGGTGCCACGTACACAATTGTTGGGTTGTGAGGGGGGCTGGGTAGAATTGGGGTGCCCCGTCCGCGCATGGGAGACCTCCCATGCCGAGAAAACCCCGCCTCTCTGTTCCAGGAGCTACGTACCACGTCTGAT
>Ga0307423_1000650_pt1 | contig 23139 bp, 17 predicted proteins | sample SalMarWE160310MG_FD_202154 | JGI IMG/M metagenome (GOLD analysis project Ga0307423, IMG submission 202154) | Salt marsh sediment microbial communities from the Plum Island Ecosystem LTER, Massachusetts, United States - WE1603-10 | ecosystem: Environmental > Aquatic > Marine > Intertidal zone >...
CGATAATGACAGCCAAAACGTAAAATTCCTGCTTATGGGTCATCATAGTTCCCCACAGGGTTACGACCACATAAATACCGATGGCAATGTAAATCGATTTTCTTGCGCTCCACATTTGTCCGAGTTTTCCGAAGAACAACGCACATGGAAATCCGACAAATTGCGTAATCAAAAGAGCGATGATTAAATCATTTGAATCAAATCCAATGGACATGCCATAATCCACCGCCATTCGAATAATGGTATCGACCCCGTCTATGTAAAACCAATACGCGATTAAGAAGAGAAAGACTGTTTTTAAACGCCGGATTTTTTTGAACGTTCCGGTGAACTGTTTAAAGCCATCAACGATAAAGTTAATGCCATTGGATGGGGAAGCCGTTGCTTGAACTTCCGGTACCCACAAAATGGTGAAAATGGTGAAGAAACCCCACCAAAAGGCCACTGAAACAAAAGCATACCGGATAGCCGTTGCTGCATCGGGCAACCCGAATTTTTCCGGCATTAATGTCATTAAGACGTTTCCCAGAAACAAAAGACCGCCCCCGAGATATCCCACTGAAAATCCCAGACCGGATACATAGTCTATCTCACCTTCATCCGCCACACTAGGCAGAAGCGAATCATAAAATATATTGGCCCCGGAATAGCCGATAATCCCCATAACATAAAGAAAAATAGCCCATTCCCAATCTCCTTTTTTAATTAAAAACAAAGAGGCTGTCATTAAAACCCCGAGGTATGCAAAAAAGATAAGAAATTTTTTCCTCACCGAGCCGCTGTCAGCCATGGCGCCTAAGATCGGAGCCATTAGGGCCACCACTATGCTGGCCACAGCATTACCGAGTCCAAGACGGGCAGTACTCATATTCACATCGACGCCGTAACTCCAATACTGTTTAAAAAAGATCGGAAAAAATCCTGCCATAACAGTTGTTGCAAAGGCGGAATTTGCCCAATCATACATGGCCCATCCCCAAATCGCTTTTTTATTTTTGCCCATCTGCCGAGTTTTCACCATGATACTTTTTAATTTTCAATTCTGATGAGTTTCATTCATCACCATATATTTTCGAAAAAAATCGATATGACCCTTGCTGTTCAGTGATCTAACATTTTTGATGTGATACTTGAGCAAAGTTGCAGGAGATTTAGGGTTCGGAATGCGTTAACAAATTAAATCTGGGGGGCGCCATGTCATTTGACTTTTTTTAATTTTTCCAACAAGCTTCTGGCGTTTTTAATATTCTTTTTTGCTTTGTCATGCCCTGGATTCAGTTCTAAAGTTTTTTCCCATTCTTTTATGGCCTTTTCCAGCTCTTCATTCAGAAAATATTTGACCCCTTGAATGTAATAAGCCTCAGCTTGTTGTTTTATTGATTTTTTAACAGCGAGTCTAATTTTTTCAACGCAAACGTCGGCAGGGTCTGCTTTTTCCAACACGCGTAATGCCTCGTCATATTTCATTCGGATGAGCAAATCTTTGCCTTGTTGGCAAAGGGAGGTAGTGAAAAGTTTATTCGCTGCTTTATTTGATGGGTCATAGCCCAAAATTTTTTCAGCTATATCTATAGATTCTTCATATTTCTTTTCTTTTAAAAGATTTTCAGCTTTTAGCAGCTCATGCTGAACTGCTTCTTGAATGAGGCCATTCACGTTGTCATATTCGGGCGTGATCTTTTTGAACGTATCTATCGCTTCAAAATATTTTTCCTGACTGCTTAACTGTATACCAATGTGATAAAAGGCTTCATTTTTTAATTTAATGGCCTCTTTGTTTAAAGGTTCATTTTCCAGTATTTTTTGGGTCATAACGATAACCTCTTGGTATTCCTTTTTTACCAAAAGGTTCTTTGCCGAAATCATGTCTTGACGACGATCGTCGATGGCTTGATTAAATTCCGGCGCTAGTATGGGAATTTTAAGTATTTCACCCGGTTTGGGCTCGGTATCGGACTTAAGATTATTAAAATATACGATTAGAAAAACCAATTCAGGGTCTTTGTAAAATTTATTGGAAATGATTTTTAGTGAGTCGTTTTGTTCGAATGTGTAATTTATATATTCTTTGCGAATTAACCTGTTTTTCAGATAATCCAGGGCATCTTTATGATCAGGGTTGTATCTTAGCACGATCAGAAACTGGTTGCGAGCCTCCTCGAATTTTTTTTGGTTATAAAATTTTTCCCCTTTTTTAAAATATTTGTTGGATTTGTTTTCTATGGTCAGTTTCAAATCAGATATTTTTCCGACAATTTCCATATCATCGGGGCTTAATGAAGCGGCAATTTTTAAAAAGAAAAGCGCCAATTGCAATTCATCGTTATTTTTATATGTCGTTGCTTTTTTCAGGTAATAAGAAGATTGAAAAATCGACTTATTTCTTTGAGTTTTTTCAGAAGTCTTTTCAGGGACCTTAGGGCCAATATCCCCGAAGGAATCAAGTGGGCCAACCTGTCCTAAAAATAGAGACAAAATAATGATCATCAAACTTATATTTATCGACTTTTTCATTTCAATTGGTTCTTTTGAAAGACGGACAAATTATTTTTAAATTCATCCATGTCAAAGCTGCCATATATTACAGATCGGGAGATTCTATATTTGTCAGAAAAAAATGGATTCGGCTTTCGGTCAATGGTGAACGCTGCCCGGTAGCCATATTTTTTTAACATAGCAATGACAAGATTGTTGGTTTCTCCATAAGGATATGCCAAATATTTACAATCTATATTCAGACTCTTTTTAATCAGCTGTTTGGGATAACTGATCTCCATTTCAATGGATTTAAAATATTCTTTGAACGACTCATTCTTTTTTGGAACTGCCAGATTTCTGTGGGTCTTCGTTTGACATTGAATATCAAATCCGATTTTTGAAAGAGTTTCTATTTGTTTCCAGGTCATGGCCTTTCCACCGCCGATAAAATCCGTGTAAACAAAAAAAGTCGCAGTAAAACCATATTTTATAAGTATTGGGAGAGCGATATCAAAAATTGAACGCCAAGCATCGTCAAATGTTATGACAATGGATTTTTCGGGGATTTGTTCCTTGTAATTGATGAAATCTAATAATTGATCGATCGAAATAACATGATAGGCGTGTTGTTTAAGATATTTCATTTGGGCTTCAAAGTCATTTTGACTTACCGCTGTTTTATCAGACTCTTTTTTTGAAAAATTGTGGTAAACCAATATTGGGACGGTTTGATAACCTTCGGCTTTCAGGCCGCCTTTGTTAAAAGGTGATAATGGAATAATCAGTTCTTGGCCCGGGATAAGCGTTGTCATATGGTTAAATTCAGCGATTAACCAACCTTTGTCAGGGTCTTTCAAGTAGTAGGCGGCAAGGGAGGAAAATGTGTCTTTTGAGGTTGATTTTACAATGACAAAATCCTCAGAAACATGGGCCTGGCGGGTATTGTGGAAAAACGATCCATTTATTGCACAGGCCGCAAGGAGTAAAAAAAATAACGGAAAGATATTTATTAAAACAGTTTTATTTATATTTGCCGTTTCAGGCATGATGGTTCTCCCGTATACCCAGCAGTCTGAAGGTTTCCACGGGTTCCGATTTTCCTTTTATATATTGTGGAGGAAGCGGTTCAACTTCAAGCATCTCTTTTAAATGGACATACACACTTTTACTTATAATTATTTCACCGGGGTTGGCCAGCTTGTATAGATGTGCAGCAAGATTTACGCTGTCACCAATAACAGTATATTCCATTCTGTTTTGTGATCCGATATTGCCTGACACGACGACACCCGAATTTATTCCGATTCCCACGGATTGAAGGAGGTCATTCCCATTTTCGGGTTTTTCAAAAAACGCTTTTTGCATATCACTGGCGGCACTTACAGCCCTTAACGCGTGGTTTTTATGATAGACCGGAACCCCAAAAACACCCAAAACCGCATCACCGATAAACTTGTCAACATACCCGCCATGATCCTGGATTACCTGTGTGGCAATTTCAAAGTATTGATTTAGCCTTTCAACGATTTCTTCAGGCTCTTTAACCTCGGAATATGATGAAAATCCTCTGATATCGACGAAAACAATAGTGGCTTCACTTCGATGGCCTTTTAACCAGACACTTTCAGGATTGGCCATGATCATCTCTAGAACTTCGGCACCGATATACTTGCCAAAGGATTTCTGCATAAGTGAGTTTTTCCAGAGTTCTTCACCCATGCGATTAAAGGCCGTAGACAGATTCCCTAGCTCATCATTTCTTGCCAGGATGATTTTATGTTGATAATTCCCAAGGCCGATTTCCCTGGTTGCCTGGACAAGGTGGGAAATAGGGCGTGAAAAATGGAACCCAAGAAAAACCGCAACACCACTGCCAAAAATAATGATGAAGAAGGTTATCCAGATAATTGTAAGTTGTGCTTTATGGATTAATTTTTCTATGAAATCAATGGATACCCCGACATGGACTTCACCCAGCTCCTTTTTGTTGAATAATATAGGACGAGTTAAATTTAATACATGCTCCCCCGATTCTGAAAAGTAATTAAAATAAGTAACATCTCCTTCTTTTCTTACATCGGTAATGTTCGCAAATTTGTTAAAAGTTTTTCCGATTTTGTTTATGTCTGTATGTGCCTTTATCGTCTGATTTCGATCAACGATAATTGCGTAAAGAAGTCCCTCAACATTTGTGGCGTCTTTTACTAATATGTTAAGTCTTAAAATATTATCTTCGAGAAGCGGAATAGCCGCATTGCCGTTGAAATAGTTAAGACTGACTTTTCCGATTTTCAAGGTTTGGTTGTAAAGCCTTTCTCTTTGCTGACTCAGAATAAAAATGCTCATCACAAGAATGGTGGTGATAATAATAACCATAGTTGCGGCAAAAAGTTGTAGCCAGATAGGAATACGTGTAGGAGGCAGGGCTTCAACAAAACTTTCGCGTTTTTTTTTGACAAGACTTTTGATGTCGTCAGTCAGTGTGTTAACTGAAATCTGATATTCATCGTTGACTGCCTTAACCAGATCTTCTTCTAATGCATAGCCCAGTTCAACAATGATCTGACCCAATCGAACGGCCTTGCCCAGAGTATAGAGCTTATCTTTTTGAACTTTGAGCGCGTTCTGGAGTTGTTCTTCGGTAATTAAACATCTTTTCGTTAAAATCGTACCGATGGTCTTGCTATAATTATCGGTAGATTTACGCAAAAATCGATTGATTCTGGAATGAAAAAAATTCTGGGCGGATAACGGTTTCATAGTGCAGATTCCGACACCGTAAAAGTATAAAGAATTAAGTATTTGGTGTATTTTAAATAAGTATAATTATCTAACTATGGTCAACATGTCAATAACTCAAGTCTATCACTCAAATATTGAAAAAAGCCAATATTGGATTCTGTGATAATTAAATGGATGGAACTTGAGTCAATAGATTAACCTGATGCTTATATCAGCACTGATCCGCAAAAAACAGGTCAAAACAACTTCAATTGTCAAAAAATCATCGGATGACGTCAAAGAACTGACGAATCAAATAAAAAACGAATCCTATTTCATATTATTTTATATCGGATTCAATTCCTGAATTATTTAAAAACAAGTTGTGCAAAGATTTGAGACAGAAAGAAATCAATAAATGAAACCGGTTAAACATCTTGGTATCACAATGGAATCCATAATATCTGTTCACCTTAAAAAATAAAATATATTGGAATTTAGCCTTCGCATTTCAAGTTTTAATTTATTTTCATCAACAATTTGAAATGGATGGCACGTATTTTGAAATTCCTGAAGTCGGAAAAATGTGATTAGAGCTCCAGCAATTCATAATCATTCTATAAAATGGTCAAATTGATCAGAAAAATGAGAGAAATTAATGGAAAAGAATAAGAAAAATCAGACAAAAAAAAGTGTTCGACCAGGCAAAGATATCGTCGCTTCCAAGGCGGAGAGCCTAAATAAGAAACTGTATAAAATTATAGACCAAGGGATCAAGGAACTGACGCTTGATTTAGTAAATGTAACATCAGTTGATCCTGTGGGTCTAAGCGTTATTGCCGCAGCTCACAATACTATGAACAATGCTGGAGCGAAGCTTTTGATAAAAAATGTTCCAGATGACATCAACACACTTTTGGATGCACTTGGGCTGAACAAACATTTTGAAATTGAACGGATGAACTAAAAGCAAAACATTTAGTCCATGATCGATTAGTATAAGAATATATATTTCAAGTAATTAAGGCTTTTTTATTAACCGGGAGGTTTTAAATGAGTATTCAGTTTGATGAAACCCTGCAGATATTTATAGATGAATCGTTGGAACATCTGGCGGATATCCAAAATGATCTGCTAGCCATTGAAAATGCTGGAGCCGATATAGATGAAAACCTTGTAAATAAGGTATACCGTGCCGCTCATTCCATAAAAGGTGGAGCCGGCTTTATGGGGCTTACCAATATCAAAAATCTCACCCACGAAATGGAAAATATTTTGGGAAAAATCCGAAGTCGCGAAATGGTTCCCAATTCAGAAATCATCAACATACTTTTGCTGGCTTCTGATGCGCTCGTGGATCTGATAAACAATATCACGCAGAGCAACGATATCGATATTTCGAAACATATAGAATCACTTTTATCGATTACAACCGGAGTTCCTGCAAAAGAAGAAACTAAGGTAGGAACTGAAAGATCAGATGATATCGCGGCCCCTATTTTTATTTCATTCCCTAAACAAACAGGTGGCTTTGAAATTAATGAAGAGATGATTTCAGAAGGCAGGAAAGGTGGAAAGTATATTTACTTGATTCGTTTTGATTTGATTCATGATATTCATACGAATAATAAAACACCCTCTGATCTTATCAGCGATATGTCATCTACCGGAATCGTTATTGATAAACAGATCGATATCGATGCTGTTGGTGTTCTACGGGAAAAAGAACTCCCGGACCAATTCCCATTTAACGTTCTCTTTGCAACCCTTGTAAGCCCGAAAGATATTAACTTGCTTTTTGAAATAAACGAAGAACAGATTTACGAGTTGACTGATGACCTTCAAGTTAAATCCATAGCGCAATATTCTGATCCTGATCCGGACGTGTTATCGTCTGGACAACAGTTAGAAGATGAATTTAGAGGTGATGTAACTTTGAAGACGACAAGTGGTGATTTCCAAGAAGAAACAGTTGGGGAATGTTCAAATGAAGAGGAACCTGAAAAAGAGAATGCATCTGAAATTAAGGTTGAAGATACAAAAACGTGTATGGGTGTTTCCGATGCGAGCTTGCGAGTAAATGTAAGTCTATTGGACACGCTCATGAATTTGGCCGGGGAGCTTGTACTGAGCAGAAACCAGCTTCTTCAGGCCATATCTTCCGGTGATCCAAGAGCAGCGGAAACTTCGGGCCAGAGAATAGATTTGATTACATCGGAACTGCAAGAAGCCATAATGCTTACCCGGATGCAGAATATTGGAATCGTATTTAATAAATTCCCTCGTGTTGTCAGAGACTTGGCGAGCGACCTGGGTAAGAATGTAGAATTATCTTTAAAGGGCAAAGAAGTTGAGCTGGATAAAACCATTATAGAAGCTATTGGTGATCCTTTAACCCACCTGGTTCGAAATTCTGTGGATCACGGAATCGAACTTCCTGAAGATCGACAAAAAATCGGAAAAAACTCGACGGGAGAAATTGTTTTAAAAGCCTATCATGAAGCAGGTCAGGTTAATATCGAAATTTCCGACGATGGTAAAGGGCTGGATGGAAGGGAACTGGCAGCAACTGCGATGGCAAAGGGACTGATCACAGAAGATCAGGCAAGAATGATGTCCGATAAAGAAAAAATGAACCTTATATTTATGCCAGGCTTTTCCACGGCTGAAAAAGTAACGGACGTGTCGGGGCGAGGCGTGGGTATGGATGTGGTCAAAACCAATCTGGACAGACTCGGCGGCGTAATCGATATCGACTCTAAATTTGGAGAGGGGACAACAATTCGAATAAAGCTGCCCTTGACCCTTGCCATTATACCCAGCCAGATCATTGTTGCGGGAGGTGATCGCTACGCCATTCCACAAGTAAATTTGGAAGAACTTTTGAGAATTCCCGCCAATCAGGTAAAAGACAGAGTGGAAATTGTTGGAGATGCGGAAGTGGTGAGGTTGCGTGGTAAGCTTTTACCGCTAATAAAACTTGCTGACGTCATCGGGATTGAATCGACTTATTTTGATTATAAAGATGGAAGCTCAAAAACAGAACGACGTCGAAACATCTCGGATCGAAGATCCAAAAAAAGCCCGTATTTTTATGAGGATTACACTGATACAGAAAATTCAAGGCTAAAAACCGGTGAAAATGACGACATTGACAGGAATTCAGAAGAAGTAAAACGGGACCCAAAAGACAGACGTTACCATGCATCAAGTGCGTTGAATATTGTAGTCGTTTCCACAGGTGCAATGAAATACGGACTCGTAGTCGACGAACTGAATGATTCCGAAGAGATCGTTGTCAAGCCATTGGGGCGCCATCTAAAGGTCTGTAAAGAATATGCCGGTGCAACCATTATGGGTGACGGTCGTGTGGCGCTAATTCTCGATGTTGCAAATCTTGCCAATATTTATGGTTTAACTTCTGTTGAAGGATCCGATAGAGCGACTGAATTGGCTATGGAGAAAGATGGGGCTGATCGAACCGATAAAGACAGACAGTCCATCCTGGTATTTAGAGGTGCAGATAAAGAACAGTTTGCCATTCCGATTAATCATGTCGAGCGCATTGAAAAAATAAAAAATACAGACATCGAAGAAGTCGGTGGTAAAAAGGTGATGAAATATCGTGAGGGAAGTCTTGCTCTCTTTACCATCGATCAAGTTGCACAGGTAAAACCCTTGGACAAAAAAGAAGACCTTTTGGTCATAGTGATTAACATCGCAGACAAAGAAGTCGGCATTATGGCTGTGGGACCTGTAGATGCCAGAGAAATTTCGGTTGAAATCGATGACGAAACCTTGAAACAAAAGGGTATTTTGGGGTCTGCCATCATTGGCGATCATACCACCTTGCTTGTGGATGTATATGATTTGGTGCATACCTTGAATCCGGAGTGGTTTCCAGACAGAGAAAAAATTCAAACTGCTGAAGGAAAAGGTGCCACAATCCTTTATGCAGAAGATTCTAATTTTTTCCGAAACCAGGTCAAGGGATTTATGGAAGAAGAAGGGTACAACGTTATCGGGGCTGAAGATGGAATTGTGGCATGGAATCGTCTTTTGGAACATTCTGAAGAGGTTACCCTCGTCGTTACGGATATAGAAATGCCGAATCTTGACGGTTACGAACTTTCAGAAAAAATAAGGAAAGACAAGCGATTTGCCGATTTGCCGATTATCGCCTTGACCACCATGGCCGGAGAAGAAAATATCGCAAGGGGAGATGCCGTCGGTATCGATGACTATCAACTCAAACTGGACAGAGAAAAGCTAATGCGGAGTGTTCACGATTATCTTCATAATAAACATTTAAATTGATGGATCCATAGACAAACCCTCCATTGGACTGTCCATCGATGGCAATGATTTGAATAGAATTGTAATGCTTAATATTTAAGAGTAATCAAAAAGGTTTTAACCGTTAGAAGATGTGGCAAAGAGGATCAAAACATGAACATTAATAAAAAAATAATTGTTTTTTCACTGTCTGGGTTGTTGCTGATGGGAATAATCAGCTTGATAATGTCAATTCATTCTTTGGAAAAAAGAGGAGAAGAAGAAGTCGCTTCCATAAAGACGATGATGATGACGGAGAAAAAAGAGAAGCTGAAAGATCTTGTAAAGAACACCTACGCCATTATGGAATCCAGTTACAATGCAGCACATGATTCACAAAAGGTGGCCGAAGCTTACAAAGAAAAGCTGAAAAATATCGTAGATATTACATATAATGCTATACAAAGCCTCGATAGCAGATCTGGTTTAACGAACAGTGAGAAAAAACAGTCGGCATTAAATATTATTAAAGATATGCGTTACAACGACAACGGTTATATATGGATCAACGATATGAACCCAACGATGATCATGCATCCCATCAAACCCGATTTAAACGGCAAGGATCTGTCTGACTTTAAAGATCCCAACGGCAAGCATCTTTTTAACGAGTTTGTAAAGGTATGCCGTGAAAGGGGAGAAGGTTTTGTGGACTATATGTGGCCAAAACCAGGATATGATAAGCCGGTGGCCAAGTTATCCTATGTCAAACTTTTCAAGCCCTGGAACTGGATTATCGGAACCGGAGTTTATCTGGAAGTCGCAGAAGCACAGTTTATGGATGATGCAAAAAAAAGGATCAGCGGATTGCGTTATGGCACTGAGGGCAAAGATTATTTCTGGATCAACGATATGAACCCAAAGATGGTCATGCATCCCATCAAACCCGATTTAAACGGCAAGGATCTGTCTGACTTTAAAGATCCCAACGGCAAGCATCTTTTTAACGAGTTTGTAAAGGTGTGCCGTGAAAGGGGAGAAGGTTTTGTGGACTATATGTGGCCAAAACCCGGATATGATAAGCCGGTGGCCAAGTTATCCTATGTCAAACTTTTTAAGCCCTGGAACTGGATTGTGGGAACCGGCATTTATCTGGATGGTATAAAATCGGTGGAAATACAAAAAACAAGAGAAATACAATCAGCCATCGCGAGACAGAGGAATGAGTTAATCGGTATTATTATAATCTTATTTGTTCTTGGTGCTGGTGTGATTACTTATATATCACGTAAAATTACAATACCGATCAAACACGCTTGTGAGATGCTCAAAGATATTGCCCAAGGGGAAGGGGATCTGACCAAACGCCTGAAAGTGGAAACAAAAGATGAAGTTGGTGAAATGGCCGACTGGTTCAATAAATTTATTGATACAATACAAAAAATTATAAAAGATGTCGCTCAAAATGCAAATCAGGTAAGGGAGGCATCCGGAGAGTTATCCATTATATCAAAACAGATGACGTCCGGTGCAGAACAAACATCTGAAAAAGCCAATGTGGTTGCTGCAGCTGGAGAAGAAATGAGTTCAAACATGAGTTCCGTTGCTGCAGCTACTGAAGAGGCTGCGACAAACGTGAACATGGTAGCTTCAGCAGCCGAGCAGATGATCGCAACTATCAACGAAATTGCACAAAACTCCGAAAAAGCCAGCAACATCACTGGTGAGGCCGTTGCTCAGACCCAGAGTGCTTCGCACAAGGTAGACGAACTGGGCATTGCAGCCAATGAAATCGGAAAGGTTGTCGAGACTATCACTGAAATATCCGAACAGGTGAACCTTCTGGCATTAAATGCAACCATTGAGGCAGCGAGGGCCGGCGAGGCGGGCAAAGGTTTTGCCGTTGTGGCCAATGAAATCAAAGATCTTGCCAAACAAACCGCCGAAGCGACTCAAGAGATAAAAGGAAAGATTGGAGCCATACAGGATTCAACCGGTGCGACAGTTACTGAGATCGGCCAAATTTTAAAGGTTATCAATGATGTCAATGATATTGTATCCAATATTGCTACGGCAGTGGAAGAGCAGTCAGTAACCACAAAAGAGATTGCCGAAAATGTTGTTCAGGCTTCGCAAGGAATACAGGAGGTTAATGAGAACGTTGCACAGAGTTCCGCTGTTGCCGGGGATATTGCCAAGGATATCGAAAATGTAAACCAAGCGTCAGGGGAAATGTCTAATAGCAGCAACCAGGTTAACATGAGTGCCGAGGCATTGGCCAGATTGTCCGAGAAGTTGAATGAGATGGTGGGAAAATTTAAGGTTTAGTTAAACGATAGGAAAAAACTAAGGGGAAATAAAATAATAATGAATAAAATAAAAATTAAATTGGGGGTTCTGTTAGTTGCATTACTTTTTTGCTTCACATTTTCGGTGCCTGTACATGCAGGGTATAAAATTGGGATTCTTGCCAAAAGGGGTGCTCCTACATGCATGAAAAAATGGGGTGCGACAGGAGCATATTTAAGTGAAAAGACTGGTGAGAAATTTACCATTATACCGTTAAAATTTGAGGCCATAGAACCTGCGGTAAAATCAGGAAAGATCGATTTTTTACTCGCAAACTCCGCCTTTTACGTTATCATGGAGAAAAAGTACGGTGTACACGCCATCGCAACGATGATCAATTCAAGGGAAGGTAAGGCATTGAACCAATTTGGAGGGGTTCTATTTGCACGCAGTGATAGCGACATAAATGATCTATCACATATTAAAGGGAAGAAGTTCATGTGTGTAAATTATTCTTCTTTTGGCGGAGGCCAGATGGCATGGCGCCTTTTGATAGAAAATGGAATAAATCCGAACACTGATTGTGCTTCGTTTATAGAAGGGAAAAAGCATGACAATGTGGTTCTGGCGGTTAAAAACGGCACGGTTGATGTCGGTACCGTTCGATCCGATACTCTGGAGCGGATGCAAGAGGAAGGAAAGATAAAGATGGGTGAATTTAGAATTATCCATCAGATTAAAGATGACTTTCCTTTTGTACACAGCACGCGCCTTTATCCTGAATGGCCCATGGCCGCTTTAAAAAATACTTCCGATGCACTTGGTAAAAAAGTGGTAAATGCACTGAAAGAGATGTCTAAAGATTCAACCGCAGCCAAGGCAGCTAAAATTATAGGATGGACAGAACCAATGAATTATGGCCCGGTAACGGAGTGTTTGAAAACGATCAAATATGGAGTGTTTGGGAAATAAAAATGAAAAAAACAAGCATTACATTCAAATTTATATCCATTGTTTCAGTATTGACAATTATTTTGATGGCAGGTCTGGCGTTAACTATTATAACTGCTGTTAAAAGGTCTCAATCAAAAGAGGTTCAAAGTTTTATAGACTTGTTAAAAATCGAAAAATCGAATGAAGAACAGATGCTCAACAATGCGATTATCCTAAAAGGAGAATCCATCGCAAATTTGTTGGCACAAAATGCTTCAAGCCTGATTGTTGGGTATGACTTTGAAACTCTGGAGCAGATGTCTAAAAGCAGCGCTAACGATCAGGATATCTTATTTGTAAATTTTCTTGATAAGAACAAAAAAGCGTTGACCAAAAAACACAACGACAACAAGAATATTAGAACCGTCGAACAACAAATAAAATTTGATGAAGAACTTGTCGGGTTTGTCGAAATAGGCCTTGATTTTTCAAATATCAAAGAAGGTATGGCCAAACTTTCTGAGCGGATTGAAAAAATGATCAATGATACCAAAAAAGCAGAAAAAGAAGCCATGAGATCCATCCTAATTATGCTCATGATATCAGGACTCATCGTGGTCATAATACTTTGTTCGGCTATATATTTATCATTATCGCGTATTGTAACCAGTCCGATTAAGGGAACGATAGAGATTGTCAAAGATATTGCACAAGGAGAAGGCGATCTTACAAAACGGCTTGAGGTTAACAGTGAAGATGAGGTTGGTGAGCTTTCAAAATGGTTTAATGTTTTTATGGACAAACTCCAGGAAATTATCAAAGAAATTTCAAGCAATGCTAACATTTTGGGTTCATCTTCTGAAAAATTTTCAGGGCTGTCCGGGAAGATGTCGCAAGGTGCTGACGACATGTCCGGAAAATTGCATACAGCTTCTGCCGCTACTGAAAAGATGAGTGTTAACATGAACTCGGTTGTTCATAATATGGAACAGGCGGCAAGCAACGTAGGCATGGTGGCAAAAGCAGCAGAAGAGATGACGGCTACCATAAACGAGATCTCACAAAATTCTGCAAAAGCCAACAACATCGTCGGTGAAGCTGTCGTTCAGACCCAGAGTGCTTCGAACAAGGTTGACGAACTGGGCGGTGCGGCCAGTGAAATCGGAAAGGTTGTCGAGACCATCACTGAAATATCCGAACAGGTGAATCTTTTGGCGTTAAATGCCACTATTGAGGCTGCCCGGGCCGGTGAGGCCGGCAGAGGTTTTGCGGTTGTAGCCAATGAAATCAAAGATCTTGCCAGACAGACTGCCGAGGCCACCCTGGAGATCAAGGGAGAAATTGGCGCTATTCAGGGAGCTACCATTGCAACGGTATCGGAAATCGACCAGATTTCCAAAATCATCAATGACGTCAATGAGATTGTTACTATCATTGCAACGGCAGTTGAAGAACAATCGGCAACCACAAAAGAAATTGCTGGTAATGTCGCCCAGGCTGCACAGGGGATTCAAGGAGTGAATGAGAATGTGGCAACAAGTTCAATCGTAGCCAGTGAAATCGCAGAGGAAATTACCGGTGTCAATCAATCTGCTTCTGAGATGTCTCATAGTAGCGGGCAGGTGGCGATGAGTGCTGAAGAACTTGCCGTAATGGCCAAAAAGTTGAACGAAATGGTTGGGAAGTTTAGGGTATAGTCATTTGTTGTTGGTCCATAGTCATTGGTTATTAATATTTGAGAAACGAATATTTGTAAACAAAAAAGTGCAGAGGCCTGAGGAAATAAAGCAAAGGGTTAAAAAGCAGAGTATTCAAAATTTAAAGGACAATGTCAAAACGGACAAATGATAAATGACAAATAACAAATGACAAACAAGGAGAAAGGGGATGCTTAAAATTCAAACAACCAAAACGAAACTGATGGCTGCTATGATTACCATGGTCATTGTACTTGTAGCAACCTTTACTGTCAAAAACTATCAACAGGAGACTGTGTTGAGTAATATTGTCATGAGCCTCGCATTTGTCATAGTATATTCAGCATTTTTTTACTTTCTGGTAGAAAAACTGGTGAATCGGCCGATCAAAAAATCCTATGATACCGTCAGAGAAATGGTGCTTAAAGGAGACTTGACCCAGCGCATTCCAATGCAAAGGGTCAACTGTTCAGTTTTGCGAAAATGTAAGCATACGGATTGTCCGGCGTTTGGAAAGAAAACAAGCTGTTGGCAGGAAATCGGTTCCAATGCACCAGGAGAGATTAAGTGCCGATGCCTCACATCAGGCGAGTTTAAATCCTGCGTGCAGTGTCCGGTAGCAAAGGGGGTCCTTCAAGATGAGCTTGATAAAATGGCGGCCTGGATCAATACCTTTGTAACACGGGTAGCAAGCATGATCAAAGATATTGCTAAAGACAGCGAAAAGTTGAACAATTCTTCTGCCGATCTGTCCAGCCTTTCTGCACAAATGTCCGGAGGTGCTGAAAACATGGCCGGAAAGTCGAACACGGTGGCCGCTGCTGCGGAAGAGATGAGTTCCAACATGAACTCTGTGGCTGCAGCCATGGAAGAAGCAGCGACAAATGTAGGGATGGTGGCAACAGCAGCCGAACAGATGACGTCCACCATTAACGAAATTGCACAAAATTCTGAAAAAGCCAGCAGCATCACCGGTGAAGCTGTTGTTCAGACTCAGAGTGCCTCGAACAAGGTCGACGAATTGGGCAGTGCAGCCAATGAAATCGGAAAGGTTGTCGAGACCATCACCGAAATTTCCGAACAGGTGAACCTGCTGGCGTTAAATGCGACCATTGAGGCTGCCCGTGCAGGCGAGGCCGGCAGAGGTTTTGCGGTTGTAGCCAATGAAATCAAAGATCTTGCCAAACAAACTGCCGAGGCCACATTGGAGATCAAGGGAAAGATCGGTGCTATTCAAGGTTCAACGGCTGCAACGGTTACCGAGATTGATCAGATTTCAAAGATTATCAATGACGTCAATGAAATTGTTACCATAATCGCAACGGCAGTTGAAGAGCAGTCAGTAACCACCAAAGAGATTGCCGGAAATGTTGCCCAGGCGTCACAGGGAATTCAGGAAGTGAATGAAAATGTGGCACAAAGCTCAACCGTATCCGGTGAAATTGCAAGTGATATATCGGGCGTTAATCAGTCGGCGGCTGAGATGTCCAACAGCAGTGCCCAAGTGAATCTAAGCGCAGAGGAACTGACCAGAATGGGCGTTAAATTAAATGATATGGTTGGTAAGTTTAAAGTATAGTCATTTGTCATCGGTCGGCAGTCATAAGTTGCTGTTTGTTAATAGTCGGGAAGTGAACATCACTAAATGATGGAAAGTTTGTGACGGATGACAGGGTTCGGAAAAACAGAGGCGAGTGGTTTGAGTACGGCGATACTCAACAAAGCCCAATGAAAAATAACGATGGAGGTTTTAATCGATGTCACAACCAGCACAAACTGAGATTCACAGCGATACCGTGGAATTGGCAACCTTTTATGTAGGAGAAGCCTTATGCGGTATGGATATATTAAAGGTTCAAGAAATCAACAAGCTCATCGAAATGACAAGAGTACCTCAGGCACCGGAATATGTTTTGGGAATCCTCAATTTAAGAGGCGAAATCGTTACCATTATCGATCTTGGTAAAAAATTGAGTCTGAAATCAACTGAAATGAGCGATAAAACGCGTAATATCATCGTCAATTCAAACGGAGAACACATTGGTTTAATGGTAGAGAAAATCAGTGATGTGGTTCAAGCGGAGTGGGAAAAGGTTGAGGCACCACCGTCCAATATCGGCGGCGTTCAAGGAAAATATTTCACCGGGGTATTCAAAACAGAAGACCGCTTGATTGGAATATTAGATGTGGAAAAAGTATTGGAAGAGGAAAATTAGTCATTTGACGAAGAATAATTTTTAGAAATAGGAATTTTACGAAACAAGATACATGGCAATGTGTAATTATCCATTGACCTGTGACCAATGAAAGAGGATAGTCTGTGATTAATGATAGACCTCTGAGAGTCTTAATAGTAGACGATACCATCGTTTATCGAAAAATTGTAACCGATGTTCTTTCCGATCTTCCCGATGCTGAAGTGGTGGGAACCGCTCATAACGGAAAGGCGGCGATAACAAAAATTACTTCCCTAAAACCCGACCTTTTGACGCTTGACATCGAAATGCCTGAAATGAACGGTCTTGAAGTCCTTGAATATATAAAGGACAAGGGACTTGATGTGGGTGCCGTCATGCTTAGTACGCTGACCCATGAAGGTGGTGAGATGACCATGAGAGCGCTGGATTTGGGAGCGTTTGATTTTATTCTCAAGCCTCAGGAAAGCAGCATGGCTGAGAATACGGAAGCTTTAAAGAAAACCATTGTTCCAATATTAAAGGCATTTGCCCGTCGAAATGAAATAAAACATCTACTTAAAGGGAAAATAGATTTAAAAGAAGGTAGCAAAGAAGATAAACGTTTTTTGGAATCGAGTCAGGTTGTTCATCGTATGCATGCAGTCTCCGGCCGGCTGAGACAGAAGTCTGAAATTGTAGCCATTGGTATTTCCACGGGAGGACCCAAGGCTTTGGCTCAAATGATGCCGTCTCTGCCTTCAAATTTGGGCGTCCCGATATTAATTGTTCAGCACATGCCGCCGATGTTTACCATGTCTCTTGCAAAGAGTTTGGACACCAAATGTTCATTTGATGTTAAAGAAGCAAAAGACGGAGAACCTGTTGTGTCGAATGTCGCGCTTATTGCGCCCGGCGGCAAACAGATGAAAATTATGGCCGGGGGCGACGGCAAGAGCCGAGTGATTAGAATCACCGATGATCCATCTGAAAACAATTGTAAACCATCTGTGGATTATCTTTTTAGATCCATTGCACATCATTATGTGGGCCGTGCGACAGGAGTCATTATGACCGGGATGGGATCTGATGGATTTTTGGGTTTGCAATTGATGAAAAAAAGTGGATCCACCATCATCGCCCAGAACGGCGAGACAAGTGTTGTTTATGGTATGCCCAAAGGACCCATAGATGCGGGTATTGTAGATATTATCGCTCCACTGGACATGATAGCCAGAGAAATCTGCTTTACAGTAAAACAGACAGTATTGAAAAATAGCCTGTAATATCATTAGATAAATAAATAACTCGAGTTAAAAACGACTCTATCCATAAAACTGATAACTGTGGACTCATGATTAAAGTTGCGCCAGATGATATAAAAGCGATATCAAAATATATTTTAGACATATCGGGAATCGAACTGAACGATAGCAAGGCCTATCTCATTGAAACAAGGCTCGGCGAGTTGAGCAAAGAATACAAATGTTCTTCTTATAGAGAATTATACAATAAAGCCAAGACAGATCCTAAAAAAACCATAGAAAATAGGATCATCGATGCTATCTCAACGAATGAGACGCTTTTTTTTAGAGATAAAGGACCTTTTGAAGTACTTCAACATAAAATTTTACCCGATTTGATCGACAGGAGAACAGAAAGATCCTCCGGCCACCTTCCTATTCCGATCCGTATTTGGAGCACGGCCTGTTCAACCGGACAAGAGGTTTACAGTATTGCCATTGTGCTAAAAGAACTTTTATCGGATCTAAAAAAATATGACGTCAAGTTACTTGGCACAGACATTTCCGATTTTGCCATAGGGCAGGCCGGCTATGGCATCTATAATAAATTTGAAATTGAACGCGGACTCTCAAAGGAAAAACTACAGAAATATTTTGTTCCCAATGGGGGGAATTGGAAGATAAACGATGAAATCAGAGCAATGGTTTCATTTGCGAAGCGGAACATATTGAAACCTTTTGTAGGTTTGGGAAAATTAGATATCATATTCTGTAGAAACGTCGCCATCTATTTTAATATAGAAGACAGAAAAAAGCTGTTTGAAAACATTGCCAGCGTTTTGGAACCGGATGGATTTCTGATTCTTGGTTCTACGGAATCCTTAACCGGCATTTGTTCTATATTCGAGCCAAAAAGGTATTTAAGGACGATTTATTATCAATTGAGATAAAGCAACTTGCAAACTTATGCTTGTAGATAAAACAGAGTATCGGCAAGAGGTGGCCCATGAAACAGCTAAAAATACTTGCTGTTGACGATGATCCTTTCACGCTGAAGATGCTTGACAAAAAGCTGGTCAAAGAAGGTTACGATATTGAAACAGCTCCAGACGGCGTTGAGGCTGGAAAACTTATTTCACAGAAATTCTATGATATTATTATTACGGATCTTGTAATGCCTGGTGGCGTTGACGGAATGGATGTGCTGGAAGCAGCTAAAGCTAAAAACAAAAAGACAGAAGTGATATTGCTGACCGCACATGCTTCGGTGGAAAATGCGGTTGAAGCTATGAGAAAAGGTGCTGCCGATTATCTTAAAAAACCGGTTAACTTCCACGAATTGACACTGCGTTTGGAAAAGATCAGGAGCTACAAAAAGCTGCTTAAGAACGCCCAAGATTTGCGCGAAGCAATGGATGTAACCGAAAAGAATGCGTCTCAAACGATTCAAAATCTTGAGATGAGTGTCGCAGAACTTCAAAGCATCGTATATGAGATTCGAAGAGTAATAATGAGTCAGAGTATTGATCCGAAGAAATGTTTAGACACGGTCTTTGATATTGTATCTTCATGATAGAGATTCAGAAAATAGGATGTAAAAAATATGATAAAAGAACAACATGCCAACAAAGAAAAGAAAGAAATGAAACAGTGCGAATCCTCGACTTTGGACCAAAAAAATATGTCTTCTGGGTTAACAGATACAATTTTTGACTGGGACGGACTTTTACATCGCCTCATGGGGGATGAAGATCTTGCCAAAGAAATTATTGACGATTTTCTAAAACAAATACCTGACAACTTACTTGCTATTAGAGAAGCATTGAATAATGAAGATTTGTCACTTGTCCAAAGAGAGGCTCACATCATCAAGGGCGCATCCGGCAATGTTGGTGCATTGACCTTACAGGACATTGCAGAACAGATCGAGATTGCTGGTGAGGAAAAGGATCTTGTTAAGGCTGGATCATTTGTTGCAGAACTCGATACACAATTGGAAATTCTAAAAAATAAATTGACTCGGTCTAAAGGTTGATCGCTTCGTGAGCTTATGAAAATATTAATCGCAGAAGACAATATGACATCCCGTCGTATTTTAGAATCCATTCTTGTCAAGTGGAATTATGATGTTATTTCAGCATGTGACGGAAACGAAGCATGGGAAAAGCTCCAAGAGAAAGATCCTCCTAAGCTTATCATCCTGGACTGGATGATGCCCGGTATAAATGGTGTTGAAATATGCCGTAGACTTCGTCGGCCAGATGCTGTCGAGGCGATTTATATTATTCTTTTGACTGCGCGTGATGAGAAAAATGATATTGTCGAAGGCCTTGGGGCTGGCGCTGATGACTATATTGCAAAGCCGTTTGATAAAGAAGAGCTTCGTGCGAGAATCGATGTCGGCCGCCGTGTCGTTGAACTACAGACAGCTCTTTTGGAAAAGGAAAAACTTCAAGTGATTTTTGAAATGACCGGTGCCATATGCCACGAGTTGAGTCAACCAATGCAAGCTATTTCCGGAAATTTAGAACTCATGCTGATGAACATTCAAAAAGACAATCCCCTGTATCGAAATGTTAAAACCATTAAAGGCCAGGTTGATCGAATGGGGGATATCACCCGAAAATTAAAACAGGTTACAAGATATAAAACAAAGGATTATATAAATAGCAAAATTATCGATTTAGACAGCGCCTCAATACCATAAGAATTCAAGCGGGGAACTTAAGTATTTTAATGATTAGAATAGGTTCCAAACGTATTTATGGAAAACGAAATTTTCGGCCAAACTATTATTCCCAATGCATCAGTCTTGTAAATTAATCCGGCAGAATAGGGCTTTGATTCAATTTGCTGTCTGAAATCCATTTTTCGATGACCTCAAAAAAGAGCTTTTTATCAATCGGTTTTGTAATATAGTCATCCATACCGTTTTCAAGACACTTTTCCATGTCCCCCTTTATGGCATTGGCTGTCAATGCAACGATAGGAACTCTTTTGATTGATGACCTGCCTGCCTCTGTGAGGCACGAGCGGGAAGGTTGACGATTGTCCATTGAAAAATTTTCTTGAAAGTGAGCGGGATTTTGCTCGAAGGATTCGGCATTAGGATTTTGGTGGTGTGCGTTATTTCTTTCTTCCCATTCACGTATACGATGGGTGGCTTCTATTCCGTCCATTTCAGGCATTTGCATATCCATGAAGATCAGATCGAATTTTCCGGATGAAGTGATAAACTTGTCAACCGCCTTTTTCCCTGTATCGGCCGTTTCTACCTGATAACCGGCTTTCGTAAGCATCATTTTTGCCAATTTTTGATTGATGGGATTATCTTCCGCCAAAAGGATGAGTGAAGAATTCTTTCCCTCGATCAGATCCGAAGATGGGGTTTTAACGTGTTTCTGAGTTCTGGGACCTCTAGTATCTTGAAGCACGCTTTTTTTGTCTTGTTTGAATAAGACATTCTCCAATACCTGATAAAGTTTGTTTCTTCGAACCGGTTTGCTTAAAAAGTCGTCAAAGCCCGCTTTATTGTCTTTTTGTTTTTCACGATCCAAAAGGAAAGATAATGCAATCAGAGGGAGATCGCAGATTGAAGATTTAGCATTACGTATTTGACTTGCAATTTCATACCCGTTCATAACCGGCATCTTGTTATCAAGTATGCAAAGATCCATTGGGTTATCATCATCCAGAGCCTTTTGTAATGTGGGTAAGACATCCTCTCCCTTATTAAGTGCGGTAACATCCATTCCTGCTGAGATTAATATTTTGGTTAATATATTTAAACTTTTGAGGTTGTCATCGACCACAAGTATCCGTTTACCGGAGAGTGTCGAAGGCGTAGCGGTTTGGTCTATATTTTGGTCCGTTTTCTCCAGCCAAGCAGTAAAATGAAAGATGGTTCCGGGTTTTGTGTTGCATGGATCATTAAAGGTTGAGGGTTGACGATTATTTGGATTTTCGGAACGACCTTTCAATCGAAAATATTCAGTGTTCAATTGAGTATTGACTGGGCTTTCCGCCCAGACATCACCTCCCATCCTGTTCGAAATTTGCTTGCATATGGGAAGCCCCAAACCCGTACCCCCATATTTTCTGGTGGTCGAGTCGTCAGCCTGTTTAAAAGGTGCAAAGATAGTGGATAATTTGTCTTTTTGAATACCGATACCGGTATCGATTACTTTTACATGAATCTTTACATGAGTATCATTTTCATCTTCGGCATCTATAAAGATCTCGATTTCACCGGATTCGGTAAACTTAACTGAATTTCCCATAAGATTTGTCAGTACTTGTTGGAATCGTAACGGGTCTCCTTTGACAAGTGAAGGAAGATGATCACCGATATGGAAAAGAATTTCGACAGGTTTTGATTGAACTTTTGGAAGGGTGAGTTCACATATATCATATGCAATAAGTTCGGGATCAAATTCGGTTTCCTCAAATTCGAGCTGGCCCGCTTCTATTTTAGAAAAATCGAGAATATCGTTGATTAATGATAAAAGACTATCTCCACTTCTTTGGATCGTTTCCACGAAATCCAGTTGATTTGGACTTAGATGGGTATCAAGAAGCATTTCCGTAAAACCGATAATTCCGTTCATTGGTGTGCGAATTTCGTGACTCATGTTGGCGAGGAAGTGACTTTTGGCATTATTGGCTTTTTCTGCAATTTTACGCGCTTGCTTAAGGCTTAGGTTGGTTTCTCTTAACTGCGCTGTTTGCCGCGCAATTTCAGATTTAAGGGTTTGTGAATGTTCTTCTTGTTGCTGTTGAATGATCTGATATCCGCGATGATTATCCTCTAGAATTTCCTGATATTTATTTTCAAGAACACTGATTTTCCTATCATATTGCTTTCTTAGCGTGGTTAAAAATTCCTTTTCATTTTGGAGTGCAAGATGAGACAGGAACAGTTCAATACACAAATGAATAGCGGTAGCTTCATATTTTTTGAAGATTGAATCGGAATTATGCTTTGCCAAATAATATATTAATACAGCATCAAATTCTTGAATAAAGATTGCGTACACAAAATCTTTTTCATTCAATTCGAACAAAAAAATACCTTTTTCCTGTTGGGCATGTTGAACAATTTTGTTGCGGAGTTTTGACGATAGAACGAGGTTGTTTCCATACAAAAACTCACTATCATGATTTAAAACAAGCTGAAACTTACCTTGGGGCATTCTTTTTCTTAAAAACAAAAGAAATTGATTGAGTTCTGTTTCATGATCTGTAAATTCACTGAAAATATCACCCGGGATAACCATCTATTTTACTCCTTCTGAACCCCATAAAGATCCTTGGCCTTTGACATCTCAT
>Ga0307423_1000652_pt1 | contig 23123 bp, 23 predicted proteins | sample SalMarWE160310MG_FD_202154 | JGI IMG/M metagenome (GOLD analysis project Ga0307423, IMG submission 202154) | Salt marsh sediment microbial communities from the Plum Island Ecosystem LTER, Massachusetts, United States - WE1603-10 | ecosystem: Environmental > Aquatic > Marine > Intertidal zone >...
GCGGCCAGGATCAAACTGATGGCAAAGGCAATGCCAACCAACCATACAACACCGTTGGCGATCTTTGCTCTTCGCTGTGATTCGCCGTTCTGAGCCATTTTTCTTCCCGCATCCACCTTCATTACACACACCATACGCCTGGCCGCTACGCCAGGCGCATAGAACGCAGCTAGAACCGTTCAAAGCAAAGATTATATCAAATCACAGGGCCTGCATCGACGACGTCTTGTGGGCAGTCGGGAGCGAACTTCTTGAAATTATCGATGAAGCGAGCTGCGAGCTGGCGGTATTTCTGCTTATATTCCACCCTGCTCGGCCAGGATGAGCCCGGATTCAGGACCTCAGCTGGAACATCCTCGCAGGACGTTGGCACCTCAAACCCAAAGATCGGATCCCGAGCAAATTGAACGTTGTTCAAGCTGCCGGAAAGTGCGGCGTTCAGCATGGCACGGGTGTATTTAATGCTGATGCGCTTCCCGACCCCGTACGGACCACCTACCCAGCCGGTGTTCAGCAGCCAGGTCTGCACGTTGTGCCGCTCGATCTTCCGCCGCAGCAGGTCGGCATAGAAAGAAGGATTGTGAACCATGAACGGTGCACCGAAACAGGTACTGAATGTAATCTCTGGCTCCTCTCCCAGACCGATCTCGGTTCCTCCCACCTTGGCGGTGTAGCCCGAGATGAACTGGTAGAGCGCTTGCGATACTGAAAGCCTAGCGATCGGGGGCAGAACACCCGAGGCATCACAGGTAAGAAGGATGATGTTTGCAGGATGCCCCCCCATCTTCTCAGGGAGTGCATTCTCGATGTACTCCAGCGGGTAGGAGGCGCGTGTGTTTTCGGTTCGCTCGTCATCATCCAGGTCAATCCTGCGGGTGACGGGATCGAAGATCACATTTTCTAAAACCGTACCGAAGCGATGAGTCGTAGCGTAAATTTCAGGCTCAGCCGTTGGTGAAAGTTGAATAACTTTTGCATATGAACCGGCTTCAAAGTTGAAGATACCCCTATCGCTCCAACCATGTTCGTCGTCTCCGATCAGGCGGCGCTCGGGATCGGCGGAAAGGGTCGTTTTGCCCGTACCAGATAGCCCGAAGAAAAGCGCGGCATCCCCATCCGGTCCGATATTGGCTGAACAGTGCATTGGCATCACGCCTTGAAGCGGTAGCAGGTAGTTTAGAACCGTAAAGATTGATTTTTTAATCTCGCCCGCATAGGCCGAATTTCCAATCAGGCAGATACGCTCTTCGAAATTCAGCACGATAAAGGTCTTCGAACGGGTTGTATCGATCGGCTCGTAACCTTTAAAGGACGGCAGGCACAGCACAGTAAATTCGGGGATGTGCTGGCGGTATTCTTCGTACGTTCCTGGGCGGATAAACATGTTGCTTGCGAACAGACTGTGCCATGCGTATTCGCTGATGATACGCACCGGCAGGCGGTATTCAGGGTCGGCCCCCGCGTAGCAGTCCTGTACGAATAAATCGCGCCCCTGGACAAATCCCTGTAGGCGGCTGAGCAATTCATTGAATTTTTCAGGATTGAAAGGGCGATTGTATTCTCCCCACCAGACGTGCTCCTCGGATCCGGGTTCCCGCACGACGTACTTATCATTCGCGGCTCGTGCAGTGTGGAAGCCGGTAGAGACAACAAACGGGCCTCCGCGGGTAATGCGCCCCTCATTTCGGAACACAGCCTCTTCGTACAACGATTCAACCGGCAAGTTCCAGTAGATCTGGTTCAAATTGGTCAGGCCATGATTCTCCAAACCATAATCGCTTTTCAACGCCTCGGCTTCTTTTTGTGCCGGGGTGCGGATATTTAGCAAATTAGTCGTCATAGCCAGTCCCTAATCAACTTTCGATCACCAATGTAAATTTCATTTGGAGCCTCTGGGTCTAAAGCCCATTTCATTCGTTCAACGCCTTCCGTCAGGTCTTTGACTGAGCCGGCGAAGCTGAGACGCAAATGCCCTTCCATTCCAAATTCAATCCCCGGAACAGTAACGACCAGCGCCTTCTCCAACAGGAAGTCCGATAACTTTTCCGAATCTGCTCCGTAGGCCCGAAAATCTGGCAGCACATAGAACGTTGCTTGTGGCTTGACGATGTGTAAACCATTAAACGAGCGCAGCTCCTGCATGATAACATCCCGGTTGTTCTGGATCGTCAAACGCAGGCTCTCAACCACACTCTGCACCCCGTTAAGCGCCCCTTCAGCCGCTGCTTGCGATATGACCGAAGGATTGGATGTGGTTTGTGCCTGAACATTTATCATAACCTCGACCAGCTTACGCGGGGCAATCACCCAGCCGATGCGAAAACCGGTCATGCCATACAGTTTCGAGACCCCGTTTACAACGATCAGATGGGAGGATTCGATGTCCTTTTTTGTGTATGCATAGGCGGGAACAGCATGCAGGCCATCAAAAACCAGCTTATGATAAATGTCATCGAGAATTAGATAGATACCCTTCGCCTCGCAAAACTCCACAATCTGGGCGATAAATGCTTCATTGAAGATAATCCCCGACGGGTTGTTTGGGCTGTTGAGAATTATCGCTTTGGTGTATGAGCTTACCGCTTGCTCAATATCCTCCATGCGCGGATGGAAGGTGCCGTCTTCCGGCGTCACGATGATCGGAATGGCGTGGACCATCTTGACCATCTCAGGATAGCTCACCCAGTATGGTGCAAGGATAATAACTTCATCCTGCGGGTCCAGGATCGTGAAGAGGATGTTAAAGAGCGACTGCTTCGCGCCGGTTGAAACGATGACGTTTTCGGGGGCGACCAATCGATTGTAGTTCTCCTCCGTGTAGCGGATGATAGCCTTCTTCAGTGAGGGCGTCCCGTCCGTGGGAGTATATTTAATATCACCCGTGTTCAGGCGTGCGGCGGAGGCCAGGAGTGCATTAATCGGTGCCTTATTCTTGGGCTCGCCTATCCCGAGGTGAATTACCGGCTCACCTCGCTCCCGCAAAATGCGGGCCCGTTCGTTCAAGCGCAGTGTAGGTGATTCGCGAATCGTTCGTGCCAGGCGGCTTACAGCCATGTTGGCGTCCTCCAACACTATCTCACCTTCAGGGGTAGATTGATTCTCATTTGGAGACTATCATGCGAGTGGTAATTATAGTACGGGTTTAGATTGTGGACTTGCTATTTGCGTACTTTCAGCAGCCATCTGCATCAACGTGCCAATCTCAAACGGGATGCCGCGATCCGGCGCAAGTTCGAGGCTTAATGCAGCCTGGGAGCATTCGTCAATACAAATTCCACAGCCCATACACTGCTCGCGGTCGATCCAAACGGCTTCATCCATCAGCTCGATCACCGTGAATGGACAAATTTCCACACAATCCCCGCAACCAATGCAGTCATCCGGGTTCACAACCGAGACGAATCCAGAGGATGCCAGCATGGGAGAACCATTGCGCATCGCTTGCATCGCACCACAACAGCAGCTGCAGCAGTTACAGATCGCATAGAAACGATTCAGCATGGCGTCCTTGAAGAATGCGTGATGCGCATGGCCTCGCTTATGTTCTTCCAGCAGGATCGTCTCCGCCTCTGAAGCGCTAATCCAGCGCGATTTCTCCGGTTGGTGTTCGTGGACGAATCCAGCGAACGGTTCCCCAATGATCAGGCATACATCGAGCGGTAGGCATGGATCGCTTCGCGATGAGCGGCAGGGACAATCAAGGGCGATGATGTGTTCGGGATTGTTCAGAATCAACGCCCTTGCTTTCGAATAGGGAATGACCTGTTCAAGATCCGGAACTCGAAGATCCTGGTTTACAGCAACAAGCTGGCGGGCGACATCGATCGGGATTACTTTACCGTGATAGCTTTCTGCAACACTACCGGGCTTTCGATCAGGTTTATTCCTCCAGGGAAGCAATCGTTGAACGAAATCTGCCACGCGTTGGGCGGTTGAGGCGAGGGGGTGTTCACCGATTCCAATGCCAATGTACAGATACGGCCAGCGGCCATAAATATATCCGTGGATAAGGTCCAGCAGATTGTAGTTCTCGGTTCTTTGCGCTTCCTGGATAAATTTGCGCGTTCCATCACCGATCAGCTTTTTCCTCAGCACATTGGTTATATGCTCAGAACCGTCCCTGTTCATAAGCTCCCGCCCTTCCCTAGGACTTTAGCATAAGCTTATCCATGAGCCAAAATGCAGTGTGCAGTGACATGACCCGGAACGGCAGGAGGTCATGATCCCATGACCCAGATTGTGCTCCCAGCGGTGAATGCCCCTTCCAACCTCTGTGGCTATGCGAAAACTACTGGTGTTCTCTCTTCGATCCGGTTTGATCCTTCCCGCCTCTACCCGCTTCATCGAATAGCACTCGTGATGCATTGCGAAAATCGCATGCAGCGTTACAATTGCAGGACGGAATGGGAACGGAAGGCTCGATAGAATGCGAAGCTGCCCCAATTGTCATAAGGAGATCCAGGACGAAGCTGTCTTCTGCCGTTTCTGCCGGCGGGAGGTCGACCCGCCGCTCTGGCTGACGAGCCTGCAGAAATGTCCATTCTGCGCCGAATGGGTCGAGCGGGGGATCGAACGCTGCCCGTTATGCGGCAAGGATTTAAGCCAGGCGACTCCATTCAGCATTCCAGTTGAGAAGGTTGAACAGGCTACGGATTTGTTCGCGCGTTTGCGCCAATCCACTCAGGCAGCGGATTCCTTCGATGACGAGGAAGACGAAGAAACACAGACCGAGGAGGCCGACTACGACGAACCTGAAGCCGAAATGGGAATCGAGGAAATGCAGGTCGGCCGCAGCGGCTCCTGGTTTGACCGCCTTCGAAAGACACCCGAGGCCCGGCCCGCCGAAACGGAAGAAGGGTTGGCCGTCCTCCACAACCGCCGGATTGATCTGAGCGAGGACTTCGCACCCGATACTGATCGTGAGTCCACACCTGAGGACAACAATGAACCACCCAACCGGCACTTCTTGGATACGGCGGGCATCATCTTCCGTTGGCTACTGATAGCTGTAACTGCGAGCGTAATCATGATCGTGGGCGTATTGGGTTATCAGCGCATGATGTCAGCAAGGCTCGTACTTCCAGGTGCATCCGAAACTCCACAGGATACCCCTCAAGTGCAGCCGAGCGAAGCGTCACCAACACTGCAGGCCACCCTCCCTCCCGGCACTCCTGGCGTGCTGCTTCCGACGCTTCCAGGCACAACTCTTGAATGCATCACATGGGATCTGATCACGCTTCAGATGGCTGGCGAAACCGTGTGCGCGTATGGAGCGATTAAACGCTGGTTTGAGGTATCGGATATACCTTATGTCGCAATTTTCAGCGAGCAGCCAGGCACTTTTGCCTTTATCGATCGTGAGCGAACGTATCCCGAATACCGGCCTGGCACCTGCATCACCGCAACCGGTCTGATTGAAATTATGCGGGCAACACGACCGTTCATTGACGTTGTTGGAAATCTACAAGAATGCGCGGCTGATCTCCAGTCCAAGCTATCGACTGCCACTCCAAATCCCTAGGATGAACTCCTGCCAGCCAGCGGTGGAATCTCCGGGTACACCTTCTTAATCAGGTTTTACCTTGAGATGGGTCCTCATGATCACGATCAGGATCAAGGAATTCACGGAAGACTTCCAGCCGCCGGTCATCGCTGGTCGCTGAGGGCTCGACCTCCTGCCAGGGGCTTGAGCTTTTTTGAGCGGCACCCCGCCGGTCAGCAAGGTCATCTAACCATCCAATGCCCCGAATGATGAAGAAAACTGCAGCAGCTACGAGCACGATATAGGGCAGCATTCTCACTCTCCTGTACCCACTCGAAGATATCTAACCATCTAAACTACAATCTCGGTCAGGCTTTCGACAACTTGCCCCGGGCAATAGGGAAAACGCTCAATTTCATCCCGCTTCGTAACACCGGTCAGCACAAGAATTGTCTCCAGACCGCTCTCAACCCCGGCCACGATGTCCGTATCCATCCGATCACCGATCATGATGGTCTCTTCAGAGTGCCCACCCAAGTAATTCAGCGCAGCCCGCATCATGAATGGATTGGGCTTTCCCACGAACAGTGGGGCGGCACCGGTCGCTCGCTCAATCAAGGCAGCCAGTGCTCCAGTCGCTGGGACAAGCCCGCGGTCTGAAGGCCCAGATGGATCTGGATCTGTGGCGATAAAGCGTGCACCATCTGCCACCAACTGCACCGCTTTCGTAATCGTGACCATATCGTAGCTGAGCGTTTCACCCAAAACGACATAGTCTGGTGAAAGGTCGGAAATGACATAACCGACCGCATAGATGGCGTCCGTCAATCCACTTTCGCCAATGACAAATGCCTTCCCATTGGGACGCTGCGACTCAAGGAAGCTGGCCGTGGCCATGGCAGAGGTGAAAATGCGTTCCTGTTCGACCTGCAACCCGATGGTCTTCAACCGGTGTGTAAGGTCGCGTGGGGTATAGATCGAATTGTTTGTCAGGACGAGATACTCGCTGCCCTTTTCGTGCAGTCGTTCCAGGAAATCGACCGCGCCCGGAATCAGGGTCTTACCACTGATCAGGACTCCATCCATATCGATCAAGTAGTTGCGAATCAATCTTTCGGTCATGCTCGCCTTTCAGGTCCAGATCCTCAGGTTTAAATGTACGCATTCCAGTCCCCGTGCATCTTATGCCGAACGAGGGACAAGACCTGCGTAGAGTTCCAGGATTTGATCCGTAATTACTTTCCAATCAAAGCTTCCAGCATAATCGGCAGCATTCTTCCCAATCCGAATCCGGAGCTCTTCATCACCCAGAAGCAAAGCAAGTTTTTCAGCTAGAACTGCAGAATTACCAGCTGGAACATGGAAGCCAGTCTCACCATCTTTGATCAGGAACGCCAGGCCGCCGGTCTCGGACGCAACAACGGGCGTGCCACACGCCATCGCCTCCAGCGCAACCAACCCAAATGATTCGTACTCTGATGGAACAACGACAACGTCAGAGGCTGAGTAGTAATAAGGCAGACTGTCCTGGTCCTGTTTGCCAAGGAAACGAACGACATCGCCGAGCTGATAGTTTTGTGCCAAGGATCGTAAGCGCGCCATTTCCGCATCCATTGTTTCAGGACTGGTTTCGGCATCGCCGCCGATGATCGCCAGGCAAACACCATCCTTTCGGATCAAACCTTCAGCCAATAGCTGGCGGAACGCATCCAGGAGTACGTCGATTCCCTTCAAGGGTTCAATACGACCGACGAATAACACCATCTGGCGTTCGTCCGGTATGCCTACGAATTCCTTCGCTTCATCCTTTGCGATCGGATAAAAACGGGATGTGTCGACTCCGGGCGGAATAACCACTACCCGTTCGGTGCCGGTTTGATACAGCCACTGGAATTGAGCAACTTCGGCTTGAGTCGAGGCCACGATGCGGTCGGCATCATGTAGTAAGCGGATTTCAGCCTGCATACGTTCATCCGGCTCCGTTTGTTCCCCTTCCCGAGCGACACGGTTTTTCATGGCAGCCAGCGTGTGGAACATCTGAATCATGGGAATCTGCCAGTCCTCCCGCAGCTGCAGGGCAGCCAATCCAGAGAGCCAATAATGGGCATGAAGAATATCGTAATGTTCCCCCTTCGCTTCAGCAAATTCGCGGACATTGGAGACAAATTCAGGCAACATACGTACCAGATCCTGCTTCGCCAAAGGTATTTCCGGCCCAGCCGGAATATGCACAATCCGATTGCCGTACCCGAGGTCATGAAGGACATGGGGCACATGCTCATCTTGAGACCGGGTGAAGACATCTACCCCGACGCCACGCCGGCCCAGCTCGCGGGTCAGGTCGCGCACATACACATTCATTCCACCGGTGTCCTTACCACCCAGTGTTGCCAGGGGACAGGTATGGAAGGAGATCATCGCGATGCGCATGCTTTGATTATCGTTCACCGCCATCGTATTGCCAAGCATAACCGACGGCTGGTATAATCCCAGCCCTCAGGCCAGCGTAGCTCAGCCGGCAGAGCAATCGCTTCGTAAGCGATGGGTCCGGGGTTCGATTCCCCGCGCTGGCTCTCCACAAGGTTTGCACGCGGGTTCGATCTTTTTCGAACTCGCGGTTTCGTTTAAGGGAATCACATATCCTGGATATAAGTGAGGGGGACAAATTACGATTCGCATCAGTTTCCCACGCCAGCTGGCCTGCGTATAATGAGCCTATGAGAGCAACAGAGCAGGAGCCGATCATCATCGGCATTGCCGGCGGCACGGGATCTGGTAAAACGACCGTCGCAAATGTGGTTTTACAGCGAGTCGGTACGAACAGCATTGCCTTCGTACCACATGATGCCTATTACAAGGATCTAAAGGACCTCCCCCGCATACAGCGTGAACAGGTAAATTTCGACCACCCTGCCTCGCTCGATACTACGCTTATGATCGAGCACCTGCATGCCCTCAAACACGGCAAACCGGTCGAAATCCCGATTTACGATTTCACCACCCATTCACGCACCTTGCAAACTACTCATGTCGAACCCCAACCCGTGATCCTGGTCGAGGGTATCCTGATATTTGCCGATTCTGCCCTGCGCGATCTCTTCGATGTCAAAATCTTCGTCGACACGCCCCCGGACATCCGCTTTATTCGTCGCCTGGAGCGGGACATTCTCGAACGAGGCCGAACGGTCGAGTCGGTCATCCATCAATATCAAAACACCGTTCGCCCAATGCACCTCGAATTCGTAGAGCCTTCCAAACTGCACGCCGATGTCATCATTCCAGAAGGCGGCCTGAATACGGTCGCGATGGATATGGTCGTGGCCCGGATTGAAGCACTGCTGATCGATACCTGAACCGGCGTTACAGCTCATTCAACGAGGAGAGTTTGATGTCAAAAACGTACAACATCCCGCCCGAGCTTGAGATCGACCCAACAAAAACCTATTTTGCGCATATCAAGACCGACCTGGGTGAGATGGTGGTCGAACTGCATGCCGCCGAAGTGCCGCGTACGGTAAACAATTTTGTCTTTCTCGCACGCGATGGTTTTTATGATGATGTGATCTTTCACCGGGTCATCGCTGATTTCATGGTCCAGGGTGGTGATCCAACTGGAACTGGAACCGGGGGACCCGGATATACGTTTGAAGATGAATTCCATCCTGACCTTCGCCATGATGGTCCCGGGGTATTGTCGATGGCCAACGCCGGCCCTAATACCAATGGATCTCAGTTCTTCATCACGCACGTTGCTACCCCATGGCTTGATAACAAGCATTCCGTCTTTGGGCATGTTACGGAAGGTATGGATGTGCTGATGGCCATTCCGGTGCGAGACCCGAATAATCGCAGTGCACCGGCAGTAAAAATCGAGACGATTGAAATCGAAGAAAGATGACGGATCGACCCTGGCTGTCGGGTTGGAAGCTCACACTGGCCCGTATCCTGGCGCTGGCAGCCGTCATCGGCATTACCGTACTCGTCTTCTCGCTGCGTGATCAGGCTGCGAAACTTCAGAGCTACGGCTATCCAGGAATCTTCCTGCTCTCGCTGCTGGCGAACTCCACCCTTATCCTACCCGCCCCGGGAATTGCACTCACGTTTGCCTTCGGCGCAGTTTTCAATCCGATCGGAGTTGCAATCGCTGCCGGGGCAGGTGCGGCCCTGGGGGAGTTAACCGGTTACCTGGCCGGGTTCAGCGGGCAGGCTGTCGTTGAGGACAGCCGGATATATACGCGCTTGACGGATTGGACGAATCGCAACGGCGGGTGGGCAATTTTAATCCTGGCTTTTATCCCGAACCCCTTTTTCGACATCGCTGGAGCAGCCGCCGGCGCATTAAAAATGCCATTGCTGAAATTCCTGAGCTGGACCTTGTGTGGGAAGATCCTTAAGATGCTCGTGATTGCCTATGCCGGCTCAGCCTCGCTTGATTGGTTGCTAAACCTGTTCCCAAGCGTGCGCTGATCTGGCGTGCAATGGACCACCAAGGGGAGCGATATACCAACTCCCCCTCGGTAATAACAGAGCTGGATCAAAGCCGGGCTGAATTCCGGCCAAGGACTAATCGGGGTTCCATGCAAATTGGATGGGACCAAAGTGTCTCTACATCTCCGAGGACGCAAAATTAACCGTGGGAGGAATGTAAATTACTTTAGCCGTGCTTGATCGAGACTCTCCCCCTCGCGTTTGACTAAGGATTAGAACAAGACCATCGGGTTCTATTCTCTTAGGCTGAGGCCTTGCTCCCCCGCTTCTTGGACTCATGCACTAAATATCTCCCGCCGAATCGTAAACCCATCGAGCGCATCCATATCCACTTCCACACCCAGACCTTCGCCTTGCGGTACATTGATCGTGCTATCGGGGTTCAATTCAAACAAAGGAGAAGCGATATCCTGTGGGTAATAACGTGCGCTGGCCGAGATATCACTGTGCATGGTAAATCCCGGCAGCGAAGCCAGGGCGAGGTTCGCCGCACGTCCAATGCCGGTCTCGAGCATCCCCCCGCACCAAACCGGTACCCCGGCCTTCAAGCATAGATCGTGAATAGCGACTGCCTCCGTGAGGCCACCCACCCGTCCGGGTTTGATGTTGATCACGCGGCAGGCATCGATTTCAAGTGCCTGGCGGGCATGACGGCGGTTACCGATGCTTTCGTCCAGGCAAACCGGAGTGGTAATTGATGCCTGGTATCGGGCGTGGTCCAGCAGGTCATCCTCGGCGAAGGGTTGTTCAACCAGCTGCAGTTGGAATGCATCGAGCTTCCCCAGACGATCGGCATCCTCGATCGAATAGGCTGCGTTTGCATCTACCTGAAGCAGGATTTCAGGGAAGGCTTGCCTGACGGCTGCTACGACCGGCAGATCATTTCCCGGACCAATCTTAATCTTTATCCGGCTGTACCCGAGCTCAAGATACTCTCCCACCCGCTGGATCATCTCAGCGATGGTCGGTTGAATGCCGATCGAGACGCCGACTGAAATTCGGTCCTTTTCCCCGCCCAGGAGGGCCCGCAGGGATCGGGCTTGCTGTTTTCCGATCAGATCCCAGATAGACATCTCAAGGCCAGCCCGGGCAAGTGGATGACCTTTGTACGCTTTCAGTAAGGTCGCCAGGTCTCCCGGCTCACGTAGGGAACCTGCGAGCACCGCCGGATTAAAGAACTCCGAAAGAATGCTCCAGGCTGTTCCAACCGTCTCATAGGAATATCCCGGGAACTCGCCAGCAACGCATTCGCCCCAACCGTCGATCCCCGCTGCATGCGTCCGGATGATGATGCAATCTCGGTCATGTTCGATGCCGAAGGAAGTCCGAAATGGCGCCTTCAATCGCATTCGCACGTGGCGCAACTCAATCATCTCGATCTGCAGTTCATCCAAGGGTTGATTCTCCATGAGCGAGCACATAATAGGAGCGCGGATACTGCTCTCCACGCAGGTGAACGAAGTCAGTCACCAGGTATCCTTGCTTGAACATACGCGTGAATATCTCACGCGTCCTTTCACGCCAGGCCTTCGCAAGCGGTGGATCTTCGCGTCGGATCGCTTGAATGTCTGCTGGAATCTCGACCAGCCCCAGCGTGCTTTCAGGGTATCTTATATCACCAGCCGGGTAAACAAACCCTTCATCATTCAAACCGGATGGATTGACCTTTTCTGCACCTGCGCTCAGAAAATGCGCCAGGTCGAGCGGCTTGCGCTCGCCAGCCAGGCGAGAGGTCACCCTGCGCGACGTGATCCACCAATCGACAATGAAGCGATCTGACTCCTGGCCGACGTTGAGTGAATCCCGCAGCTCGCCGTATGCATTGGGCAGGTAGCGGTTGCAGACGGCACCGAGCTGGCGGATGTTCAATTGGGCATTCAGGCTGAGCAGCGGATCATAGGTCCAGGTAATGAGACGTACGCCCTGCGCCAGAACGGCATCACGCTGGGCGATTTTTAATGCATAGCCAAGCCGCCGGCTACGGTACTCTGGCAGCACGCCCAGGATATGTGAATAATGCTCCAGTCGGGCCATCGCCACACGATCGGGGCTTTCCGAATCCGCTCCAAGGAAACCGACTACCAGCCCAACTAAATTCTCATCGTCAAAAGCGCCAATGACCACCCCGCCGTGCTGGCTGATCGCCTGCAGCAGGTGTACCGGCAGGATATCCGTATCGCCCTCACCCCAGACCTGGCGCTGCACACCTTCGGCCTGGAGCATTTCAGCCGGTGAAACGAGCGGGCGGATGATGATTGAATCTGGCATTGCGCTAACTCCGACCGTAGCGGACCTGATTCCGCAGCATCTCCCAACCCCAGTTCTTCCCTCGAAGATAGTCGATATGATCCTCAAATCGCCGCGGGGCCAAGCCAAACACTTCAGGCAACGTATTTAAATCGGTCGTGCGATTCACCGCCAGGTAATCAATCCAATGTCTGGAAATAAACGGTGGTTTGATCACACGTGACAACATCCGGGCCAGCAATCGCAGGAATGGCGGCCGAACAGGAAGTGGAATGCGCATCATACTTGATTCTTGCAGAACCAGGTTCACAATTTGACGGAAGGTCAGGTACTCCGGGCCTCCGATTTCATACGTCCCCTGAAAACGTTCGAAATCCCCCAATATCCACTGAATACAGGTGGCAAGGTCCTGGATCCAAAGCGGTTGAAGTACGGTCGAGCCATCACCCGGAATCGGAAAGAAAAGTGGTGCAAGAGCAGCCAACCTGGCGATTCCGGTGGTAAATGCATCATCTGCACCGAAAACTATGGCTACACGCAGGATAGTCGTCGGTATGCCGTTCGCCCGGAAGGGATCCTCAGCGATCGCTTTCGACCTCAAGATGGGATAAGCCGAGGCCCGATCAGCTCCGAGCAGGCTCAATACCACGACCTGATGTACTCCGGCGTCGGAAGCAGCTTCCGCCAGGTTTTCGGCAGCCTCTACTTCGTACAGCTCTGGCCGGGGTTGATCCCGGTCGAGCCAATTTCCGGCCAGGTGGATGAGCGTATCGACGCCCACCATCGCAGCTCTGATCCCACGCGCATCGGAGGGTGCTGCAAGAGCGACGTCAAGCTCCACACCATAGGGTAGATGGGGTGAGCGACGCCCGGGCTGGATCAAGGCTCGAATCGGATTGGAGCCAGGCGCGAGTTTACGCAGGACGGCGCGCCCGATAAAATTCGTCCCACCCGTCACGAGTATCATTTGAAGGCAAATCCTCTATCTGCGCCAGATGGCGGTATGATACCCAGGTTCGCACCAGCGGTCAGGGCTCGATTCTAGCACAGGCCGGGGTCTGGTAAGCGCACCTTGATAAAATAACGGGTGTTATAGCCCTGCGAGGGGAAAGTCGAAGGATTCACCGGGAGGAGGGTGTCGTGGCGGGAAGACGTGTAGTGGTTACTGGCCTGGGCTGCATCAGCCCACTCGGGGGTGACGTCAACTCCACGTGGGAGGCGTTAGTCAAGGGGGAATCAGGGGTTGGCGCGATTACCCACTTTGACGCTTCTGAGTTCAAAACAAAATTTGCAGCCGAGGTAAAGGCATTCGACCCGGACGAGACTCTCGGCCGAAGATTATCCCGCCGGACAGATCGTTTCACCCAGTTCGCACTTGAAGCTACCCGCCAGGCAATCACCGATGCCAGACTCGAGATCACGGATAGTAACCGTGATCGAATTGGAGCCGTTTTTGGCACCGGAATTGGCGGTATCAGCACGCTCTTCAGCGAATCGACAGCCTACGTTGAGCGTGGACCGCGCTGGGTGAGCCCGCATATGGTACCGATGATGCTGCCCGATTCGGCACCCGGGTATGCAGCCATCGAATTCGGTATGCGAGGCCCAAATATGACGATCGTTACCGCATGCGCTTCCAGCGCGAACGCCATCGGCGAGGCCGCGGCGATGATCCGGCGCGGCGCAGCCGACGCCATGGTAGCCGGTGGGGCAGAAGCAGCAATCGTACCGATCGCCGTAGCTGGCTTCAACACGATGGGCGCCATCTCCACCCGCAACGATGACCCGCAGGCTGCCTCACGCCCCTTCGACCGTGATCGGGATGGCTTCGTGATGGGTGAAGGCAGCGCGATGTTGATTCTCGAGGAACTCGAGCACGCCGAAAACCGAAACGCGACGATCCTGGCTGAAGTGGTTGGCTATGGGGCGACGAATGATGCCTACCATATTTCAGCCCCTGCCGAGAACGGCGCTGGGGCTGTGATCTGCATGCGGACCGCGCTGGGCGAGGCCGGGCTCGAAGCGAATCAAATCGGATATATCAATGCTCACGGGACGAGCACCCCGCTTAACGATGCCAGCGAGACGGCCGCGATTAAGACGGTCTTCGGGGACGATGCCTATCAGACCCCAATTTCTTCAACGAAATCCATGACCGGCCATTTGCTGGGCGCGGCAGGAGCGCTCGAATCGCTCTTCTGCATCCAGGCCATGCGCACTGGAATTCTTCCACCCACGATAAATTACACCACCCCCGACCCGGATTGCGATCTCGATTACGTTCCAAATCAAGCCCGCAAGGCCAGCATCAAATATACAATGACGAATTCATTCGGCTTTGGTGGACATAATGCCTGCTTGATTTTCGCAGGCAAGTGAAAGTGCAGGGTATTCGATGAGCAGGTTCGCCCATATTACCGGCTGGGGCATCGCCACACCCAAGCGAGTGATGACCAACAACGAACTCGCACAGCTGGTCGAGACAACCGATGAGTGGATCGTCAGCCGGACCGGGATCCAATCCCGCCATATTGCCGGTCAGAACGAAACCACCGCCTCGCTTGCCGCCGAAGCCGCCTGCGTTGCTTTGGCTCCAACGAACATCGAGGCGCGTGATCTGGACCTGATCATCGTGGCGACGTCATCCCCGGAACATATTTTCCCGGCCACGGCCTGCCTGGTGCAGGACGAGATCGGCGCAGTAAAAGCTGGTGCCTTCGATCTTTCCGCCGCATGTACCGGTTTCATCTATGGTCTCAACATGGCCGCACAGGCGATCCGAACCGGCTCTATCGATAACGCACTGGTGATTGGTTCGGAAACCCTTTCCCGGCTCGTCAATTGGGAAGATCGCACTACATGCATCCTCTTCGGCGATGGAGCCGGCGCCTTTGTACTTCAGGGCAGCGATCGACCGGGAGGGATCTATACCTGCGTAATGCGTTCGGATGGCTCGGGTGGTGACCTGCTTTCATTGCCCGCGGGTGGCAGCAAGATCCCGACCACAGCCAAGACTGTCGAGCAGAACCTGCATACCATCCAGATGAACGGGCGGGAAGTATTTCGATTTGCGATACGTGTGATGGCGTCCGCCACACGGGAAGTCGTCGAGAGCGCAGGCTGGAAGATGGATCAGGTCGATCGAGTAGTCCCCCACCAGGCCAACCTGCGCATCATCGAGTCGGCTGCCCGAGGGTTGCGCATGCCGATGGACAAGTTCGTTGTAAACCTGCAGAATTACGGCAATACTTCAACCGCCTCCATCCCACTTGCGGTGAGCGAAGCGGTGGAAAACGGTTTGATTAAACCTGGCGATAAAATCGTGCTGGTGGGTTTTGGAGCGGGCTTAACCTGGGGCGCACTATCCCTGGAATGGGTCGAGCCCGACCGTAAGATCAGCCCACTTGTTCAGCGCAAACGCCGGATTGCGGTCTTCCTGGCAAGGCTGCGCTCGTTCCTACGGCGGGTTCAACGTAAGCTGGAAGGTCTCATCTGGGGCGCTTCAACCCATCCTGATTAATAATGGAACTTCCCGATAAAAACAAGAGCTGCCGAGTGTGGCAGCTCTTGTTCGTTCCAGCGTGGCAGTGGGTTAAAGCTAGTTTTCGGAGACGGTATCTAAAAACGTATCGACGATATCACGCAGATAAGGTTCGGGAACAGCTCCTACCTGTTGGTGAACGACTTTCCCATCGGCGACAAAAAGCATCGTTGGAATTCCCTGCACACCGAACTGCATCGCCCATTGCGGGTTTTCATCGGTGTTGACTTTCGCCACAATGAGTTTTCCGGCAAATTCAGTCGCGAACTTTTCCAGGATTGGTGAAACCATCTTGCAGGGGCCGCACCACGGAGCCCAGAAATCAACAATCACTGGCAGCTCAGATTTCAGAACCGATTTTTCGAAGGCGGCATCGGTTACGTTGATTGGTTCGTTAATCATTCCAAACTCCTCCATGACAATTACAGAGCTATTATACCGAGCTTTCCAATACGATATATAGATGCGCTAAACTATGAGAATGTTACCTCGATCCAATAGAAATTCGCGGTGATATAATTCGGCACCCAAGGGTGGGTTCTGATCCAATGCAAATTGCGCAATGCCCAAGCTGTGGTGAGATGTCACTTACCATCTTGACACCCCGTAATGCAGATTGCAGCCACTGCGGGGCCAAGTTTCGGGATGGTTTGCGAATCTGTCCTGCGTGCAGCAGCACCAACGCGCTCGAGAACGAAACCTGCCAGGGCTGCGGAGAATCCCTGACTGTGTTCAGCACAGTCCTCTCCCGCCAGAAGGCTGGGAGTACCTCCCAGCGTCTCGAACAGCTGCGTAACCAGGCTGAGAAGATCAAGGAGCAGGTCAATCGCGAATCGGAAGTGCGCATGTCCCAATTCCAGGACATCGATCGCCGCCGTCTTGAGGGTGAGCGCATGGAGGAGATCACACAGCAGGAAAGGGACCGCATCTTGATTCGCAACGTGATGATCGGCTCCGGTATCTTCCTTGCGATCATAGCCATTATCGCCCTGATCGTTCTCCTCTGAATTATGCTCGCTACCCCTGCATACACCTTCCAGCTTGATCTCTACCAGGGACCGCTCGACCTGCTGCTCGAGTTAATCGAACGCTCGGAACTGGATATCACTAAGATCGCCCTGGCAGAAATTACGGACCAATATCTCGAATATATTCACACCATGGAAGATCGATCGCTGGAGGATATTGCGGCATTCCTGGTTATCGCAAGCCGGCTGATACAGATCAAGTCGGAAGTGCTGCTCCCAAGACCGCCGGTGCGCGAGCCTGGCGAAGAAGATCCTGGCGATGCCCTGGCCCGCCAGCTGGTTGCTTATAAGAAATACAAGCAGGTTGCGATTCTACTTTCCGAGCGGGAAGCGGCTGGTTTACGGACTTTCCTTCGAATCGCCGCCCGGCCGGCGTCTGATCCGCAGCTTGACCTCGGGGGAGTTACTATTCCTGATCTTCATGCTGCAATGATTGAGGCGCTCCTCAATGCTCCAAAGCCGCCCCAACTCCAAGGCAGTGTACGTGCGCCGCAGGTTCGAATCCGGGACAAAATCCGATCCCTGATCAACGCCCTAACGAAGATCGGCCGCGTTTCTTTCCACAAGTTTGTTCACGGTGCCCGTTCCCGGTTGGAAGTGGTGGTTTCTTTCCTGGCAGTTCTCGAGCTGATCAAACAGGATCAAGTCCAGGCCTCTCAGAAGAGCATCTTCGGTGATATTGAATTATCCCCGGGTGAGGCCTGGAACCAGGATCAGTCAGCAGAATTCGATTTGGAATTCGAAGAATAACGGCTTCCGAGGCTGAGAGCGATAACTGTGCCGACCATATCAATACCGACATCCACCAGGCTCGAGGTCCTGCCCTGGACGAAGGATTGGTGGAATTCATCGCTCAGCGAAAAGAGCAGCGCCATGAGAAGCGCCAGAACCCAGCGATAGCTGCGCCTTAAGCTGGCCGGCAGCGCAAAGTAATATGCCAATCCCAGCATGGCATAGCCGGTCATGTGACCACCTTTTTTTACCACGACGTCCCAGACTCCGAAGTACGGCAAAGTGCTTGACGGTAGCGACGAAAAGAAGAAGATTGCCGCCATCAAGAACAGCGCCGGAAGCCAGCGCAGCAAAAAGTGTATTGGACGTTCGCTCATCGAGCAGATTTTACCACTCGAACCAGACCTGTCAGATATTCCCGCAAACTGGAGCCTGATGCACTCCACCTGGCGGGTACAATCTGGGTCATCCAGTCCACTATTGAAGTGAGGGCCAGGCATGTCAAACCGGCTCGCAATGGAAAACTCACCTTACCTGCGGCAGCATGCAGATAATCCCGTGGATTGGTATCCATGGGGCGAAGAAGCCTTCGAACGCTCCCGGGCCGAGGACAAGCCCGTGTTCCTCAGCGTAGGTTACGCCGCCTGCCACTGGTGTCATGTCATGGCTCATGAATCCTTCGAGGATGAGCGGGTGGCCGAGTACATGAATGATCATTTCATCAATATCAAGGTTGATCGGGAAGAAAGGCCAGATGTCGATGCGATTTACATGGATGCAGTGGTCGCACTGACCGGCCAGGGTGGATGGCCGATGTCCGTTTTTCTCACGCCACAGGGTGCACCGTTCTATGGTGGGACCTACTTCCCTCCTACCCGACGCTACAAGATGCCCTCCTTTTACGAACTCCTGGAAGAGATCCACCGACTGTGGGTGAGTGACCGGGAGCGATTGCTGAAGATTGGCAGCCAGCTGATCTCGCACCTGCAGCAGGCGCCGGCTGCCGTAGATAGCCATGAGATCCTGCAACCCGAACTTCTCAAGCAAGCTTCCAGGGTGCTGTTTGATCGATATGATTGGCATCACGGCGGATGGGGTGGAGCGCCGAAGTTCCCGCAGCCGGCCGCCATTGATTTCCTTCTTCGTATTCACCTGCGTGACAAGGATGCGCTGGCCCTCGATCTGGCACGGCATGCGTTGAAAGCCATGGCGAATGGCGGCCTTTACGACCAAATCGGCGGGGGCTTTCACCGCTACGCCGTTGATGCGGAGTGGCGTGTCCCGCACTTTGAGAAGATGCTGTATGACAATGCTGGTTTGATGCGCGCTTATTTGCACGCGTGGCAGCTAACCCGGGACGTACGCTTCCTGGAGATTGTCGAAGGCACCTACGACTTCTTACAGACCGAAATGCGAGATCCCGCTGGCGGGTATTTCGCTTCGCTTGATGCCGATTCCGACGGTGAAGAGGGCCGATTTTACACCTGGACCCTGAACGAAATCGGTGATGTCCTGGAGGACGAGCGGCTGACAGCGCTGGCCAAGCAGGCCTTTGCTGTCAGCGAAAGTGGAAATTTTGAAGGGAAGAATGTGCTCTCCTTCCCCATCGAGTTGGAAAAACTAGCGAGCGACCATCATCTGGACCTTGAGCAAACCCGGGACAGGATTGCATTGATTCAGAATCGGTTGGACGAAGCTCGTTCGGCCCGGGTCCGTCCGGCGACGGATGACAAGGTCGTTGCGGCATGGAACGGTTTGCTGTTGATTGCGTTAGCCGAGATTTCCCTCGCAACAGGCTGGGATCAGATCCTCGCGAGCGCCCAGGCGCTGGCCGGATTTCTCATGGATCACATGGTCGTGGACGGGCAGTTAATGCGTTCGTGGCGCAAGGGACGAGCTAGCGTGCCGGCTTTTCTTGAAGATTACGCTGCGGTCGGCCTGGGCCTTCTTACTCTGTATCAGGTCGATTTCAACCCACGCTGGTTGGACGTAGCCAGCAAGCTCGCTGGCACCATCCTCGACCGTTTCACCGACCCAAAAGGAGGCTTTTACGATACAGCCGAGGAACAGAGTGATCTGATCGTGCGACCCAAATCAAACCAGGACTCGCCTTATCCGAGCGGAAACAGCCTGGCTGTCATGCTCTTCCTGCAGCTGAATGCGATCGACGGAGATACCCGATTTTACGAAGCAGCGCTGAAGAGCCTGCGATCGGTGGCTCAGCAAGCCTCAGGTTATCCGACCGCGTTCGCAGGATGGCTCAGCGCCATCGACTTCAACCTGGGCCCTCAGATCCAGCTCGGCCTGGCCGGGGATCCCGCGAGTGATTCTTTTCGAAGACTGTTGGGGATTGCCGCCCAGGAGTTCTACCCTCGCATGGTGCGCGCCGGGGGATTGCCAACCGCGCCTAACCTGCCCGCCCTGCTTGAGGGCAGACCGATGCAGGATCGACGGGCAACGGCTTATCTCTGCCAGGGTTTTCAATGCCAGCTGCCCACAAATGAGCCGGCAGTCCTTGCCCGGCAAATTGCCGAAGCACTCACAAACGATCCAGGTTAGGATGAGATGACAGAGCGTCTCCTTGCTGAACAAGCTTGCCTGCACTGCATGCAAGGGCAAGCGGATCGCCTTGCCCGGTTGCTTGCAAAACATGTCTCGGACCCAAATCTTCTAAAGATCGAGCTCCAGGCTCTCGCCAATCCGGATAAACTCGGGACATCGCCACCGATGATCGCGCGTGCCATCTACCACAGGGCACGTGAGCTGACCGGGATCGAAGACCCATATCGTGATGAAAAAGCTCACAGTACCCGTCTTGCACTGGATCTGCTTCCTGACATGCGCCGGTTGATAGGGGCGGCCGAAGATCCGCTACAAGCCGCGATTCAAATCGCTATCGCGGGCAATATCATCGATTTTGGTCCAGGTCAGAGCTTTGACCTGAAAGCCCAGCTGGAGAGGGCGCTCTCAATCCCGGTTGACACCCGTGTCCTGGACAGGATGCGCCGCGACCTCAAAGCCGCGCAAAGAGTCCTTTACCTGGGTGATAATGCTGGCGAGGCCGTTTTTGATCGTCTCTTGATCGAACAGATCGATGCCCCGGTCACTTTTGCCGTGCGTGGCGCAGCCGTCATCAATGATGTGACCGAGGCTGAGGCGATTGCATCGGGCCTCAACCAGGTCGCGAATATTCTCTCGACCGGCAGTGACATTCCCGGAATCCTGCTGGAAGAATGCAGCCCCCAATTCCAGCAAGCCTTTGCAGAGGCTGATGTCATCATCAGCAAAGGTCAGGGGAATTATGAAAGCCTGAGTGGGACGTCAGGACCGATCTATTTTCTTCTTGTTGTGAAGTGCGATCTGGTTGCCGGTCACTTAAACCGACAGGTTGGCGATTTTGCATTCCTGGCCGCCAACCTGTCCTAGATCACGAAGCATCCTACGAGATTTCAGTTCCACTCGAACTTCCTACTCCACGGTGACGCTCTTTGCCAGGTTCCGGGGTTGATCGACATCTGCCCCACGCAGTAGAGCCGTGTAATAGGCGAGCAGCTGCAGTGGGATGATCGTTGTAACGGGACCAAGCATCCAGGGGGTTTCAGGCACCCACAGAATATGATCAGCGATCGTCGGCATCAGCTCATCGCCGTCGGTGGCGACAGCGATGACCACCCCGCCCCGGGCTTTCGTCTGCTCGATCTGGCTGATGGTCTTCTCGTACCAGGGGTCTTTCGGCGCGATCGCGATGACCGGCATCTCATCATCGATCAAGGCGATCGGACCGTGCTTCATCTCACCGGCCGGGTAAGCCTCGGCATGAATATACGAGATTTCCTTCAGCTTCAGTGCTCCTTCATAAGCGATCGGCATCTGAATCCCACGGCCAAGATACAGGCAATGTTCAACGTCCTTCAGTTCCCATGCTACCCGCTGAGCAGATTCTGTCCGGTCAAGACACTGGCCGACGAGATCTGGGATTTTCCGCAGGTCTGCGAGCAAGGCCTTACGCTGCGGGGTGTCGAGTGTTCCGCGGAGATCCCCCAGAAGCACCGCCAGCAGATAGAGGTCTATTATCGGCGCCGTAAACGCCTTGGTTGAGGCGACACCGATTTCGGGACCGGTCTGCATACTGATATACCCGTCAGCGATTCGCATCGCCTGTGAGCCAATCGCGTTGACGATGCTCCACACCCGTGCCCCGCGCTTCCGGGCTTCATTCATCGCCGCCAGCGTGTCGGCCGTTTCGCCGGATTGGCTGATTGCCACCACAACCGTGTTCTCATCGACCAGCGGGTCCTGATAGCGAAACTCGGAGGCGATATCAACCTGAACCGGGATGCGGGCGATACGCTCGATCAGCGTGCGCCCGATCAGTCCGGCATGTGCAGCCGTGCCGCAGGCGGTGATGACAATTTTCTCAATCCGGCGGGCATCTTCACTCGTCAGGTTCAAGTCGGGCAGAAAAACCTGGCCGTTTTCGAAATCGACCCGCCCGGCGATGGTGTCCGTCGTCGAGCGGACTTGCTCGTGGATTTCTTTCAGCATGAAGTGCTTGTACTCACCCTTCTCAGCTGATACGGGATCCCAGGCGACGTTCTGCACAACGATTTCCACCGGTTCGCCTTCCAGGTTCATGGCCTCGAAACCGTCGCGCGTGATGACCGCCATCTGCTCCGATTCGAGAAATGCCATCTGGCGGGTGTGTTCGAGGATGGCAGGGATATCCGAAGCGACGTACATCTCTCCCTCTCCGATGCCGATCACGACCCCACCGGCGTTCCCTACCCGGGCTGCAACGATCTTGTCTGGTTCCTGCACGGATAGCAGAACGATGCCATGTGCACCCTTCAAATGGGCGATAGCGCGCCGGGCGGCTTCCGGGAGATCGTGCCCCATCGCCAAGTACCGCTCGACCAGGTGCACGATAATTTCAGTATCTGTGTCAGAGTTGAGAACAATTCCCTCTGAGGTCAGCTCGTCACGTAATGTCAGGTAATTCTCAACGATGCCGTTATGGACCACCACGACCTGCCCTGAGGTCCCTACGTGTGGATGAGCATTGCGCGCACTGGGAACACCGTGGGTTGCCCAGCGGGTGTGCCCAATTCCAATGTGTCCCTGAATCGGATCGCGGTCTAAGAGTTCCTTCAGCCTGTCGAGCTTACCGGCATCCCGCCGGATAGCAATCTTCCCATCCTCGATGACAGCCAGACCGGCCGAATCGTAGCCACGATATTCCAACCGCTTAAGACCATTGAAGATGATCGGCGTCGCGTTGCGCGCACCGACATAGCCGACGATGCCACACATATAGTGCCTCCTATATCTGGGTATTCCTTCGGAACGCCACTCCTGGCAGGCTTGTCCGGACTGTTGCCAGTTCGGCCTTCATCTCCAGGTTTCTTGGGGGAATTTGGATGGGCATGTGGCTCATACCCGGAGGGCATCCGCTGATCTCTCGATTTTCCCGGAGGGGTCAATCCTCAGACTTCCCACCCCGGTTAACCCCGCCTCGCAGCAGGGAACCCTCCACCTCGTCGCCTTGATTAATCAAGGTCGTGCGCTATCCGATCCCCATGAACGCTCGATAAGATCCTCCAGTAAT
>Ga0307423_1000653_pt1 | contig 23083 bp, 10 predicted proteins | sample SalMarWE160310MG_FD_202154 | JGI IMG/M metagenome (GOLD analysis project Ga0307423, IMG submission 202154) | Salt marsh sediment microbial communities from the Plum Island Ecosystem LTER, Massachusetts, United States - WE1603-10 | ecosystem: Environmental > Aquatic > Marine > Intertidal zone >...
CTGGTCGGATGGGAGCGTGGGGTCCCCGGTGACCATCTCCAACAGCAGCTATGACGAGAGGAATCCGGCGGTGGCCCACTCCCCTTATTCCCGCCGGCATCTGGTCGTGTGGGAGGAATACCAGGGCTACGACGACACCCTGGATTATGACATCCGGGGGCGACAAGTCAGAGATTATGATTCTGCGTTATTTACCGAGTTCAACATCTCGACGTGGAACTATGATCAAGTAAAACCTCGCGCGGCCTATAATAGTGCGGATGCCCAGTTTATGGTGGTCTGGGAGGACCGATTTTATCCGACGCTCTACGAGATCTGGGGTCAGCGCGTGAATGCCTGGGGTTCCCTGGAGGGTTACAACTTTGGCATTTCCACCGGCGGTTCCTACGACCGCTGGGAGCCGGACGTGGCGTATAATGCCGTGGATGGCAGTTACACGGCCGTCTGGGCTGTGGAGGCAGCTTACGAAGACAACAATGTTCGGAGCCGCCGGATTCTGGCGAATGGCACCCTGCCCAACACGGAGCAGAACATTTCGGTCCTCTCCTCTTATGAAGGTCGGCCCGCCATAGCGTCCGGCAACAGCACATCCCACCTCGCGGTCTGGGAGGATGCCCGTTCCTCGATTTGCATTTACGGGAAACAGATCCCTGCGAACAATATTGCCCCAACGATTACCGGCCAGTACCCGAGTCCCCTGATCACGGCCGAAGAAGCCGGGTTGACCATCGCATTGAGCCACCTCATGGTCACCGACCCGGACAACAATTATCCCACCGGCTATACCCTGTCGGTCCAGAACGGCAGTCATTACACGCGTGCGGGCAATACGATTACCCCGGAGCTGAACTACAACGGCCTGCTCAGCGTGCCTGTGACGGTGAATGATGGCCAGTCCAGCAGCAATCTTTATTATGTCAGCGTGAATGTGACGCCGGTGAACGATTCGCCCTGGATTTCGCCGACCATTCCCAACCAGATGAAGAGCGAGGACGCCTCTCCCTGGACGCTGGATCTGACCGCTTATGAGCATGATGTGGAAAGCAGCGGGAGCGCTTTGAACTGGAGCGTCATCGGGGTCAATCCCGCGCTCTTGACGGTTGCGGTCACGGACACAAAAAACGACATTATTACGTTTTCCCCTGTCTTGAACGCCTATGGTTCGGCTCAAGTCACGCTGAGGCTGACCGACGGCGGGGGGCTGACGGCCACCCAGAATATTATTGTCACCCTGAACCCGGTGAACGACTACCCATCGATTTCACCCCCCATACCGGATCAAACCAAGAATGAGGATGACTCGGCCTGGCAGCTGGATCTCACGGCTTATGAACACGATGTGGAGGACAGCGGTACGGGCCTGAACTGGAGCGTGAGCGGGGTCAACACCGCGTTGTTCACAGCTGTCGTCACTAACGGGGACATCGTCACGTTCACGCCCAAGCCCAACGCGGCAGGCTCGGACAGCATCCGCCTGACGCTGACCGATTCCGGGGGGCGTTCGGTCTTTCAGAGCATCACGGTTACGCTCATTAACCAAAACGATCCCCCCATGTTCACCAGCAACCCGGTGACCACGGCCAGGGAGGACTTTTTCTACTCGTATACGATTACGGCCACGGATCCGGATGCCGGCGACACCCTCACCTTTGCGATGACGCCCGGGTGGCTGAACTTCGTTGATCGCGAAAACGGCACGGCAGTCCTCCAGGGCACGCCGACCGGTCAGGATGTGGGCGAGCACCCCGTGGAGTTGACAGTCACCGACAGCCATGAGGCGTCCGATACGCAGAACTTTACGATCACGGTTTCCGCCACCAATGATGCGCCCTTTGTTTCCGATATACCCGACATGAACATATCAGAAGGGGAGAGTTTTGCTGCGATTAACCTGGATGAACATGTCGAAGACGAGGACAATAGTCCCTCGGACATGGAATGGAGCTACTCAGGGAACACCGAGCTGAGCGTCTCGATATCATCGCTTGAGGACGCTCCTCATGTGGCAACGATTAGCATTCCAAGCACAGAGTGGAACGGCTCTGAGACCATCATCTTCACGGCTACGGACCCTGACGGCCTGACAGGGACCGATGGGGCCACATTCACGGTCACAGGCGTGAACGATCCGCCGGTGATTACCGGTCAGAATCCGAACCCGCTCACCACGCCCGAGGACACGCCCCTGGTTGTCACGCTGGGCGACCTCACGGTGGACGATCCGGACAACCCGTATCCCGATGGATTCGCGCTGACCGTGCAGGACGGGGACAATTACAGTGCGCAGGGGGGGCATACGGTTGTTCCTGACGTTGATTTCAATGGCATGCTGGTGGTCCCGGTGACCGTGAACGACGGGCAAGCAGAGAGCGATCCCTTCAATCTCAACGTGAACGTGACGCCGGTCAATGACGCGCCGGTCATTACGGGGCAGAACCTGTTGAGTACCGACGAAGAGACCCCGCTTCTGATCACCCTGAACGACCTGATCGTGAACGACCCGGACAATGACTACCCGAATGATTTCACGCTGACGGTTCAAGATGGGAGTCATTACGCGAAGGACGGCGAAAACATCATTCCCGAGCTTGACTTTGCCGGCACGCTGACCGTGCCGGTCACCGTGAGCGACGGATTGGCGGCGAGCGACGCCTATCCGCTGACCGTGACCGTACAAAACACGGACGACACAGGCGTCCAGGGGTATGTTCGAAACACCGAGACCGGGGTGGGCCTCCCATCCGCCATTGTCTTTTATGTGACCGGGGACGGCGCCACTGAAGGGAACGCGCAGTGTGACGGGACCGGTCATTATGTCTTTGATCTGCCGGCCCCCGGGTCGATCGACGTGCTTGTCTATGCACCGGGATACGCGTTGTTTGAGGGTTCGGTCGAGGTGGTGACGGCGCCTGAACGGACACAATATGATGTCAGCCTGGTCCGGAATGCCGAGACCACAGGGTTGCACGGAACCGTGACAGACTGCGAAACTGCAGCGCCGATCAGTGGGGCCCGGGTTGAAACAAACGCCGGGGACTACACGTATACCGATGAGTCCGGCGCCTACCAGATGGAACTCCCCTATGGATGGTATCAGATCACCATTCGCGCCGTGGGCTATCTCGACCGGGTCGAGTGGCGCTTTGTGAATGCCGAATCGAGTGACCTGGGCCAGCTGTGTTTGATCGATCAGGACAATGCCGCGGTCGTTCTCGGTATGGTGACGGACAGTGAAACCGGCTTTCCTCTGGCGGATGCCGCTGTTTACACCCCCGACTACGGTTTTTACTACTCTACCGACTTTGACGGATTTTATCTGCTCACGGTGCCCGCAGGCTTTGGTTCGGTCACGATGACGGCTGAGATTTCCGGCTATGAGACGGCGTCTCTTGCTGTGTCGGTTGAACCAGGACAAGTCGTTGAACAGGACATCCAACTCGACCCCATGGAAAATGTGGACGACCACTGCAATGAGGCGGGGTCCTGCGCCACGTCTTTGACGATCAATGGAGAGCCTGTGGCGGGGCGCATTGAACAGGGCGGCGATGTCGACTGGTTCAAGTTTCAGGGCGTGGCCGGTGTGGGGTATGAGATTGAGACGTCGAACCTCGGTGCCGGGTCGGACACGTTCATGGAATTGTACCGGGACGACGGGGAAATTCTCACGTTCCTCACGCTGGATGACGACGGGGGCGTGGGTCTTGCTTCCAGAATCGTGTGGACGGCCGAAGGCGACAACCTGTTTTACGTGAAGGTCAGTCATTTCTCGGCCTGGGGCACGGGAAGCTATGCGATTTCCGTCAGAGGATCCGACGATCACTGCAATACATACGGAGACTGCTCCACGGCACTGGAGACCAACGGGGAGCCGGCTTCCGGCAGGATCGAGAGTGCGGGCGATCAGGATTGGTTCCATTTTACGGCCATCCCGGGCTTGACCTATGACATCGAGACTTTTGATTTGGGCGGCGGCGCCGATACGGTGATTGCACTCTATGGCGCGGACGGTACCCCGATCTGGGAAGACGATGACAGCGGGACCGGGTTTGCATCGCGGATCATCTGGGAGGCAGGGCAGGGCGATACGGTTTTCTACGTTGAGGTGCGCCATTATTCGGGCACGGGCACGGGCACTTATCGCATCCATGTGACGGGATACGACGACCACTGCGACTGGCTGGATCCCTGCGCCACGCATCTGGTGCCGAATGAACCCCCGACCGATGGCCGGTTTGAAATCGACGAGGATGAGGACTGGTTTCAGTTTGAGGCGGTGGCGGGCCTGGGCGAGTCCTTTGTGGACCTGGAATACGTCATCGAAACCAGTGACCTGTCCGATGACTGCGACACCGTGCTTTTCCTGGTTTCTCCTGCAGGCGAAGTCCTCGTCTGGAATGACGACCGCAACGATGAATCCGGGACGCTGGCCTCGCAGATCTCCTGGACCTTTGAAACGGGAGGCACCTACTACGTTGTGGTGAAACATTACAGTTCAGACGGCAGGGGGAGCTATAAGCTGTCCCTGACGGCCCCGTGGGCAAGGTTGCTTCCCTTCGGAGACTCACCCCTTCAGGGCATCATCGAGGCGCTGAGTCAAACCGATGTCTTTCTTTTTCCGCTCGAGGCTGGAAGATCTTACATCCTCGAGACCCGGAAGACATCCGGCGTTCTTCCTCTTTTCCGCGCCCGTGTTCGCCTCTTCGGCCCCGACGGGTTCACGTTGATTGCCGAGGATGAGGTGAGTGAGGTGGACATTCCGTCCAGAATCGAATTCACGCCCACGGTTTCAGGCATCCATTATGTGAAAGTCCGGGCCCTTGATCTTGGTTTTTCGGACCAGGGCCATTACGAAATCAAGATCCTGGAAGCGGACGACCAGGAAGGGGGGTATGCGGAAGCCAGAGAACTCGTCACGGACGGCACGTCAATCAGAGGGCGTTTTGAGTCCGGCGGCGATGAGGACTGGTTTTACTTTCATGCCACGCAGAGTCAGCGGTATGTCATCAGGACTCTCGACCTGGCCGGTGACTGTGATACGGTCATGCAGCTCTACGGCAGCGACGGCGTGACGCTGCTGGCTGAAGATGATGATGGCGGGGATGAAGATTTTGCCTCGAGGATTGAATGGATTGCGCCGGCCTCGGGCGATTTTTATGTCCGCTTGCGCCACTATGACCCCAACGGAACCGGAAGCTACCGAATTTCGGCTCGGGCCCTGTCAGGGGACGATCACGCCGACACACCGGATCAGGCGACGGAGGTGGTTCCGGATGAGATGCCGGTCCCCGGACAGATCGACACGGCCGGAGACGTGGACTGGTTTACCTTCCAGGCCGCATCCGGAAGCGAGTATATCATTGAGACATTCAACCTGGATAATCAGTGCGACACGGTGATCAGTCTCCATGGCCCCGACGGACCGGCGCTCATTGCCGTGGATGACGACAGCGGCCCGGGACGCGGGTCCCGCATTGTCTGGCAGGCTGGGACCGCCGGGACGTATTATGTCGCGGTCCGGCATTTCAGCGCACAAGGCACCGGTGCTTATGAACTGAGAATCGTGAGTCTGGCGTGTGAGTCCATTGAGTCGGAACGGCCCGAGCAAGACAATCTCCCTTCGCAGGGCGAGGCTCTTTACTGTCTGGCGGTCAATGTGGGAGATCGGGTGACGGTCGTGTTGAATGGACCGGCCAACAGCGCTGACTTCGATCTGTATTTGAAATTGGGGGCGCCGCCCAGCGTATCCGATTACGACACGCGCGGTTTTACGAATACGTCGCAGGAGACCTGCAACCTGACCGCTTCGTCGTCCGGCATTCTGTATATCCTGGTAAAAAGCTATTCCGGGAGCGGCAATTACGCCCTGGGAGCCACCATCGTCGAGGAGGCGGATTGCACGGCCCTGAGTGAGAATGTGCCTGTGACGGAAACCCTGGAGGGTCAAAACGACGGGGTGTTGTATTGCCTGCAGGCAGAAGCGGGAAGCACGATCATGATCAGTCTGGACGGTCCGGACAGCGGCGCCGACTTCGATCTTTACGTGAAGGAGGGCTCCCGGCCGACCCTGCAGAGTTACGATGCGCGCGGTTACAGTGAGGGGGCTGATGAGACGGTGACGGTCAGAGGTTTGAGCGGGGGGACCTTGTACGTCTGGGTCCTCAGCTTTTCAGGCAGCGGGAGTTATTCCCTGCTCGCCGAGAGACCGGATTGTATCCCCTTATCAAAAAACGTGAGCCAATCGGGCTCGCTTGCCGGCGGCAATGACGAGAGGCTGTACTGCCTGGAGATCGATCCCGGACAGCAGGTCTCCGTGACGCTGGAGGGGCCGGAAGCAGGCGCTGATTTTGATCTTTATTTAAAACTGGGTTCTCCGGCGGCCCTGTGGGATTATGACGCCGTCAGCGACGGCTTTGGCTCCAACGAGTCCGTGACCAGCTTTCCGGCGCAGCCCCCCAACACAAAAAGTACTGTTTTCATCCTGGTGAGGAGTTATTCCGGAAGCGGAGACTATGATATCGAAGGCGTGGTCCTTGAACCTGCCTCCGGCGGAAAGGCCGCCTCGCTTGAAATCCTGAGTGATGCCTCGCAAAAGGTTCTTTATGCGAAGGGACAGATTGTCGACAAGCTCACAGGTCAGGCCATTCAGCCTGCCAGCTTCTGCATCGTGGTCAAGGATCTCGGCAAGTTTTGCTACAACAGCGACCCGTCCGCGACCAGTCAGGTCAGTTTTATTCCGGGCGGTTATTTCTTCTTTACGATGGAACGGCTCCTGGGAGATTACACCCTGAGCCTGACGGATGTCCCCTGCTACCTGAACGCTTCCCCGAAAGCCTACACGGAAGGGCAGTTGTCAAGCGTACTCTTTCAGATCGAGGTCAACCCGGCCGCAGACTGCGAGGGGGACGGCATGCACAACGACTGGGAAAAAACCTACGGCTTGAATATGTGGAAGAATGATGCGGCGCTCGATCTGGACGGCGACGGATACAGCAATTTGCAGGAATACAACGGCAACAGTGAACCGAACAATCCGGGCTCAGTCCCTCAAGGTTCAAAGTCCGTGCTCAAGGGCGACGTGAGCGGCAATAACCGCATCGATCTGGCCGATGCCATCATCGGGCTGCAGGTTGTCTCAGGCGTGGACGCCTCCAAGGTGCTTCGTTTAAACTACCCGACCTCGGGCGTCGATGTGAACGGCGACGGTCGGCTTGGGTTGCCCGAGGTTATCTATGTTATGCAAACGATAGGTCAATTGAGATGAAACACAGCGCCCGCATCTGGTTTCCTCTTGCCCTGCTCGCTTTGTTCGCAGTGGGTCAATGCGCGGGTCCCTCCTCAGGGCCCGTCCATATGAAAGACGGCGAAGCGTACGGAAAAGTTCACGGGGCCTTCAGGAATCGGTGGTGGAATTACTACGAAAGAGGCCTTTCCTACGCGGACGGGGCCTTCTGCGAAGAAGCGGCGGTCGATTTGCAGGAAGCCATTTCCCAGCGGGAAAAAGATCAGCGCATGGCTCGAACCTACGGCATGCACTTCGTGGATTACTTTCCCCACAGGGAGCTGGGCATCGTCCACTTTCAGAAGGGCAACCTGGAGGAAGCCAGGGCCGAACTGGAGACCTCCCTGGGTCAGTTTCCCTCTGCCAAGGCCCGGTTCTACCTTGACCGGGTGCGCGAAAAGCTCATTGAGCGGGAGGCGCCTGAGGTCACCCCTCCAAGACTTCTGCTCGATTTGAAGGAGACTGAAGTTTGGACACGGGACGACCCCGTGGTCGTGTCCGGCACGGCTGAAGATGAGCACTATGTGTCGGCCGTGAGCATTGGAGGGGCCTCCGTGTTCATGGAAGGATCCCGGAAGCGGGTTTCGTTTGAAGAGCCCCTCAGTCTTTCACAGGGCCGCCACCGGATCGTCGTGGAAGCAAGAAATCTTGGCGGTAAGACGACCCGGCGGGAACTGGTCATTCACGCCGACCGGGAAGGGCCCGTGGTGACCTTCGAAGAAATCGGGCCCGAATCGACAGGAACGGGGGGCAGCCGGAGGATTTCCGGATCGGTTTATGACGAGGCCGGGGTCTCGGCACTGACCATCAACGGAAGATCGGTCGCCGTGAACGCCGGGACGGACGTTCCTTTTGTCACGGCTGTAACAGGCGGTGAAACCGCAATCAGCGTGCTCGCCACGGATCGCCTGGGGAACGAAACGTCTGCAGAGGTGGTTTACGGCACACCGGCCCGGGCTGCGGGGTCCGTGCGGCTCGCCTGTGCGGAGAGTGGAGAAAATCCGCTGGTTCTTGCGGGCCTGTTCGGCTCGGGCGACACCGTGCCGCCGGTCATCGAGCTGAAGGACTGGACGGACGCCCAGACGGTCCTCCTGGAAAAGATATACATCGAGGGGCAGGCAAGCGATCAAACAAAAATTGTGGCCCTTTCCATCAATGGGACCCCCATATTGCGTCGCGAGGGCGTCACTGTTTTCTTCAGTTACCTGGCCGAACTGAAAGAAGGAGAAAACAGCCTTCTCATTGAGGCCGCAGACGAAGCCGGCAATACGGTGAGGCAGGAGATCCTGATTGTGAGAGAGGTCCCGGCCGCGTTGCAGCTGGCCGAGCGCCTCAGCCTCACGGTGCTTCCCTTTGAACAGCGGGGCGTTGTGTCCGAGACCTCTCTTGCCTTTGAAGACAGTCTGGTAGACAGCCTGGTGGATCAGGAGCGCTTTCGGGTCGTTGAAAGGGAGAAACTGGACGCCATTCTCCAGGAGCAGAAACTCAGCCGTTCCAAGCTGATCGACAGGGATACGGCCCTGCAGCTTGGTAAACTGGTGGCGGCGAATTCGATCATTACGGGCAGCATGATCGAGACCCGGACCGGCATTGAGATCGTGGCTCGATTCATTGACACGGAGACGTCAGAGATTCTGGAAACCGAGGACGTCTACGGAGAGGCCAAGGATTTGCCGGGATTGAGAAAACTGGCTGAAGGGATGGCCATCAAGTTTCATATAGACTTCCCACTGCTCCAAGGCCTGGTCGTGGAACGAAAAGGAAACTATATATTCACCGACCTGGGGGAGGACAAGATCAAACTCCAGAGGCGATTGCTCGTCTACAGGGAGGAACCCATAAAACACCCGGTTACCGGAAAAATCCTCGGAGCGGACAACGTGATTGTGGGTCGGGCCCGCGTCAACCAGGTGATGTCCGACATGTCAAAGGCCGAGTTGCTGGATGTGGATGGGGCCGCGGTAAAACGTCTGGATAAGGTGATTACGGAATGAACGGTCCGGTTGGAGAAGATCGACGGATTCTTTCCAGATGTCTTTCGGGCGACAGAAAGGCGTCCGAGCTTTTCGTGCAGCGGTTTTCGGACCTGGTGTACCGCTCTGTTCAGCATGCCCTTCGGGTCAAGGATATCCCCTTCAGCAGGGCCGACGTCGAGGATTTGCACAATACGGTGTTCCTGGAACTGTTCGACCGGGATTGCAGGAAGCTCAGGCAATACGAAGGAAGAAACGGGTGCAGTCTCGCCTCCTGGATCAGGCTCATTGCGGTGAGAACCGTGGTCAATCATCTGAGAAGAAAGGGCGTCAACGGGATCGTTTCGCGCAAACAGCGGGTTCCCTTAGACGATATCCCCGAGCTCAAATCGGAAGATATGGGTGCCCTAAGTTCCATGGAGAAAGACGAGCGGGAGCGCCTGGTACGGGATGGCATTCGGCGTCTTTCACCCCGTGATCGCCTTTTCATGAAGCTGTACTTTGATCAGGGGTTTCCGTTGCCCGATGTGGCGGCGACTATGCAGATTTCCGTGCGTAATGCCTACATCATCAAACATCGAGCGATCCAGAAATTGAAGACGGCGGTGGCGTCAGCGGCGGGTGAGAATTCTTGAATGTAAGAAAAGACAAACATTTGCGTCTATTATTAGTGAGAAATGAGTTTAAATCATTCACCATCCACCATGGAGGCGATCATGAAAATGAGATGCCCGAATGACGAGGTCCTTGCGGATTACATCGAAGGCCGCCTTGCCAAGGAAGAGAGGTTCGAGGTGGAAGACCACCTGTCAACCTGTGAGCGTTGTCTCGACGACCTTGTGGTCGCAAGCAGCGTCTTTCGCGGGGAGGCCCTGTTTGAATGCGATTCGGTGCCCGCCGCCCTCACGGAGGCCGCCGTTCGTGCGATTCAGCGCCATGGGGCCGGATCTTGTCCCACCTTTCCGCAAAGGGTCAAACGGTCCCTTGAGGACCTTTCTGAAAAAGTCTCAGATTTGCTGACCTTCAAACCCACAGGACTGCAACTGCAACCGATCCGGGGGTCGAAGACCAGGCTGGCAAAAGATCTCATTCAGCTCAGGAAAAAATACAGAGACTTCGAGGTGGAAATCGAGATTGAGAAGATCAGCGAAAGCAACGCCCACATCCGGGTGAAATTACCCGAGCCCCCTGCGGAGAAGCGGCCGATTCGCGTGACCCTGAAGCGGGGAAAACGGGAGGTTTCCTCGCATCTTCTGAGCGGCGCTCATGTCCTGTTCGAGAACGTCGCTTTTGGTCATTACGGTCTGACCTTTTCAATGGATGGCGTCGAGGTGGGGGAGTATCATTTTGAGATAAGGGAGAACCGCCATGGAGAAGGCGAATAACGAAGAAAAAAGGGATCCGTCCGGCAACATCGAAGAAATCCTTCGAGAGCGGGAACGCCTCGAGCAGGTGTTGCGGGATAAGTTCAAAAAAGAGGTGGTGATCCTTTTTTCCGATATTTCCGGATACACCCAACATATGGATACGCGGGGAGACATCAGCGGCAGAGCCATGCTTCAGCGTCACAACGACGTGGTGCTGCCTGTGATCCAAACACACCAGGGGACCGTGATCAAGACCATTGGTGACGCAGTCATGGCTTCTTTTCCCACGGCCACGGCCGCCGTCAAGGCGGGCATGGGTGTCCAGCAGGGGCTCAGCGGACATAACCAGCAGGTGGACCGGGCCGACGCGATTCACGTGAAGATCGGCATCAACATGGGCGAAGCCCTGGTGGATGACGTCGACGTGTACGGGGACGTGGTCAACGTGGCTTCCCGGATCCAGGCCGAGGCCCTGTCGGATCAAATCCTGATATCGAGCTCCGTTTACGAACAGGTTCGCGGCAGCGAGGACATTCTTTGTCGCTGGCACGGCACCGCCACGGTGAAAGGAAAGGCCGAGCCGCTTGAACTTTACCGGGTGGTCTGGCGGGACGAGGACATCCTTGCGGACCATCAACCGAAGGTTCGGGCCTACGAGGGCACGCCGGAAAGGAAAGTGAAGTCCCCGACCAAGGTTTTCCTTCTTGAAGTCGCCCGGGAAGGGGACAGACTGAAGATCAGCGCCCACGAGCATGTGGCGGGTGAGACGAGCACCATCCGGCATTACGAGGAGATTCCGGTCTCCATGGACTGGATCGGGACGCGATGCGGGGAGATGGTGGAGACCCTGAACAACGCCAATCGCAAGGGGCGTCTGAGTCGTGACGTTCTGGTGAAGCTTCGGGAACTCGGTCAGGTTTTCTATGACGAGTTATTTACGCTCGGCGTAAAGGCCAAACTGAAAGAGACGGAGGCGGATACCCTGAGCTTGAATCTGGACGATCAGCTCGTTCACGTTCCCTGGGAATTGCTTCATGACGGCAAAGAGTTTCTGTGCCAGCGTTTTGCCATGGGCCGGTTGGTGAAGACGCGGCAGAGCGTAATGGGCGTGAAGAGCCGCGCGTTGGCCCGTCCCCTCAAGGCGCTGGTCCTGGCTGATCCGAAGGGCGATTTGAAAGGGGCCTATGCCGAAGGGACGCAGATCCGCGATATCATGGACCGTTGCGCGGATTTTGTGAATGTGACGTTCTGCTCGGAGGGGATTACCCCGGATTTCATTAAAGAGAAGATACGAAACTTCGATTTTGTCCACTTTGCGGGCCACGCTGACTACGATTCCCAGGATCCGGGACAGAGTGGATGGCGGTTAAGCGACGGCATGCTGAGGGCGCAGGAGATCATGAAGATGGCCGGCGCCGCGGCCATGCCGGCACTCATCTTTTCCAATGCCTGTCAATCGGCCCGTACCGAGGAATGGACCATCAAGACGTACTTTCAGGACGAGATTTTCGGCCTGGCGAACGCTTTTCTTCTGGCCGGGGTGAAGCACTACGTGGGCACTTTTTGGGAAATTTTGGATGAGCCGAGCAGTCATTTTGCACTGGAGTTCTATAGACAGCTTCTGTCCGGCAAAGCGACCGGAGAAGCCGTCCGACAGGCCCGAACGGCGCTGATCAAGGCGTACGGTGAGGAAACCATCGTTTGGGCGAGCTACCTTCTCTATGGGGATCCCACATTCAATTACATGGAGCATATCCAAATGATCGAGTCGCCTGCGGAACCGGAGCCGGTCAGAGTTTCCGCACCGGGTGCCGATGTCCGGGCAGGGGAAGAGGTCATCGATTTTGCCGAGAAGGAGGTGCAACAGAAGAAGCCGGCCTGGTGGGCTGTTGCCGCCGGTGTGGTCCTGACTGTTGCGGTTCTGCTCTGGGGCTACCCGGGGTTCTTGCGGGAGGGCACCAAGAAATACGAGGAGGCCGCCCTCGCTTACTACCGGAACGGTCAATTCGAACAGGCGCTTAATGCCTCGTATGCGCTCGAGGACAAAAATCCCGAAGTCCTTCTGGCCTACCTCATCCCGGGAAACATTTTCCTTAGAGAAGGGGATCTTCCCGGGGCGGAAGCGGCTTTTCAGAAGGCCCTTCAAGCCAAAAAGGGAACGGATCTGGAGCGGGCCCAGGCCCTGGTTGGCTTGGGCAGGATCACGTCGCTGCAAAAGCAACCCGATAAGGCCCTGAAATACTATCGGGAAGCCACGGAGGCCGCGCCTGAGAAACCACAGGGTTATCTGTCCCAGGCCTTGCTCCTTGAGGAGAAAGGAGACTATGAGGGCGCTCTGGAGCTGCTCACAAAGGCCCAACGCGTGGCACCGAAAGATCCCGTCGTGGCGGCCATGACCAATGAAACCCGCGAAAAGGTGGCGCTGGCCCATGATCAGGAAAGACAGGCACGGGTAGACCGGCTTGTTCAAGACTTGCTGGAAACCATGAAAGCACCGGCCCCACCCGGCCCCTCCGACGGCTGGACCTCACCGCCCTTGACCCTCTGGCTGATGGATTTCAAAGTGCAGGGCTGCTCGCTTCAGGAAGGCGAGGACCGCTTGCTCATTTCCGGCATCACGGAGCAATTGATTGACGGGCGTGCAGCCCTGGTGGTGGAACGAACGCTTCTGGACAAGCTCCTTGGCGAACTGAAGCTGGGGACGTCCGAGTTGGTGGATCGAACCACGGCATTGTCGCTCGGCAGAATCCTGGCGGCGAGGGTGATTGTGTCCGGTCAGATTGTCTATGCGGGTCCTCAGACGCAGGTCTCCATGCGCCTGATCGAAACGGAAACGGGCCGAATCAGCGGAACGGTCAACGAATCATTCGGCAGCGCCGATGAGCTGTCCGCAGTCTCTGAGCAGCTGTCTAAGAAGCTTATCGAAAAATTGAAAGCGCTCTATCCTCTGCGCGGCAGGATTGAACAAATAACCGGAGAGGAGATTCAGATCAATCTCGGAGACAAAGTCGGGGTCAGGGAAGGACAGCGCTTCAAGGTGGTAGATCAGCCGGTAACCCTGGAAGTGGTCTCCACCGGGGCGGATACCAGTCTGGCCCGGGTTGTGGAAGGGGAGAATGTCCCGACAGAAGGTCTCCGAATCGAGGCACTGTAGACGGCTTCGTAAAAAGTCCAACTTCTGCGTTGCACTGCGTCCTCGCCCTGTTAAATTCTCGCTATGCGAGACGGCCGGGCCGATTTAACAGGGCAAGTCACTTACCATAAGTAGACACCTTTGAAAAACGTTCATTTTTGTTCAAGGTCAAGGAGGGCGAGGATTTCAACCACAGGAATACTCAAAGTATTTCGCGGATTGAAACCGGAGCCCGACACCGGGATTGGGCAAAAAGGGACGTTTTTCAATGGTGTCAAGTACGCCTCATTCGTCAGGACCTGTGCGCCTTGAATTTGGAGTTTTTTACTTTGCCGTCTAATTTGGGCTCTGGCGGGATCAAATTCATCTTGATTTTCGGAAATCATTGTGATAAATATAACAAACACAGCACAGGCTGAAAGGCCTGTCGGTGTCTCATCCTATGCCCCTGGAGGTCGATCGTAAAGCCTCCAGGGGCTTTTGTTTGACGCCCGGTTACCATAAAAAGCATCGTTCCGAGTCCGAGTCAGCCTGTTCTTCAAAAGGTTTTCAGACTTCCGAGGTTGACGCCGTGCCTGCTAATCTGCCCCCGGAATACTTTGAGGTCGACAAGCGGTTTCGAGAGGCCAAGACCCCCCAGGAGAAGATCGAGGCCCTCGAAGAACTTCTTGCCGTCATCCCCAAGCACAAGGGAACAGACAAGCTCAGGGCTGATTTCAGGCGGCGCCTTTCGAAGCTCAAGTCGATGCTGCAGGCCAAAAAGCCTGTCAGCAGGCGGGATGCGGGCTACAGGATCGAGCGGGAAGGGGCCGCACAGGTTGTTTTGATCGGCGCGCCCAATGTGGGCAAATCCTTGTTGTTGGGTGCGCTCACAAACGCCAGTCCGGAGGTCGCCGATTTTCCTCACACCACACGGACCCCGACCCCCGGGATGATGCCCTTCGAGAACATTCAGATTCAGCTTGTTGATACACCCCCGATGACCCGCGAATACACGGAGCCATGGCTGCCGGATATCATTCGACGGGCGGATTTGATTCTCCTGGTTGTGGACGTGACGGCAGACCCCGTTCAGAACCTCGAGGAGACCCTGGAACTGCTGGAGCAGAAACGGATTGGGCCTTTGCGCCGGGCTGATTTGTCTGAAGTCAGACAGGACTGGGTGTTCAAGCCGCTGCTGGTCGTGGCCAACAAGAACGACGATGCAGCCACAGTGGAGAACTTCCAAATTTTCAGGGCCCTTCTGGAAGATGAGTGGCCCATGATTCCCGTCTCCGCCCAGACGGGCTACAACCTTGAACAGCTGAAGAAAGAGCTTTTTGAAAAACTTGAGATCGTTCGGGTTTACACCAAGACGCGCGGGAAGGCACCGGACCGCAAGACGCCGTTCGTGCTTAAGAAAGGGGCCACCGTGGAGGCGCTGGCCGGCAAGATCCATAAGGCGTTTCTGGGGCGCCTGAAGTTTGCGAAAGTGTGGGGCGATGGTGTATACGATGGTCAGATGATCCAGAGGGATTACGTATTGCAGGATGGGGACGTGGTGGAGCTGCACGTGTGAAGAATCCAGGCCCGGGGGGAGAGAGGCAAGGACCTGGTGAGAACTCGCGGCCGTGGATTCGCTGATCGCACCCCTCCAATGCCTTAAGTGGGTTTGCATAGTTGGTTGCGGGAAATGGCCGTAGGGTTGCTTTCAGCGAACCCACTTGCCGCTCTCAAGCATTTGAATGGAATGCTGGAATACTGGAACAATGGAATGCTGGGGGTAAGAGCAGGTCTGCAAAACCCAACATTCCACTATTCCACTATTCCAATTGTAAATAAAGAACTCTCAGGAGATAAAGGCGATGGACGCAAAAGAGAAGAAGCCGGGGTATCCGGTCATCCCCCCGGACAGGGAAGACGATCTTCACAACCTGGGTGCCGCTGATTCGGCCGACCTGGTTCTGTTTGTCGCCGGCAACCAGTTCATGGTCATGGATGAACTGATCGCCGCCTTTCAGGAAGAACACCCGGAGGTCAAACAAATCTTCTATGAAACGCTGCCGCCGGGTTTGGAGCTGAAGCAGATCCTGGCGGGCGGTGCGCTTTTTCGGGACAAGTGCATAGACGTTGTTCCCGATATCTACGCATCCGTGACGGATAAAGCAATGGCCAGTCTCGAAAGGGAGGATCGCATTGCACAGGGAGACTATTTTCTCTATCTTCATAACCGGATTGTCCTGATGGTGCCGGAAGATAACCCCGCACAGGTCAGATCTGTGGGGGATCTCGCACGGGATCGGGTTCGGATTTCCCAGCCCAATCCGGAATACGAAGACATCGCCTTTTATATTATGGACATGTATCGGCAGGCGGGTGGGGAGCGTCTGGTGCATCGCATCATGGAAGAAAAAAGAGCGGAAGGGACCACGATTTTGACGGTGGTTCATCACAGGGAGACACCGCTCAGGATTCAAAAGGGGACCGTGGATGTCGGGCCCGTCTGGGCCACTGAGGTGATTCATGCCCGAAACAGCCACCTTGCGGTGGGCATGGTCGACCCCGGAGAGGAACTGGACCAGAGGCACAGGATCAACTACTATATCTGCAAGTTGAAAAAGGCCCCTCATCCCGACCATGCCGAAAAGTTCCTCAACTTCATAAAGGCCCCTCGGGCTCAGGGCATCTACAGGGCCCACGGCTTTGTCCCCCATTTTGCCGCCCCGGTCCCGTGATGCCGCGGCCTGGGGGTTGTACTATGCACAGAAGCCACGTCCCATGGGCGTGGTCAGAGAGAATCCACGAGAGATACCCCTTTGGGGGCCAAACAAAGCCAGTTCCTCTGGAACTGGATTCTTTACTTTCTATTGAGATATTTTGCAGGGAGATGACATGGCATTGAAGGTAAAAGACAAAATGTTGGAAGAAATTGATGAAGAGCTGCGGGCCATTGACGCACGGCTCAAGGACGTTCTGTCTAAAACGGATGTCCTCCTGAAGGAATGGAAAGACGAGACCGAAGCGGTGGAAGAGGTCGTTGAAGAAGACGCCCAATGACCCCGGGAGGGCTTTATTTCATGAATGAAAACCTGGTCCTTTGGGCCAGGTTCAAAACACTGGCTTTGCCGGGAACGAGTTCGCTGGGGTGTTGGACCAAGCTAAACCCCTCAGGGGTGAACTCAAAGCCGGGTCCTCTGAGCCCGGATTTTTTACTGCGGCGGCCTGCGCTATCGACCCGACATGGGTGGGCGGTTGGAGGCCCGGCGTGGGGAGGTTTAAGAAAAAAAAGACGTCGTGGTTCCATATCCCGCTTGCAAATTTCCGCTTAATTAGACAAGATGAAACGAAGATGGACCCCGTTGACTGGGCACAGAGGCCACGTCCTGTGGGCGTGGTCAGGAAGAACTTCGTTGGGGGGCTAGAATCATGGTTACACATGCAACTGATGCTCGGAAGCTCCCTTTGGGGGCCAAACAAAGCCGGATCCTTTGGGCCCGGATTCTTCACATGGAGGGACCATGTCTGACAAAAGGAAATTTCTGGATTTCTTTAAAGGGTTTGGAATCAAGAGTACGGAAATAGTGCCGGAGGATGTCTTTATTGAAATGGACGAGGAAGTGCCATGGGAGAGCGCTCTGAGCGTAGCCCATTTGTGGTTTCTATTCGGCAAGGATGACGCCTACCTCGGGCTGCTTAATGACGAAACCATGCAATTTGAGGCGCGCGAAAAGTAGCCCGGCATGGAGCCGGGCCCGGGCGATATCCGCCGTCACGCCAGAGACAGAACGATCGTGTCGGATCGGGCATTGACCCGTTCCAACTTGACCAATATGGTGTCTTCGGGTTTAAGGTCCAGGCCGCAGTCCGGGGGAAGGGAACACTCGATCATATACTTGGTCGGCAGAACGACATACCGGTGACGCCTTTTTTCTAATATCAGGGCCTCTTCTTTCTGCCCCACATGACGTTCGAGATGCTTCAGAATCCAATAACGAAGGCGTTCCTGCTGCAGAACGGTGATGTAGCTCATGGGCTGTTCAACGGCTTGAATAATGAACCTCAATTCCTCGTCCGAATAGAGAGGCTCAAGACCCAGGACGCCTTTCAGCTGGCGTTGTGCGGCCAAATCAAAATACTTCCGTAATGGGGATGTCACCGTCATGTAGACATCCAGTCCAAGGCCTGAATGCGGTTCGGGCTCCAGCCCGAGAATGACCCTGCTCAACAGCCGCCGTTGCATCCAGTTTTGGAAAAGGGTTCCTCCATGTTCGTCGACGAGACGACCCCGGGGTTCCATTTGCGCCCTGAAGATAGCGGCCTGCCCGTGGTCCCGGAAGAATCGCCCCGCGAGCCAGTTGGCCATGATCATACATTCGGACACCATCATACGACTGGGGCTTTCCCGATTGACCTGAGTGACGGAGACCTCTCCCTTGCCATTGATCCACACGTTCATCTCGGGGAGTGTGAGCTGAAGGGCCCCTGCGTTCAGACGGAACTGGCGAAATTTCTTGGCGAGTTCATAAATGGCCGTAAGCTCGGGATCTTGATCCACAATCAGGTTGGCCTCGTAATAGGTCAGCTGTCTGTCAACCCGGACTCGACTTGGAAAGACTTCGTAATCGATCACGCTTCCCGTATCGTCTATCCGGGCAGCGATGGTGATGGCCAGGCTTTCCTGACCCGCCTTAAGGCTGCAAAGGCCTTCTGCCAGAGGACGGGGCAACATAGGAATCCGCTTGTCCGGCATATAGATGGAACTGCCCCGGGTCAGGGCCTCCTCGTCGGCCAGGCTCCCCCTTTCTAAGAAATGGGCGACATCGGTGACGTGTACCCAGAGTCGGGTCCCGTCTTCTGCCGGCTCGATACTGATGGCATCGTCATAATCGAGGGTTCCCTGGCCGTCGATCGTCAGGGTCGACAGACCCGTGAGGTCCCGGCGGTTTTCCCTGGGCGTCACCTTTGTTGCCTGGGCCTTTATGATTTCCACGGCCTCCATGACGGGAGGGGGAAAGGAATCGGATATGCCGAACCTGTGAAGATTCAGGTTTTCGTCCTGGTTCCAAACGCGCAGCTTGACCAGCAAATGAAAAGGGCCCTCCTTGGGATCGAGACCAGCCCGCGAAACGATTTCCCTGCCAACGTCATAAAGGGGGCTCTCCTTGCCGAAGAGGTAGAATGACTTCAGTATTTCAACCGTTTCTTCCTTGTCGGGCGGAACCTCGGGCTCGAGGGTGTCCATGACGGCCCGAAGCCACTTGCCGCCCTCCTCCATGGTATAGGCCTTCCTTGCCTCCTGTGCAGCCTGGGCTGCGACCTGTGCCACCCGCTCAGGGCTGTTCGGCAAGAACCGATCCGTGTCAAATTTGAAATAAAGGGGGTCTTCAAAGAGCGCCCGCATCACGGCCGACGTCTGATCACTTGAGATCTTGCCATCAAAGCAGAACTCCGCCATGGTTTGCACATCGATCCAGGTGGCTTCGCTGTGCAGAACACTCCAGAGGGCTTCCACGTCTATTTGTTTCTGCAGCAGCCTCCTCCTGTTCGCAATATCCTGGAGTTGATGGACCACCGCGTCTCTCCCGATGCTTAAATCGAGGCCCTCTACGCTCACATGAGCCAGCCGCTTCTCCGTATGACTCACCTCACGGTTGTGTTCGGTGATCATACGAATTTTGTGGTTCTTCTGACCCACAACCACCGCGCACACGACTTGTTTGCGATCAATGTATTCAATGATAGTTCCCGGTTCCATGGGCAGAGTCATAACAATGAGGTGGGGAAAAGTCAATAACACCGACGTCCCGGCGGAAATCATTTTGACTCTTGATAGACGGTCTGTTAGCAATATCGAAGCGGTGACCGTTTGCCTGCTTTGTCCGGGGAAGGCCTCCAGCCCTATGAAATCATACCGCCTCGTCAAGCCGTACTTTGTGGAAAAAAGCGCGCTGGTCGGGCTCGGCCTTTTTTCTCTCCTTGTCGTTGACTTTCTGCAACTCGTGGTTCCCCGGATCATCAAATGGGCTGTCGATGACCTCACAACGGGTCGCATCAAAGCAACCGGGCTTCTCAGGTACGCTTCCTACATCGTCGGCGTGGCCCTGCTCATCGGGATCTTTCGATTTATCTGGCGCCGATGTCTCATCGGTGCATCGAGGCGCGTTGAGGAGGGAATCCGAAATCAGATCTTTGCACATATACAGACGCTTTCTCCGGCCTATTTTGACAAAACAAAGACCGGCGACCTGATGGCCCATGCCACGAATGATGTCCTGAACGTCAGAATGGCTGTGGGCATGGGGATGGTGGCCCTGACCGACGCCGTGGTGCTTGGCCTGGCAGCGATTGGTTTCATGCTCTACATCAACGTGACTCTGACGGTGTTTGCGCTGCTTCCCATGCCGATCATCGTCGTATTGGCTCGCGTTCTTAGCCGGCGCATGCATTCTCTTTACCGGGAGGTGCAGGCGTGCTTTGCACAGTTAACCGAGGTGGTTCGGGAGCGCGTTTCAGGGATCCGGGTCGTGAAGGCTTACAATCGCGAAAATGGGGAAGCCAGAAGGCTCACCGAGGTCTCAAGGGACTACTGGCGCAAAAACCTTCGTCTCGTTCGGGTGACCGGGCTTTTCTTCCCGGGCATGATGTTTTTTTCGAATGTGAGCCTGGCGGTGGTGCTCTATCTGGGTGGGCAACAAGCCATCAGCCTGACGATTACGCCCGGGGATTTTGTGGCCTTCATCAGCTACCTGGGTCTGCTGACCTGGCCCATGATGGCCATGGGGTGGGTGATTAATCTGATTCAGCGGGGCGCGGCCTCCCTTGACAGGATTAACGTGATTCTCGAAACCAAGCCGGAGATTGTCAACCCTCCGGATCCGGCGCCCCCGAAAAGGTTCAGGGGAGACATCGTATTTGATCAGGTTGGTTTTCGGTACGGACCAGGGCTCCCTTCCGTTCTTTCAAATGTCTCCTTCTCACTGTCTGCGGGGCAGGCGCTTGGCGTGGTCGGCCGAACGGGGAGCGGCAAAACGACGCTGTGTCATCTTATTTCGAGACTGGCCGATGTCACGGGCGGTGCGGTTTACATCGACCAGGTCGATATCCGGCGGATAAGGCTTGAAACCTTGCGGACCCACATGGCCGTGGTGCCTCAAGACGCCTTTCTCTTTTCGGGAACGATCCGCCATAACCTGTGCTTCGGCAAAGAGAACGCCTCTGAAGAGCAGATCCTCGAGGCTGTTCGCGCTGCCCAACTGTATGACACCATCATGCAGTTTCCCCGTCAGTTTGACACCGTCATTGGAGAAAAGGGCGTGACACTCTCGGGCGGTCAAAAGCAGCGCCTTGCTTTGGCAAGGGCGCTTCTCATTTCGGCCCCGATTCTTCTTTTGGATGACCCGATGAGTCAGGTTGACACGGAGACGGCTGCGGCCATGCTCACCCGCATCCGAGAGCTTTCTCGTGCCCGGACCTCGGTCATTGTTTCTCACAGACTCAGCCATGTGCGACATGCGGACCTGATTCTGGTCCTGGACAGGGGGTGCATTGCGGAGGCCGGAACCCATCGTGAACTCATGGCCCTGGAAGGGTATTACAGCCGGATGTATCGATGGCAGGAAATTGAGGAGGCGTTGGACTGATAACCGATGCGACGAGACTACGGATACTTTGAAGAAGACCAGCTGGGCAAACCGTACGATCTCGGGTTGCTGCAGAGGCTTTATCCGTACATGCGGCCCTATAAGGTGTGGTTCGTTCTTTCTATCGGGCTTGTCACGGCGATCACGGTCTTGGACCTCGCCCTGCCATACCTGACCAAGGTGGCGATCGACCGCTACATCGTCCAGGATATGGGGGACAATAAAGGGAAGGACCGCAAACAGCAGCGGATTTACTTCGCCGACCTTCGGAAGCCGAAGGTTGCGCGGGTCGTTCACCAGTACCCTGCCTTGTTTGAGGTCAAATGGCCTTACGCCAAGATTCATTACGACGACCTGAGTCGAATCGACAAGCCGGACCTCATGGATCTTCGGAAGGGGGATTATGCCGGGGTGGCTCGCCTTGCATTGATCTTCATGGCTGTTGTGGTCTGCCATTTCATCTTCACTTTTGCTCATGTGATGATCATGGAATATGCAGGACAAGCCATCATGCATGACCTGCGAGTCGTGCTCTTCAAACACATTCAGCAGCTCTCCGTCGCATTTTTTGCTAGAAATCCGGTGGGGCGTCTTGTGACCCGTTTGACGAGCGATATTCAGAACATGTACGAATTCTTCACGTCGATCATTACGATTCTCTTCAAGGACATTTTTCTTATCCTCGGGATCACCGTTGTCCTCCTGGCAATGAACTGGAGATTGGCTCTGATCTGCTTCCTTATGCTTCCCTTCATTGTTCTGGCCACGACATATTTCAGTCGGCTGGCACGGGATGTCTTCCGCGAACTGAGAGTGAAAGTTGCTGAAATCAACACGAAGGTTCAAGAGACGATTGATGGGATTCGTATTGTCCAACTGTTTCGGCAGGAAAAAGAGAACTATGAACGTTTCCGAAAATTGAATCACGAAAATTACCTGGTCGCCATGCGGCAGATCAACATCTTTGCGGTGTTCATGCCCGTCATCGAGGTCCTGAGTTCCGTGACGACCGCCCTGGTGATCTGGTACGGGGGGGGCCGTGTTGTGGCTGAAGTCCTCAGTTTAGGAACCCTTGTTGCTTTCATCTCTTACATGAGGATGTTTTTCAGTCCCATACGGGACATTGCAGAGAAATATAATGTCATGCAATCAGCCATGGCTTCATCCGAGCGCATCTTTCTTCTTCTGGATAACCGGGAAACGATTCCGGACCCGGCCATCCCGGGTCCCGTCGAGGTCCTGACCGGCGAGGGCCGGAAATCAGGTCTCAGTAAAGCCGGCGCGGTTTGTTTTGAAAACGTCTGGTTTGCCTATCAAGGGAACGAGTGGGTCCTGCAGGATATCACACTGAGGGTTGAAGAAGGGGAGACCATCGCCATCGTCGGGCCGACGGGCGCCGGCAAGTCGAGTCTTATCCATCTCATTGAACGCTTTTATGATCCGACCCGGGGCCGGATAACCCTTGGCGGGGTGGACATTCGCCGGCTTCCGAAGGGGGTGCTCCGGGCTCGCATGGCCTTGATCACGCAAGATGTGTTTCTCTTTGCAGACACGCTGAGAAGCAACATTGAAGAGGGGAACCCACCGCTTTCCTCGGAGCGCCTGCAAGAGATTGTGGCGGCCTCGAATCTGGACCGATTGATTCAGGCGCTGCCCCAAGGCCTGGACACGGTCATGACGGAAAGCGGGCGGACGCTGTCGGGTGGTGAGCG
>Ga0307423_1000657_pt1 | contig 22982 bp, 19 predicted proteins | sample SalMarWE160310MG_FD_202154 | JGI IMG/M metagenome (GOLD analysis project Ga0307423, IMG submission 202154) | Salt marsh sediment microbial communities from the Plum Island Ecosystem LTER, Massachusetts, United States - WE1603-10 | ecosystem: Environmental > Aquatic > Marine > Intertidal zone >...
AACTAAAGATACTGTTAAGTGGCACTTCGCTAAATGCAACAATTCTAAATGTAACTCAATATTCCTGGTAGATCCGGAAGAATCTCAGGGGGATTTGGGTTATCTGTGTCCCGATTGCAGCAGGAAAACAACATCATCGCACATTGTGCAATGTTCGAGCTGTAAAACAGTTCTGAACTTTGTCCGTGCAGCTCCTAATGAGGAAAAAGTTGTTTTTAATGTGACAAAGTGTTCGCACTGTATCGGAACAATTGAGGACGAATGGGAGATAGAACCTCTCTATCTGCCAGACTCTTACATTTAGTTTTTTGTATAAATAAAAATGAACTTTTTAAAGTTCTTTTAGAACCGGATGGATAATTACATCCGGTTTATTTTTTTATATAAGCCTGGTTTCTCTGAAAAACCGGGTTTATAACTTTCATCAAAATGCTGGTTATGAGTAAGTTTGCTATAACTTTACCGGTTTTTATTGTATCCAAATTCAGGCAAATAAATGAAAAATCTCACAGTTCTAACCAAATTATACACCCATCTGCTCATAACCATTTTGACTCTGTGCATTTCAAATTTATTCGCACAGAGTTCTAATGAATGGTTTAATCCTGATACAGTTAAAGCAGGCAGATTTGACACCGGTAAAATGTGGACCTTTGAAGATCCACCAACGGAATATTTTGAAGAAGCCTATAACTTTACTCCTACTCAGGAATGGTATGAGAACGTACGTCTCGCAACGTTGAAGTTTGCGACATATTGTTCTGCTTCTTTTGTTTCCGCAGATGGGTTGATAATGACTAATCATCATTGTGCTAGAGAAAGTGTAACTGAGATAACTGGAATAAATGAGGACCTTCACAAGGATGGTTTTATTGCTGAAGATCTGGAAGATGAAAAACCTGTACCAGGATTGTTTGTAGATCAATGCATAAAAATCGAAGATGTAACAGGAGAAGTCAATGATGCATTGGAAGATGCAAAGACTGAAGAAGAAATTACAAAAATAGAAGAAGAAAAAATTAAAGAAATTGAAAAACAATACACTGATGAAAAGAGGGGAATTATTGCCAAAGTAACTCCACTTTATTTTGGCGGAAAATATTCTTTATACATCTATAAAAGATATTCTGATGTCAGACTCGTATTTGCCCCGGAGGAACAGGCTGGATATTTCGGGGGAGATTATGATAATTTCACATATCCGCGTTATAATCTGGATTGCAGCTTCTTTCGTGTTTATGACGATGAGGGAAAACCTTTAAAGGTTGATAATTATTTTAAATGGAGTGAAGAAGGAGTAGTAACCGGAGAAGTTGTATTTATTCCCGGCAATCCCGGCTCAACAAGCAGGCTGAACACAGTTGCACAGCTTGAATACGCACGAGACGTAACTTACCCCGAAACAATTGAACTGCTAAATTCCTATATAGAATTTCTTCAAGAGATGATTGATAAAGACCCGGAGAAAAGTTATGGGCTTAATGATCAATTGCTGCTTTATTATAATTCGATTAAAGCCTATAAAGGCATGCTCAAAGGTTTGCAGGATCCTGTGCTCATGCAGAAGAAAAAAGATTTCGAAAAGACGTTCAAGAATAAAGTCAAATCGGATTCGGGTCTAAACGAAAAGTATGGAGATGTTTGGGATAAGATCGAAAAATTAATGATTGATCTCAGTAGGTTAGATAAAGAGCGGGAAGTTATTTCTTACACCTCGGAAGGAAATCCGGATTATTTTACAGTTGCCCAGGAACTTGCATACATCGCAGAAGAATTAAAACTTCCTGAATCAGAAAGACTTGAGAACTACATCGGGGATAAACTTATTGAACTTATTGATTCTCTTAAACCGGAAGAATTTGATACCGAAGAAAACAAACAGCTCCTTGAAGATAAGATAGATTTACTTTATTCAATACTTGGAAGAGATGATAAACTGGTTAAAAAATTTACTAACGGTAAAACAGGAAAAGAAGCTGTAGGTTACATTCTTTCAAAAACATTTCTTACTTCCTCTGAAAAGATAAAAGAAATGGTAGCTGAAGGACCTGATTCGATACTTAACAGCGGAGATCCATTTTTAGATTATATAAATATTGCGGATGAAATGGAGCAAAAGATTGATCTGGATATCAACAAAGTACTTGATCAGGAGAATGCTTTAAACCGTATGCTGGGCAGAGCCTTGTTTGAAGTTTACGGAACATCAATTCCGCCTGATGCAACATTTACATTAAGAATCTCCGATGGAGTTGTTAAAGGTTTCCCGTATAACGGAACTATTGCTCCACCAATCACTACTTTCTACGGAATGTACGATCGTTATTATTCCTTTGATAAAAAATTTCCCTGGAGTTTAAGCGAACGATGGCTTAATCATTCGGATGAATTTAATCTTTCAACGCCATTTAATTTTGTTTCTACTAATGATGTTGTCGGCGGAAATTCAGGGAGTCCGATTATAAATGAGAATGCTGAGATTGTCGGGGTTGCATTTGATGGAAATATTCAAAGTCTGCCGGGAGATTTTATTTATGATCCTGAAGTGAACAGATGCGTGGGAGTTGAATCTTCCGGTATGCTGGAAGCAATTAAATATATTTATAAATTTGAAAGATTAGCTGAAGAGCTTGAATCCGGAAAGTGCAGTTATTAATTTTCTTCAAGGGGTAACAGTTGTCCTTGGCAGAACTAATTAAAAAGTGTAACTAACGAAAAGGTGTATTGAAGAATATTGAGGTAGCGCATTAGTAAATGTAATTCCATATTCGGCGCCGGCACCTAATTTAAATCCATCAAGATTAAATCCTCTTAAATCAAATCCTCCGTTTATGGAAAGCACAACACCGTAATTCCAGTCATCAGTATCGCTAAAAGTTCTGTCATTTAACGCGAGCAATCCAACACCTTCTTCCAGGAAATAGCCCTCGTCAAAATTCTGAGTAGTTACTCCTTTAAATGTTACTCCCTGTACATACGGGAAATAAGGCTTATCAACATTCGGGATAATTGCATTAAAATCTTTTGCAATAATAACTCCCAGTCTTGGGTAAACTTCTTCAAAAAGCACTGTATTGGTTTCAAGAAACAGACTTGCTGTAACTGCACCAACAGAAGGGGAATTACCTTTTAAAAAACCACCGCCGACCGAACCACCAATGGCAACTCTTAATTGTGCATTCGCAGCAAGCGGAGTTGCTATAAAAAGTATTAAGAGTAATAATAATCTGGTTGGCAAAGAGTTTATTTTCAATTAACTTATAAATGTTTACTGGAAATATAATTATCAATTTACAAAGAGAAAGGTAAAAAATGGAGCTTATTCTATATCATTACAAAGCAAAAGTAACTTCTGTCTATGATGGCGATACCTGTACCGTGGATATTGATCTTGGTATTCATACATGGATACAAGGTGAAAAAATAAGACTGAATAGAATAAACGCTCCTGAATTAAGAGGAAGTGAAAAAGCCAAAGGATTAAAATCCCGGGATTTTCTTCGCTCTAAAATTGACGGCAAAGAAATAGTCCTTCAAACAATAAAAGATACGAAAGGAAAATATGGCAGGTATCTCAGAGAAATATGGCTTGAGGAACCCAAAGGTAATTTTGTAAATATAAATGACCTGATCGTAAAAGAAGGATTTGCCGAATATCATAAATATTGATTTAAATAAAAGGTCAGCTATAATGTCGAATGAATCGCAGATAAATTTATTCATCACTTTAGATGATAAAAAGTTGGCAGAAAAAATTGAATGGCGTGCTGATGAAGCAGGCTTTAATGGAAAGAAAGAAACACAAACTATCATGCTTTCTTTATGGGATAAAAAAGAAAAAATGATTTACAGCATCGATCTCTGGACTAAAGATATGAATATAGAAGATATAAAGATACACTTTCACCAGATGTTCCTGAAAATGGCAGACACTTTTGAGAGAGCAACAAAAAATTCAGATGTGGCAGAAATGATCAGGAATTTTAGTTCGGATTTTGCAAAACGAACAGGAATTAAAAACATTCCAACGTAAATTTTTTATTACTTATTATTCTTTGATTTATACTTAAATTTCCGGGTGATTTTAAATAATTTCATGTGGATTTTATATGTATGTTGAATTTCTTGCCCGTCTACAGTTTGCGCTAACCATTAGCTTTCATTACATCTATCCTCCATTAAGCATTGGACTTGGTGTTATCATGGTAATTATGGAGGGGATGTACCTTAAAACAAAAAATCCTCTTTATGAAAAGATGACAAAATTCTGGGTGAAGGTTTTCGCTTTGACTTTTGCCATCGGAGTTGCAACAGGTATTGTGATGGAGTTTGAGTTCGGCACTAACTGGGCGTCTTACTCGAGATATGTTGGAGATGTTTTCGGAAGCGCACTCGCTGCCGAAGGAATTTTTGCTTTCTTCCTCGAATCCGGTTTCCTGGCGATACTTGTTTTTGGCTGGGACAAAGTTAAACCACCGATGCATTTCTTCTCAACTATCATGGTTGCAATCGGTGCAATGTTCAGCGCAATCTGGATTGTTGTTGCAAACTCCTGGATGCAGACACCTGCCGGTTTTCATATTGTTGGCGAAGGACTTAACGCCCGTGCAGAAATTACAGATTTCTGGGAATTAGTATTCAATCCTTCTTCGGTTGATAGATTATTACATGTACTTTCCGGTGCCTGGCTTGCCGGGGCGTTTCTTGTTATAAGTATCAGTGCATTCTATATTCTTAAAAAACGTCATCTGGCTTTTTCTAAAGCATCAATAAAGATCGCGTTGGTTCTTGCCTGCTTTGCTTCACTCTTTCAGCTTTTTACCGGAGATCAAAGTGCTATTGGAGTAAATAAAAATCAACCATCAAAACTGGCTGCGATGGAAGCTGTTTTCAATGATCAAACAAATGCACCATTATATTTATTTGGCTGGGTCAACGAGGAAAACCAGAAAGTTAAATTTGGAATTGCCATCCCTGGAATGTTGAGCTATTTGATTGGAGGGACAACAGAACAAAAGGTTACCGGCTTAAATTCTATTCCCAAAGATGAAAGACCGCCGGTTAATATTGTCTTTCAATCTTATCACCTGATGGTTGCGATTGGTTTTGCATTGATTGGCATTAGTTTGCTCGGAATCTTTTTCTGGTGGAGAGGAACTTTGTTCGAAAAGAAATGGATATTATGGATTTTTGTCTTTTCAGTTCTTGGTCCGCAGATTGCAAATCAGGTTGGCTGGATTACAGCAGAAGTCGGAAGACAGCCTTGGATTGTTTATGGAATTCTTAAAACTTCAGAAGGACTTTCTAAAGCAGTAGAAAGTGGACAGGTTTTATTTTCACTGATTCTCTTCACAATAATTTATTTTTTCCTCTTCATACTTTTTATTTATTTGTTGAATGACAAAATCAAACACGGACCGGAGGAAACTGAATCTCTGGGTTCAGAATACGAACATCAGAACGTATTGTTTGGGAAGAAGACCTGAAACAAATTGTTAAATTGCTATATTGATAATCTTTTAATCAACAATAAAACAATTTAACAATGAAGCAATGAACATTAAGAAATGAATCAATTAAAATGAAAATAAGATGGAATTTACTTTTGACTTAAATACAGTCTGGTTTTTACTTATCGGTGCGTTACTATCGGGTTATGCAATACTTGACGGTTTTGATCTCGGTGTTGGTATGATGCATCTTTTTGTAAAAGAGGATAAAGAACGTAGAATAATGATCAACTCAATCGGGCCAGTTTGGGATGGCAATGAGGTCTGGCTGGTTACTGGTGGTGGTGCGCTCTTTGCCGCATTTCCTCATGTTTATGCGACAGTATTTTCCGGATTCTACGATGCTTTTATTCTACTGCTGTTCATGCTCATTTTCCGTGCAGTTGCAATTGAGTTCAGAAGCAAACAGCCAATGCTGTGGTGGAGAAAAATGTGGGACGTTTCGTTTGGTGTTGCAAGCTTTCTTATTGCATTCCTAATGGGAGTTGCCCTTGCAAATATAATTACTGGAATTCCTATAGGACCTGATAAAGAATTTATGGGGACATTCATCAGTCTTATTACTCCCTACACTGTTTTAGTAGGTATTACAACGGTAGCATTATTTATGATGCACGGTGCGATATATAGCGTGATGAAAACAGATGGTGAACTTCAAAAAAAATTGAGAGGCTGGGTAAATAACACTATCATATTTTTTGTCATTTGTTATGCAACTGTTACAATGGCAACATTGATTTACTTTCCTCATATGGTTGAAAACTTTAGAGCATTGCCGGTACTTTTTGTAGTAGCTTTGCTAAACATGCTTGCAATTGCAAATATTCCCAGAGAAATTTCTAAAGGGAGAGAATTTCGTGCGTTCCTTTCTTCGGCTGCTTCTATTGCGGCGTTACTATTAATTTTTGCGATTGGAATTTTTCCTAACATCGTTTATTCAAATCCAAATCCAGAATACAGCTTAACAATTTATAACGCTGCAAGTTCGGAAAGGACTTTAACTATTATGCTTATTATTGCTTTAATTGGTATTCCATTTGTCTTTGCCTACACAATCAGCATTTACTGGATATTCAGAGGTAAGGTTAAGCTTGATGAAATGAGCTATTGATTTTTATTTGTTCCGATTAATTGCTTTCTGAATTGCTCTGTAAAACTCTTCCGCCTTCTGTGAGCCGATTAACAATTTCTTTTTGTTTTTGAATATTATTTGAATCCCTCTATTCCCCGAAACATTATAAGCTCTTCCTCTTAAACCATAACGAATTCCCCAGCCACCGTATTCGTAAATTGGTCTGTAAGTTCTCACTTCATATTTTTCTATCTCAGTGTATGGATAGATTTTAAATTTTCGATGAAGAGGGAAAAATCTAAGATAAATCCCATCGTTACGAACTTCAGTAATTAGTTTTAGTGAATAAAAGAAAATCGGAAAACCAATCCCGAACAACAGCCAAATTAAATGGATCATCCAGTTTGGTGCAGGATGGTTTCCAAATTTATGTCCAAGAATTATCTGTTGAAATAGTCCAATCCATGGAAGAATACTTACAATAATTACGATAATGATCATCCAGGGTTGCCGGAACTTTTGCTCCTCTTTGAAGTAAGTTTCTGAATGTCTGTTTCTATTTGTCATTTTTTACATAAAAACTTTTTATACCGGGACTTGGTTTCTCTTTCCGAATACTGGATCGATTTTAACAAATTTTGTAATTAAAAACACAGGTAATGTTGAAATACAAACCCAGATGAAAAAATTAAGATAGCCTACCTGTTCCTGTATCCATCCGCTAATCATTCCCGGAAGCATCATTCCCAATGCCATCAATCCTGTCGCAATTGCAAAATGTGCAGTTTTAAATTCACCTTCAGAAACATAAATGAGGTAAAGCATAAAGGCTGTAAAACCAAAACCATAACCAAACTGCTCCACCGCAACGCAGATGTTAATCAATATAAAATTTGATGTCTGCGTTGCCGCAAGGTAAACATAAACTAAATCCGGCAGGTTGATAGCAATTAACATCCACCAAATCCAGAATTTCAATCCTTTTTTAGCGCAAACAAATCCACCGAGAATTCCACCCAGCATTAATGCAATAATGCCGACAGTTCCATAGATAACCCCAACACTTTGTGTATCAAGATTCAATCCTCCGGCAGATTTTGAATCGAGTAAAAATAAAGATGTCATCTTAGCAAGTTGACCTTCTCCAAGTCTGTAAAGCAATATAAAAAATATGATTAAGATTATCTGTTTCTTCTTAAAGAAAGAAATAAAAGTGTCAGCAAAACTTTTTGTTACTTCTAAAAAATTTCGTTTGATCCGGTTTTCATCGGTTAATGGAAAGGGGAGTATGTTTTTATGATAAAATGTAAAAATGAAAAATAAAGCTGCTACCGGCACAATTGATACCATCCATGCTGACGAAGTATTAGCAAAAGACTTTTGAAGGGAGCCGGCAAGAATAACAATTCCACCTTGTCCCAAAATCCATGCAAGTCTGTAAAACGTACTTCTTATCCCAACAAATAATGATTGATCATGCTGACTAAGTGCAAGCATATAAAAACCATCGGCAGCAATATCATGTGTGGCTGAGGAGAATGCAATGATATAAAAAAAGATAAGAGTAAATAAAAAAAATGATGAAGTTTGTACGAATACAGCAACCCCCGCTAAACCAACGGCTATTAAAAATTGCATACACAGTACCCAGAACCTTTTTGTTTTTAAGTTATCAACAAGCGGGCTCCAAAAAGGTTTTATAACCCAGGGCAAATAAAGTAAACTTGTGTAAAAAGCAATTTTAGCATTGGAAATGCCCAGGTTCTGATACATAACGGTAGAAACAAACATGACTAATACATAAGGGAGTCCTTCAGCAATATATAGAGAGGGAACCCAGAGCCACGGATTTCTATTCTCTGCGGAGTTATTTTTCATCCGTTATTCTTTTTGCTAAAAGAATTGCACCAGTTACAGGCGAGGAGAAAGGTTTAACAACTGTTACGTGTGGTAAAGAAGATTTAATTTTTCGTTTGAGCAAATCTGAATAGAAATTATTATTGTCAATCAGGCTGCCGGAAAAAGAAACGTTAAGTTTATTAGTCTGTATTTTATTTAGGAGAGATTTTATGTGAAGAACTAATTCATCAGCTTCTTCATCGAGGATATCTTCAGCAATTGGATCGCCTTCTTCTGCAGCTTGAATCACAATTTTAGCGACTGAAGCGACATCGAGCTTTTCTTTATAAACTTTATTGATGATGCCATTTGTTGAACCAGAACTCATTTTGGCATTCAGCAATTCTGAAATAAGAGTTTCTTCTCCTCTTCCGTCTGATGCTTTTGAAACTGCATTCAACGCTTTTCTTCCGATCGAGTAACCGCTGCCTTCATCGCCGATCATTCTGCCGAATCCGCCGACACGATGTATAACTCCTTTTTCATCTTTGCCAAAAAGAATAGAACCAGTACCTGCGATTAAAATGCATCCTGCTGAATTTGGGAAAGAACCTTCAAGAGCAATGTGTGCATCACTTAAAACTTTTACGCCTTTAAAGTGGATTCCTTCTAGTTCTGCATAATCTTTAAAACCTTCTTCCAGAAGAGTTGCATCTTCTTCACGACCTGCACCTGCTACACCAATCACAACCTGCTTTACATCGGCAAAATCTCCTTCAAGTGCAAAAAGATTTTCTTCAATCAACGCAAAAATATTCTCGATAGCTTCTTCAACGCCAATTATTAAAAAGTTGGAAGGCCTACCTGCTGACTGATGAATAATTTTCCCTGACAGGTCCGCAATTGCGCAATCTGTTTTTGTTCCACCACCATCTATTCCGATTAAGTATTTCATCTTAAAATTTAATTGATTTATATGCGAAAATACCTAAAAACACTTTCTACGAAAAATTTAGACTCTTTTTATAACATAACAGAGAATAAATTCTAATGCTTTACTTTTTTCATTTTATTATATTCCTATCTGCAATGATTATTTTATTTAATTTTTGAGCAATGAAAAACTTAGAAGAATATTTCGCTCCTTTCAGAGAGAATATTGTAGGCTATCGCAAAACTTTCACTTCACCTTATGGTGAAAAGAGAATTGTCTACGCTGACTGGATTGCGAGCGGACGTTTGTATAAACCTATCGAAGATAAAATAAGAGATGTATTCGGACCACTTGTCGGCAACACTCATTCAGAAGCAAGTGAGACCGGTACTTCAATGACTCACGCTTACCACGAAGCTCACGAGATAATCAAGAAACATTGCAATGCGGGAAAAGATGATGTGATAATAACTGCAGGTTCGGGAATGACAGGTCTTGTTTGCAAGTTTCAAAGGTTGCTTGGATTAAAAATTCCCGAGCAGTTGAAAGATTATCTCCACCTTCCTGAAGAACTGAGACCCGTTGTATTTGTAACTCATATGGAACATCATTCAAATCATACAACCTGGCTGGAAACAATAGCGGATGTTATTGTTATTGCACCTACCGATGAAGGATTGGTTGATTTTGATGATCTTGAAGAAAAACTAAAAAGGTATAAAAACAGAGAATTAAAAATCGGTGCATTTTCAGCCTGCTCAAACGTTACCGGGATTGAACCACCTTACTCTACACTTGCAAAAATTATACACAAACACGGTGGATATTGTTTTGTTGATTTTGCATGCTCTGCACCTTACGTAAAAATTGATATGCATCCTTCCGATCCTGAAGAAAAGCTTGATGCAATTTACTTCTCGCCACATAAATTTCTTGGTGGACCTGGCTCTTCGGGAGTTTTGATTTTCGATTCGCAACTTTATAAAAACAAAGTGCCTGATCAGCCCGGCGGCGGAACTGTAGACTGGACAAATCCATGGGGACAGCACAAATTTGTTTCAAGTATTGAAGCTCGCGAAGATGGAGGTACTCCTGCTTTCCTTCAGGCGATTAAAGCTGCACTTTGTATTAAGTTAAAAGAAGATATGGGTGTTGAAAAAATGCGTGAGAGGGAAGTAGAGTTAGCTAACATTGCATTTAAAGAGCTGGGCAAAATTCCTGGTTTGCATATTCTTGCTGGACATATTAAAGAACGTCTCGGGGCAATTTCTTTTTATGTGGATGATATTCATTACAACCTTATTGTAAAACTGCTAAACGATCGGTATGGTGTACAGACAAGAGGTGGTTGTTCATGTGCAGGTACATACGGGCATTATCTTCTCCACGTTGATCCTCTCAGGTCAAAAAAAATTACGGATAAAATTGATCAAGGTGATTTTTCAGATAAGCCGGGATGGGTGCGGATGTCAATCCATCCAACTATGACAAACAAAGAGCTTTATCTGGTAACAAATTCAATTAAAGAAATTGTTGAAAATATTGGTGCCTGGCAAACAGATTACACTTATGACATTCATAAAAATGAATTCTTCCACATTTCAGCCGATGGTAAAGAACAAGAAAGAGTCAAGAATTGGTTCGATCTTTCTCAAAAAGAATCTGTGGAAATAGACTAATTCATTTTCCCACGCACAGTTGAATTTCATCAATTTAAAATTATATTATTGGTTGAAAGTATTATTTACTTGGACAGACTTTTACTATTTTAAAATACTACAGCGAATAATTATAACAGCATCTTGCCTTAAAATAAGTTAATCCTAAAAGGAAGGAGAATATACATCATGGCAGTCGGTGCTTATGAAAAGTGCAAGCGGTACATTGACTCCCACACTCAGAAAACCGATAAAAACTTTTTCAAAAGAGAAATATATCCGTGTATAACAATTTCACGGCAGGCAGGCTCAGGGGCTAAGCCCGTCTGTGAGAAACTTGTTAATATCATGGATGAATACTCTGAACCTGAAGGTGTTAAGTGGGCTTACTTTGACCGCAACCTTATTGAAAAAGTTCTTGAAGACCATAATCTTCCTAAACAGATTTCTGAGTTTATAGAAGAGGGAAAATATAAACATCTTAGTTCTGTTGTTAACGAATTGCTTGGATTAAAACCTGCTGAGTGGACAATCATTCATAAGACCACGGATACGATTCTTCAGCTAGCGAGGATGGGAAGTGTAGTCATAGTAGGAAGAGGTGCGAATATTATTACTTCAAAATTGAATAATGCTTTCCACGTAAGGTTGGTTGCATCGATGGAAAAAAGAATCGAGTATATGCAGAGTCTGATGAAGTTCACAGAGAAGGAAGCATTAAATTATATAAAGAAAGAAGATGAGAATCGGAAAAAATATCTCAAGTCGTACTTTGATGTTGATGCGGATGACCCTTTACTCTACCATATGGTTGTGAATACAGATCTGCTGACTCATAAAGGTGCAGCATATTTGATTGCGGAAGCCGTAGTGCTGAAATTTTCACACTTGTTTCCTCAATTTGCCCATTAGAGTTTTAGAATTCCTTTGAAGAAAATTCCGTAACTATTTTTTTTATTTCTTCTTCTGTTATTCCGCTGCCGTAGGAAATTGGTTTTAAAGGTTCAGTTTTTTCTTCTGTCTTTGTTTCTTTTTTGGAATAAGTATATTTATCCTTTAAAGGAAGATTGCCTGCACGGTCACGTAATCTTTCTTCGATCTCTTTTAAAAACCAGTCTTTTCCACCCTTATATTTTTGCGTTTCGAATTTATCAATACTTTTACCTTTATTTACCGGGTTAGTTTCGAAAGCAAGACTTTTTATGTTCAAAAGATGTTTTGCAGTCACGTTATCTGATACAATTGAACCGCCCCACGTTCCAGGTCCTAAAGTCATTGAAGGATCAAGTGCAGTTGTGTAACCAACCGCTCCAACAGATGCGGGAGTATTAACAAGAATTCTGAATGCAGGCTTTTCCAATGCGAATTTCATAATTATCGGTTCATCGTTTGAGTGAATTGCCATTGTATGTCCCATTCCTCCGAACTGCAGGAGATCAATGCAGCGATGACAACCTTCCAGCCAGCCATCCACAATATATAATGAAAGTACAGGAGAAAGTTTTTCGATTGAAAGTGGTTCATTCTTTCCTACTTCGTTACATTCTGCAATTAATACTTTTGTGTTTTCGGGAACTTCAAACCCAGCAAAATTAGCTATAAATGTCGCCGACTTTCCAACAATCTCCGGATTTATTCTCAAATTTGTTTGTATTGCTCGACTAAGTTTTTCCTTTTCTTCTGCATTTACGAAGTAACATCCTTGCAACACTGCTTCTGCGGTTACTTTTTCTTTTAAGGGAAGATCTACAATCATTGATTGTTCAGATGAGCAAAGAGTACCATTGTCGAAAGTAGTTCCATAAACAATATCGGCAACAGCTTTCTGGTAATTGGCTGTTCGTTCAATAAAAGCCGGAACGTTTCCAGGACCAACTCCATATGCTGGTTTGCCTGAGCTGTAGGCTGCTTTTACCATTGGAGTGCTTCCAGTTGCAAGAATTATCGCAATATTTTTATCGTGCATTAAAGCATCAGTTCCTTCTATCGTTGGTTCGTTCATACATTGAATTAAGCCTTTTGGCGCTCCTGCACTTTCAGCAGCCTCGGATAAAATTTTTAATGCTTCAATTGTACATTTTGATGTTTTCGGATGAGGACTTGCCACGATTGCGTTTCTACTCTTCAAAGATATCAATGCTTTAAACATAGCTGTTGAAGTTGGATTAGTTGATGGGATTAAGGCACAAACAACTCCCATAGGTGCTGCAATCTTCAAAACCTTTCCGTTTGCTTCTTCTGAAATTATACCGACAGTCTTTAAATTTTTAATTGATTCGTAAACATTCTTTGTGCTGAACTGATTCTTGATAATTTTATCTTCATAAATACCAAAGCCGCTTTCTTCGCAAGCCATTTTTGCAAGTTTCTCTGAAGCCTGGTAGCCAGCTTCTGCCATAGCTTTGACAATTTTATCAACCTGCTGTTGACTAAAGTGCTGGTATTCAATTTGAGCTTCCTTAGCTTTTGCAGCTAAGTTGCGAGCTTCCTGTATTGAGAGAAGGTCTTTATCTAAAATCATTTAATACTCCTGGATGGTCGGAACAAATATATTCAACCTTTAAGAGAAGTTCAATTTAGAGGTAAGGAATTTAGCATAGTCATAAAGTATTTCTCAGTTTAGCCAATCCTGTTTTACTAACAGGAAGCTGTTTGCTATTCTTTAAGATAATTTGGTAGGATTCTTTTCCCGTCTGTTCGAGGTGCTGAATAAAATCGACATTTATAATGTAGGAACGATGTATCCTGATAAAATTATTTTCGTTTAAGTGGTTCTCAAAATATTTCATTGTTTTCTGTTTGAGGAATCTTCCCTGATCGCAGTTGATCATTACGTAGTCATCCTGTGCTTCAAGCCATTTAATAGTTTCAACAGGGATAATAGAAATTTTTGAGCCTTCTTTAATTACAACTCTCTCAAGGTATTCAATCTTTTCATCTTTGTAATCGATGATATTTTTTATAACAGCGTCGTGTTCGAATTTGTCCTGCAAAAAATTGAAAGATTTTTTCAGCGCATCGTTAAATCTTTCTTCCGAGAATGGTTTAAGAAGGTAATCTGCGGCATTAACTTCGAAAGCTTTTATAGCATAATGATCAAATGCAGTTGTGAAGATTATTACCGGCGGTTCTTCAAGTAGCTCCAGCATTTCAAAGCCACTAATCTTCGGCATCTGGATGTCAAGAAAAATTATGTCCGGTTTCAGCTCGTTTATTTTTTTGATAGCGTCAAAACCATTCGAACTCTCAGCGGCAATTTCCACTTCAGGATGGTTTTTGAGATAACCCTTTGTTATCTCTCTTGCTAACTTTTCGTCATCTATTATTATCGTTGTTATTTTACTTTTTTTCATTGGCACTTAAAAGTTTGTTTTCTAATTGCTCTTCACAAGGTATAAACAAAGTTACACTAAAAATACCTTTTTCTTTTTTCACTTCCATAAGATCATCCCTGTGATAAATTAAATTAAGCCTGTCGTAAATATTTTTAAGTCCGACTCCAGCACCTTTTCGTGATTTTGAAGATTCGTCAAAATTATTCTGAAGATGAATTCTTAAATAATCCTTATCCAGCTTGCATTTAAGGGTCAAATTAACTTTGTCTAAAGTTTCATAAACAGCGTGCTTAACTACGTTTTCAAATAAGGGCTGCAAAATCATATTTGGGATTTCGGCTTTATCACAATCTTCGTCAATTTCTTCTGAGTAATCAAACTTATCTTCAAAACGTATCTTCTCAATATCAAGGTATAGACGAATATTTTTCAATTCTTCGCTAAGCTTATTTTTTTCTCTTTCGTTTGTTGCAAGGATATACCTTAGAAAATCGGCTAACTTAATTATCATCTCTTTTGCTTTTTTAGGATCTATCTCTGTCAAAGCGCTCATTGAGTTAAGGCTGTTGAAAATGAAATGAGGATTTATCTGAAATTTAAGTGACTTCAACTCTGCTTGCGTTATGAGATTTTTTAGCTCTGATTCTTTGACTGCTCTCTCCTGCGACTCAGAATAATATGAAACCAGGTAATAAAATGAAACAACCACCGCATAAAGCATCAACCCAACCAGGAATCGCCAGAGAAGAGTGCCATAAAAAAAATTCTGATACTTTTCTTCAAATCCAAGTACGGGCACCATAAAAATGTAAATCAGCAAAATCCATAATCCCGAAGAAACTATAGCGGTTATTATATGGCTGCCTAATACTTTCAGGAGAGAATTCTGCTCTATGGAAATGTATTTTGCAGGATAATGCCAGATTATTGTGAGACCACACAAAACTAATGCAGAAACAGTACTTTCAATAACTGAGGCATTAAGACCCAGTTTCAATCCAAAGTATAAAATAAGGAAGCTGGCAGCAGCATAAGAAAAAGAGTATAAAAGAAGAACAGATAGGTTTCTGAAATTCTTTAATATAGGATTGTCTTGCATCTACGTGTGCTCTTACAAATAAGTTTTTACTTCACCACCACCAAACATAGCTAATCCTTTTATATGCAGAGTTTTTGATTGATCAATCACGACGCTGGGGTTTCTGATAGCTTTGTTTGAAAACCCGCCAAGGATAGAAGTTACATTTATCACGACATTCCATTCCTTTGGAACAATGATAGTTGTTCCACCAAAAACACATAGTACATCCAGAACATTATCACCATCAGCAAGTTGACAATTCATCAGGTTTATCTCAGATCCCCCAAATATTGCTGTAACATTGCCACCCTGGAAGTTGCTTGATGAAATTATTTTTGTTCCACCACCGAAAATGGAAACATCATCGATCTTGTCTTTATTTATTTTTGACGTACCAGGAAATGAATCTGTATGTGACTCAATATTTCTTCTTTTAAGAATGATATAAGCTCCAAGTACTATAAGAATAATTGGGAATATTATACCAGCATTATAATCTACCTCAGGAAATATTCTGGGGATTAAAAACAAAGCACCAATTCCGCTTAGAATTCCCCCAAGGAATTTCTTTTCAGTATTTATAAGAACAATTAGACCAATCACCAGCATAATAAAAGGCCACGAGAATACGACGTGAGCAAAACGGAAATGAAGTATATCCATGGTGTTAAGTAAAAATATTCCACCAAGGAAAATTAGAATTAAACCCAGTACTATTCTTTTATCAGTTCTGTTATTTTCAGTCATTTTTGGCTCCTTTAATTAAATCTCAACCAAAACCTATGCAAAATGTCTTTCTAAAAAAAGAAGAAATCGGTGAGTAGTGGAAAAAGCTCGGTGATTGAAGTAGAAATAGTTTTTAGTTAACGTATTGATTTATAAATCTTTGAGCTAAAGTATCTCCAAGCGAGGCTGCTAATTTAAAATCTTCAATAGCTAACCTTTTATCACCGAGGTAAAGATTGGTCATCCCTCGATAGTAATATGCTTCGGCGTATGAAGGCTCCAATGAATTCACAGTTGAGAAATCTCTTTTTGCCCGAATGTAATCATTAAGTTCGAAATAAACTTTACCTCTCAAAAAGTAAAGTTCAGCATTGAAGGGTTCATATTCTATTGCTTGATTAACGTACAAAAGTGCTTTACCAAATTCTCCAGATTCAAAAAATTGATTTGCGAGTTCCGCGGCTGACATTTGGTAAACATCGTCTATAAAAATGGTTACGCTTGGAGTCATTTCTGGACAGCAAGATTGATAATCACCCTCTATTGCCACACCTGATTCTCTTCTGAGTGGTCTCTTCGGATGCCTTTCTACTGTTTTGTTTGGTGGACGTTCGATGATTTCCGGATGTTTGCTCGGTATTGTATTATTATTCGGGTTTCTTTCAATTCTTTCTATTCTACCAGATTCTTGTCCTCTTCCTCCGGTTTTCTTCTCTCTTTGTGCAAATATATCAGCGTTAAATATGAGTGTAATTATAAAGAATGTAAGAAGAGTTTTCATAGCTAATACCTCGTTAATATCTGTTGTGAGTGAACAGAAATTATGCCGGAGTATAAAGGGCGATAAAAAAGGGGAGTAATACTCCCCTCTAATGAAAAGTTTAATTTAACAGTCAGACTGATTCTTCAACAAGGTGTGCTTCTTTGACCTTCTCCAATGCTTGTTCAAGATCAGCTATGAGATCATCTGCGTTTTCAATCCCTACAGAGATTCTCACCAGACCATCGGTTATTCCCCCCGCCATTCTTGCTTGTTTACCCATTGAAAAATGCGTCATGCTTGCGGGATGCTGAATTAGTGTTTCAACTCCACCAAGACTTACTGCAAGTTGGCAGAGATGGACTGAGTTCATAAGAATTTTTCCCGCTTCAATTCCGCCTTCAACTTCAAAGGTTATCATTCCACCCGGCCCTTTGTGCTGTTTTAAACCAACCGCATAATGAGGATGACTCTTTAATCCGGGATAACGAATATTTTTAACAAGCGGATGTTTCTCAAGCCATTCAGCAATTTTTTGGGAACTTTCACAATGCTTTTCCATTCGAAGAGCGAGAGTTTTTAATCCTCTGTGAACTAAAAATGAATTGAAGGGATCGATCACACCGCCAATCTGGTTTAGGGTTTTTCTGAATTGTTTGTACGTCTCCTCATCTTTAACAACAATGATTCCACCGACAACGTCTGCGTGACCATTTAAAAACTTTGTTAAGCTGTGCATAACTATATCAGCACCGAGTGCAATGGGATTTTGAAGAGCAGGACTCATAAAAGTATTATCAACCACAACCTTTGCATTATTCTTATGTGCAATCTTTGATATCTCCTCAATATCTGAAATGCAGAGAGTTGGATTACCGGGTGTTTCGATATAAACAATTTTTGTGTTTGGCTTGATCGCATTTTTTACTTGCTCATTTTTTGCTGTATCTACAAACGTGGTTTCAACTCCAAACTTTTTCATAACGGTGTTCAGCAAAGTTGTTGTTGGTCCGTAAACTGCTGCTGAACAAACAACGTGGTCACCTGCAGAAAGTAAGGTTGCAAAAATTGTGTGAACAGCTGCCATTCCACTTGCACATCCCAACGCTTTATGTCCACCCTCAAGCTCTGCGATTGCATTTTCCATTGCTTCTATTGTTGGATTAAGCATTCTGGTATAAATGTACCCTTTTTCTTCTCCTGCAAATAAAGAAGCTCCGTGCTGTGCTGATTTGAATTTGAAAGTTGATGTCTGGTAAATTGGTGGAACTACTGAACCATATTCGTATTCGTCAATTCCTGAGTGAACGCATTTTGTGTGAAAATCTAATTTGGAATGATCTTTCATTTTATTTCTCCCTATGATCCCCTTTAAAAAATATGAGTATTAAATATTTAACTGTTTATAAATTAACAGTACAAAATTAAGAAATTTCGATGAAGTTTGTCAGTGATTTTAATATTTGATTCTATTTGACTTCAATTTACTTATATTTATTTCTATAATTTTTTTAATGATTAAAACGATATACTCTGTTGCCTAAAGAAAAAGTACTAGTCACATCTGCCTTACCTTACGCAAACGGACCGATTCATCTCGGTCACCTCAGCGGTGCGTACCTACCTGCAGATATTTACGTTCGTTACAAAAGACTGAACGGAGATGATGTTCTCTACATCTGTGGTTCGGATGAACACGGCGTACCAATTACAATTTCTGCCGATAAAGAAGGAGTTTCTCCGAAGGTAATTATTGACCGTTATCACGAAGCTAATAAAAAGGCATTCGAACGATTTGGAATGAGTTTCGATAATTATTCGAGAACAAGCTTGCCAATTCATCACGAGACTGCAAAAGAATTTTTTCTTGAGTTTTTTAATTGTGGGATGTTGATTGAAAAAAAGTCAAACCAGTTTTATGATGAAAAAGCAAAAATGTTTTTACCAGATAGATATGTTGAAGGAACCTGCCCTAAATGTGGGAACGAACAGGCCAGAAGTGATGAATGTGAAAACTGCGGTTCACTCTATGATCCATCTGAATTAATAAATCCTAAAAGTAAAGTGAGCGGGGAAACACCGGTTCTTAAAGAAACTACTCACTATTATTTTCCACTAGGTAAATATCAGCCGGCACTTGAAAAATATGTCGATGAAATGAATTCAATATATGGATGGAAAGACAATGTTCTTCAATATTGTCGTGGCTGGTTTAAGGATGGATTGAAAGATCGTGCGATTACACGTGACCTTGATTGGGGAATAAAGGTTCCTGTTGAGTCTGCTGCAGGAAAGGTAATTTATGTCTGGTTTGAAGCTGTGCTTGGATACATTTCTTCTACAAAGGAATATTCACAAATAAAAAAGCAACCTGATCTCTGGAAAAATTACTGGCAGGATCCTAATACCAAATACATTGCTTTTATCGGGAAGGATAATATTGTTTTTCACACAATCATCTTTCCAGCAATTTTAATGGCCTGGAATGAAGCAGGCAAAGAGCAATATTGTTTACCGCAGAACGTACCAGCAAATGAGTTTCTGAATTTTGAAGGAAAGAAGTTTTCCAAAAGTCGCGGATGGGGAATTGATGTTGATGATTTCCTCAACTTGTTTCCAGCAGATTTATTAAGATATACTCTTGCTGCTAATCTTCCTGAAAATCGTGATACAGATTTTTACTGGAAGGAATTCCAGCTTCGAAACAACAGTGAGCTTGCTGATATATTAGGAAACTTCATTAACCGAACCTTCACATTTGTTCACAAACATTTTAACGGAAAAGTTCCTGCTCGCGGCAAGCTCCAAAAGATTGATGAAGATATGCTGAAAGAAATTGGTGAGTATCCTGGACGAGTAGCAGATCTTTTTGAAAATTATAAGATACGTGACGGTGTGAATGAAATAATGAATCTTGCACGCGATGGCAATAAATATTTTAATGATTCTGAACCTTGGGTAACTGTAAAATCTGACAAAGAAAAATGCGGGACAACTTTGAATATCTGCCTGCAGGCTATATACACACTAGCCGAACTTTTTAGTCCTGTGTTGCCATTTTCCTGCGGGAAGCTTTTTAAAATGCTGAATTCAAAACCAGTTAGATGGAGTGAAAGTGGTAAATCCTTTTTAAAGGAAGGACATCAAATCAACAATGCGGAAATTTTATTCCCTAAAATCGAGGATGAAGTGATAGAAGAACAAATTTCAAAACTTGGTAAACCAGAAGAAGTGAATCCAAAAGAATCAGTGAAAAGTGAACTGATTTCATACGATGATTTTATGAAAACAAAACTGAAAGTGGCGGAAGTACTAAGTGCAGAAAAAATTGTTAAAAGTAAAAAGCTGATGAAGCTGAAAGTTATGCTCGATGATGGTGAAAGGCAGCTTGTTGCAGGAATAGCCGAGCATTATAAGCCGGAAGATTTGGCAGGTAAAAAAGTTGTTGTAGTAGCTAATTTACAACCAGCAAAGATTATGGGGGAAGAATCGCATGGTATGATTTTAGCCGTTGAAAAAGAGTCCGGAGGTTTGCAAGTTCTCACTGTCGATAATTCAGTTAAAAACGGAACCCGTGTTAAGTAAAATATATTTTCATAAAATAAAATGTAAGGATACAAAATGCGCTATTTAATTGTTACTCTTATATTGTTTGCCGGAGTTGTGTTTGCTCAATCATCATTGGAGAAATTCACGCCTCAGCTAAATGCTGTTATCAGCAACTCTAATCAATCCGAAAAATTATTAGTTTGGATTTTCTTTACTGATAAAGGCAGTGATGTTCAAAAATACTTTAGTGATCCTACCAAAATTGTAAGTGAAAAATCGCTTAAACGACGCGCAAAAGTTTTAAGTGAAGATAAACTTATCAGTGAGAGAGATCTTCCGGTTAACCAGAGTTATATTGAGCAAATAAAAGCGAATGGTATTCAGGTGAAACAAAAAACAAAGTGGTTTAATGGAGTGAGTGGCTGGGCTACAAAATCCGAGCTTGTTCAGATTGCCGACCTGCCTTTTGTAAAGCAGCTTGATATTGTTTACCGATTTAGGAAAGATAATGAGGAATCGCTGAATGAAAATCCTGAAGAATTAAATCAAAATTTAGAAAAACCCAAAGGTACAAACTCTTTCGATTACGGTCAGTCATTTACCCAGTTGAACCAGATTACTGTTCCCCAGGTTCACGATCTTGGCTATACTGGTACAGGTGTTACAATCTGTTTGATGGATGCAGGATTCGATCGCTGGACTACTCACCAAGTTTTTAGCTCAATGAATGTTATAGCAACCTGGGATTTTGTAGATGGTGACTCTGATGTGGAAAATGGTAATGTAGGATTAGGTCGGCACGGAACTAATACTCTCTCGTTGATCGGTGGTTTCTATGAAGGTCAACTTATAGGTCCTGCTTTTGATGCTGACTTTATTCTTGCCAGAACAGAAGACATTAACAGCGAATCACCAATAGAAGAAGATAATTGGATTGCTGCGATGGAATGGGCAGATAATATGGGTGTGGATGTAACATCAACTTCACTAAGTTATCTTGAATTTGATGATTCGGTTGGGTTTAATTATACGTGGGAAGATATGGATGGAAATACTGCGCGTATAACTAATGGAGCTGATTATGCAGTCTATCTTGGGATATTTGTCGTGAACTCTGCTGGTAATAATGGTAATAATATAAACCATAATACACTTGGTGCACCTGCTGATGGTGATAGTGTGATTGCGGCTGGTTCTGTGAGCAGCAGTGGTTCAAGATCAAGTTTCAGCAGCGTGGGTCCTACAGTTGACGGAAGAATAAAGCCCGATCTTATGGCAATGGGCTCGAACAATTATGTTGCTTGTCGCAACAATAACAGTTGTTATACTAATGGAAGTGGTACTTCCTATAGTTGTCCATTAATGGCCGGAGCTGCGGCACTCATATTGCAAGCGGATCCAAGTTTAACGCCGATGCAATTAAGTGCTTTACTTAAGAGTACCGCTTCACAAGGCAACAATCCGGATAACCTTTATGGCTGGGGAATAATAAATACTTATGCAGCAGTTCAATCTCTAGTAACAAATTCGGATAAAAACAATAAAGTTCCTGAAGATTTTTACGTTCTTCAGAATTTTCCTAATCCGTTTAATCCATCTACAAAAATCCGTTTTTCAGTACCCGAAAGATCCCTGGTTAAGTTGGCTCTTTATGATTTACTTGGACGTGAAATAACAGTACTTTTTAATGAAGAAATGAATCCGGGAACGAAAGAACTGGAATTCAACGGAAATGGTTTAGCGAGCGGTATATATTTAGTTAAAATGGTTGCAAATAATTATCAGAAAACGCTTAAAATTTCACTCCTCAAATAAAAATTTAATACCTGATCCGACTGATAATACTGTCGGGTCAGGTATAAATTCCCTTGATTTTCAGATCCACTATCCCTAACATTCTCAGCTAAATTTTCAGAAATTTGTAGGAGAATATGCAAAATGCAACTAAATCGTCTTTTTAAACTTTCCCTTTTCATTTTTTCATTTTATATAATTTCTTTTCTTAATGTTTATGCTCAGGAAGTTGTAGCTGAGTTTGGAAAATACGATATAACTCTTGATGAATTTGAGCATGCCTACGCCAAGAATGTTGGTGGTTGGGAAAATGCAATGAAACAGGATATATCGGATTATAAAAACTTTCTTGATCTTTACGTTAAATTCAGAATGAAATTACGTGATGCGCATGTAAGAGCTTATAATAGAGATCCCGATCTGATGAATGAGCTTAAAGATTACCAGAAACAGGTTGGTGTTTCATACATAATTGAAAAGAAGATTAATGAACCGGGAATTAAGCAGCTTTACGATAGAAGAAAAGAGGAATTCAGAGTAAGTCATATTATGATACGACCCGATTCAACGGGTGAGGAAGCAGCGAAGGAAAAAGTTCAGGCTATATTAGACAGTATCAAGAATGGCGCCTCATTCGAAGAGATGGCAGCAAAATACTCGGATGATAAATTCTCTGCGGTTAACGGCGGAGATATTTATTATATCACAGCTGGCTTACTTCCTT
>Ga0307423_1000658_pt1 | contig 22973 bp, 24 predicted proteins | sample SalMarWE160310MG_FD_202154 | JGI IMG/M metagenome (GOLD analysis project Ga0307423, IMG submission 202154) | Salt marsh sediment microbial communities from the Plum Island Ecosystem LTER, Massachusetts, United States - WE1603-10 | ecosystem: Environmental > Aquatic > Marine > Intertidal zone >...
CCAACCCTTGAATTCGCCCGTACGTGGCTACGCAGGAAGCGCAGACCTGAGCGCCGCTGACCTTCCCGCGCTACTGAATCCACCCGATGCCGAGCAGGTGTGGGCTGGAGCCGAGGATGGGCTGCTCCTGCTCCAGCCGCTCCAACAATCGCAGTAGCTCCGCTTGCTTGTTCTCGTCGGCGAGGCGATCGTCTAGATCTGCGGCAGCCCAGCCGATTCCCTCGACTGCGAGCACATGAACATCCCTCAGACCGGCCTCCACCAACTCGCTTTGTAGCTCCTCGGGGCGGTGGAAGAACGCTGTGGTGAAGTAGGCGGGGTCACCCGTGGTGTTGATGTGACGCCCGCTCTCCAGGTCGTCGAGAACGATGTCGACAAACGCCGGGTCGTCCCAATAGCCGGAGTCAAGCCCGTCGATCGCCGGGGCATAGCGGGAGATGGCTGCGGCGAACACCGGTGCACCGACCTTGCCCACCCGTATGGCCTCGGCGAGCGCCGCCAGCCGCTCCTCCTTCTCTATGAGGTGATAGAGCGGTCCCAACAACAACACCGCGTCCTGGGTCCTGGTCCGGATCGGAAGTTCCCGGGCGTCGCCGAGCTGGGACCTCACCCCGCGTTCGGTGGCCTGCCGGATGTGACGTGGCACGATATCGATGAGCTCAACGTCATACCCCGCCCCGGCAAGGGCTGCTGCATACACGCCGGGCCCACCGCCGACATCGAGGATGGCCGCCGGCGGTTCGGGAAGATAGCGGTCCAACAGCAGCCGGGTCCGGATCAGCTCGAGCCGGTTGACGGGGTTACGCTCCAGACGGGTGTCCTCGTCGTATCGCTCCTCATAGTGATTGACCACGTCCCGAATCGGATCCACTTCAGTCCTTCCTCATGTCCGGGTCGTTGGCGATGCGCTCCTCCTCTGCATTGCGTCGCCGCCAATACTCTTCGATTGCGCTTTTCCTGGCACGCTTCATCAAGAAGTACAACCCGAGGATGACAACGGCAACCACCGCCCAGACAACCCGCGCCGAGGTGTCTTCGGGCAGTATCGAGTTGCTGAGGGCGATCAATGGACAAAGCATGATGCCTAGCCTACGGGGTCTCATCTCGAGGAGCATCCCTTGCCAGTTCAGATCACCTTCATTCGCCACGGCGAGACTGAAGGCAATGCGGCCGGCCGCTGGCAGGGTCACACCAACTCGTCGCTGACCAAGCTCGGGCGCCAACAGGCGCGAGCCGTCGGCGGCCGCCTCGCCGGCCGCCACTTCGACCTCATAGTCTCCAGCGATCTCGATCGCACCGTCCAAACCGCAGGGGCACTCGGCAGAGAGTTCGTCACCGATCCACGCTGGCGCGAGCCATTCTTCGGGTCGTGGGAGGACCTCACCACCGCCGAGATCATGAGCCAACCAGGCGACGGGTTGCAGGCGCTGCTGCGTGGCGAAGATGTCGCCGTTGGTGGCGGCGAACGTCTTTCGGGTGTATTCCGTCGCACGAAGGATGCCATCGATGACATCGTCGCCCGTGTGGACGGAGACGGCTCGGTCGCCATCGTCAGCCACGGGATGACGCTGCTCACCCTGATCAGCGGGCTTATCGAAACCCGGCTGCCGAGCCCGCTGCGATTGCTCGGCAACACGGCAATTGCCGAGATGGTCGTCGACGGTGACGACGTGTGGATGCCGCGCTACAACGATGACACGCACCTCGGTGATGTCGCACATCGCCACTACGGCCACGACCCCAACGACACCGAATTGCTCGTGGTGCGCCACGGCAAGACGAGATCGAATGCTGAGGGCCGGTGGCAGGGTCATCAGGATGGACAGCTCAATGAGGAAGGGCGCAGACAGATTGGCCTTCTGGCGCGCAAGTTCCCCGAGGTGCAGGCGGTGTACTCGTCACCGTTGCAGAGGGCTGCCGACACGGCAGGCGCGGTTGCGGAGCGCCAGGGTATCGACATCACCTTCGATGATCGGCTCAAGGAGATTGCATTCGGTGCCTGGGAGGGATTGACCAGAGCGGAGATCCTCAAACGTTTCCCCGAGGCGGTCGAGTTTTTCAACGGCCAGGATGTAGCCAGGGGCGGAACCGGGGAGACCTTCGACCAGGTTCGGCAACGCTTCGGGACCATGCTCGACGAGATCGCCGATAGGCACCGCGGCCAGCGGGTTGCCGTGGTGTCGCACGGCGGAGCCACCCGTGCCTGGATCACCGACATCCTCGGTCTCCCATATGAGCGCAGAGGCAGACTGTCGGTCATGGGCAACACCGGATATGCTCGGGTTGCGTACGGGCGGAGCGGTCCGAGCGTCGTGTCGTGGAACCTGACTCCGCATCTCGAGGCCGGTTGAGACCCATTCTGATGCGCCTTCTGATCATTACCAACGACTACCCACCCAAGAGCGGCGGCATCCAGACCTACCTGGGCAACCTCGCCGATGCGTACCCGGGCCCGGTCCGGGTACTGGCACCCGCCGATGGCCCTGCGGTAGGTACCGACAAAGGAGAGGCGATTGTCCGCCGTGGGTCGCGACGGTTCATGTGGCCGACGCGCAAGACGGTGGATTGGATCCTCACCGAAGCTCGGGAATTCGAACCGGACGCCATCCTGTTCGGAGCACCGCACCCGTTGACGGCGGCGATTCCCCGCATCTCGGACGAGCTCCGGGTTCCGATCGGGGTGCTCTGCCATGGCGCCGAAGTGACCATCCCGGCCATGATGCCTGGACTACGAACGTGGCTGCGACGAACACTGCGGCGTGCCGACGTGCTGTTTGCCGTCAGTCACTTCACCCAGGGCAAAGTCGCCAGGCTCACCGGCCGCGATGTGATCCGGGTCGGGGCCGGCGTCGCCGTCGATGTGTTCACCCCGGCGGCCAAACCCCCGGAGAACGACCCCCCTGTCATCGGGTGTGTCAGCAGGCTGGTGCCGCGCAAAGGCCAGCACCGGCTGATTGCGGCAGCCGGCGAGCTCGGAAAGCGTGGCTCAGATGTCGAATTGCTGATCGTCGGCGCCGGGCGAAATGAGCGGAAACTGCGCAGGCTCGCCGCAAAGTCGGGTGTTCGAGTTCGCTTTGAGATCGGCGTGCCCTGGGCTCAGCTTCCGGACCTCTACCGATCGATGGACATATTCTGCATGCCGTGTCGCAGCCGGTGGGGAGGGCTCGAGATCGAGGGGCTCGGCCTGGTGTTTCTCGAAGCGGCCGCTGCCGGTCTCCCGGTCCTCGCCGGCTCGTCGGGGGGCTCCCCAGAGACAGTGGCACGCGGCTCGACTGGATTTGTTGTTGATTCAGTTGATGACATTGTCGAGGGTGTCGAGCTGCTGCTCGCAGACCCCGAGAGATCCCGTGAAATGGGCGTCAAGGGACGTGCCCGGGTGCTGACCGAGTATGTTTGGGATCGTGTGGTAGACAACCTGGAGAGTGGCTTCCGGTCTTGACAGAAGCATGGCTCGTCCGCAAGTATCGTCTCCGCTCCACGTTTTCAACCGGCCAGGGGACCGCGTTTCCCTTCATATAGGATGTCACGAAAGCTCGTTATTGTTGAGTCACCGGCGAAAGCCTCCACCATCTCCGGGTATCTCGGGGAGGATTATGTGGTGGAGTCTTCGATCGGCCATATCCGCGACATCCCTGCCAAAGCGGCCGATGCCCCCAAGAACCTCCAGGACGAATGGAGGAGAACTCGCTACGGCGTGGATGTCGACAACGACTTCAAGCCGCTCTATGTGGTGACGCCCGACAAGAAGCAACAGGTCACCAAATTGAAGCGCATCCTCAAGGATGCGACAGAGCTCCTACTCGCCACGGATGAGGACCGCGAAGGGGAGGCCATCGCCTGGCACCTCATCGAAACGCTCAAGCCGAAGGTTCCCGTTCATCGCATGGTCTTTCACGAGATCACCAAGAGCGCTATCACCGAGGCCGCTGCCAACCCTCGAGAGCTCGACCGGGGATTGGTAGACGCTCAAGAGGCGCGCCGCATCCTCGATCGTCTTTACGGCTACGAGGTGTCGCCGGTGCTGTGGCGCAAGATCAAGCGTGGGCTGTCCGCCGGGCGGGTGCAGTCGCCTGCCATCCGAATCATCGTGGATCGAGAGCGCGAGCGGATGGCCTTTGTGACTGCCTCCTACTGGGATCTGGTCGGCAGCTTCGACACCGAGAACGGTGCGCTCGAAGCAACGCTGGTCACCGTGGAAGGCGCCCAGGTGGCGACCGGTCGCGACTTTGATGAGACCGGTGCGGCAACCACCGACAACAAGTTGATCCTGGACGAGGAGCGCGCCCGCACTCTCGCCGGGAAGCTCGCCAACGGTACCGCCCGTATCGCATCCATCGAAGCGAAGCCATACACCAGGAAGCCGTACCCACCGTTCCGTACTTCAACGCTCCAACAGGAGGCAGGCCGGAAGTTGCGCTTCGGGGCCAGACGCACCATGTCTGCGGCACAGCGTCTCTATGAGGCGGGACACATCACTTACATGCGTACTGATTCGATGACTCTCTCGGAGTCCGCTATCGCTGCTGCCCGCAACCTGGTCGCCGATCGTTACGGTGCCGAGTATCTGCCCCATAAGCCGCGCACGTACAAGTCGAACGTCAAGAACGCCCAGGAGGCGCACGAGGCAATTCGGCCTGCGGGGGATCACTTCAAGTCGCCGAAGACGATCGCGGCTCAATTCGGGGGCAGCTCAGACGAGGCCAGGCTCTACGACCTCATTTGGAAACGCACAGTCGCGTCCCAGATGAAGAACGCACATGGCGAGAGCGTCAAGGTCATTGTCGACGCCACCACCGATGACGGCGTCGCCACCGAGTTCGCCGCATCCGGCAAGACGATCCTGTTCCCCGGCTTCTTGAGGGCCTACGTCGAAGGCAGCGACGATCCGGAGGCGGCTCTCGATGACCAGGAGACACATCTGCCCGCGGTCACCGAAGGCGAGCAGGTCACTCCGGTGGCCATCGAGCCCAAGGGTCACGAGACCAAGCCGCCTGCCCGATACACCGAGGCGTCGCTGGTTAAGCGGCTCGAGGAGCTCGAGATCGGTCGCCCTTCCACATACGCATCGATCATCAGCACCATCCAGGACCGGGGCTACGTGTACAAGAAGGGAACTGCACTCGTCCCGACATTCACAGCTTTTGCAGTTGTCGCATTGATGGAGCAGCACTTCTCCGACCTCGTCGATCTGGAGTTCACCGCCCGGATGGAGGACGATCTCGATCAGATTGCCAACGGGCAGATGGCGGTCACCCCTTGGTTGAAGAGCTTCTACTTCGGTAACGGCCACCTCGGGCTGAAAAAACTGGTTTCCGCCAACATCGAGGAGATCGACGCCCGCGAGATCAATGCGATCCCGATCGGGAGCGACGCAGACGGCAACCTGATTGTTGCCCGGTCCGGGAAGTTTGGCCCGTATGTCCAGCGTGGCGAGGAAACGGCCAGCATCCCGCCCGACCTGCCACCGGATGAGCTCTCTGTCGAGAAGGCCATCGAATTTCTCGAAGCTCCGAGCGGAGACCGGGTACTGGGTATCGACCCGGAATCCGGGCTCGAGGTCTCGGTTCGGGTCGGGCGCTTCGGGGCCTATGTGCAGCTCGGAGAGCAGGAACCCGACAGCAAGGACAAGCCAAAGCGATCCTCCCTCTTCAAGGACATGAAGGAGGACGAGATCAATCTCGAAGAGGCGTTGCGGTTGCTCAGCCTGCCCAGGGTCATTGGCCAACACCCTGATGATGGTGGCGACATTGTCGCCCAGAACGGCCGGTACGGGCCGTACATCAAGTGGGACAAAGACACGCGAAGCCTTGAAGAGGAAGAGCAGCTCTTTACGGTTGATGTCGAGGATGCTGTACGAAGACTCAAGGAGCCAAAGCGTCGCGGGCGTCGCGCCGCGGCGCCGCCGCTCAAGGAACTGGGCGATGACCCGAATTCAGCCAAGCCCGTCGTTGTCAAGGAAGGCCGGTTTGGCCCGTACGTGACCGACGGCGAGACCAACGCGTCGCTGCGGGTCGCTGATACCATCGAGGACATCACTATTGAGCGTGCCGCCGAGCTGCTCCAGTTGCGTCGCGAGAAGCTCGCAGCACAGGGCGGCCCGAAGAAGCGAGCCAACAAGAAGTAGCGGTCACCGCGGCTCCCTCCCGGACATATCCGCGGAGCGGCATCTACAAACATCAATACACCCCCGCAGACAACTAGGGTTCCCGCGATGCTCCCTGAGGATGGCGTTCCCCAAACCACCAGATCGTTGATCACGTCGGGTGCTTTTGCCCGCTTCTTCTGGGCTGCAGTGGTTGGCTCGACCGGTGACTGGATCACGGTCTTCGCCATGATCACCCTGGCCGACAACATCGGATCTCAGGAAGGCATCCTCATCGCGTTGATGGCACGGATCCTGCCCGGCCTGCTCCTCGGTGGAGTTGTGGGGGTCATCAGCGACCGCATGGACAGGCGCAAGCTGGTCGTCCTGGCCGATCTGGGGCGCGGTGTGATCGTTCCGCTTCTCGCCCTGGTACGGACACTGCCGATGCTGGTGGCGATCACCCTCGTGCTCGAACTGCTCAGTTTGCTCGGTCAGCCACCTCGAACCGCGATGGTGCCCCGGCTCGTGAAGGTCGAAAACCTGGTCGGGGCCAACAGCTTGATGTTGGCTGCGGCGTACGGGACCATCCCACTGGGGACGTTGCTGCTACTGATGATCCAGGGGCTGCCCGACCTCACGTTCGGATTCATCCCCGCCGGCAATGAGAGCCTGGCCCTCGCATTCGCGTTCGACGCGGTGACGTTCATCATCTCCGGTTCGATGATTGCGTCTCTCCCGAAGATGCTCGCCCCGCTTGCCACCGAAGACGCTTCTGCCAACAACAGAAGTACCTGGGTGGATTTCAAGGAGGGCATCTCCTTCCTGGTCAGAGATCCGTCGGTGTTCCGGGTGATAATCGGCATGACGACGGCTCTGTTTGGCGGCGGCACGATCATCGTCCTCGGACGCGATTTCGCCAGGAACGTTCTTCAGGCCGACGACGCCGGCTTCTTCGCCATCATCACCATGCTGGGCGTCGGTGCGGTGATCGGCCTTATCGTCCTTTCCGCAAACGAGCATCGGCTCGTGCACCTGGACCTCGCGTTCGGAATCGCCACTGCCGTCACCGGCATCGGTCTGACTGCGGCGTCACTGGTGACCACGGTGCCCGGTGCAGCCGCGTGGATGCTGGTGATGGGAATGGGAGCAGGCGCCGCCTATCTCATGGGCCTCACCCACCTCCACGAATATGTCGACGACGAGCTACGTGGCCGCGTTTTTGCGGCGTTGTTCGGGTTGATGCGGATCGGGCTCTTTGTGGCGATGGCACTGGCGGTGCCCCTCGAGGGTGCGTTCCGCTGGGTCAACTTCTGGCGGCTGGACAATTCGACGCGGGTTGTGTTGGCTCTGGGCGGCGTCACCATTTTCTTGTCGGGGGTGTTTGTGATCATCAGCCTGCGGTCGCTCTTTCATACGCCGGTGCTTGGGAAGGAGACGCAGGACATCATCGCTGCTGCCAACAAAGCCCGTCGGGCTCGTATGGACCGGCGTGCCAGAGCCTCAGACGAGGAGGCCAACGAATGAACTTCGCCCCCTACATCGCATTCGAGGGCATCGAAGGAACCGGCAAGACGACCCTGGCCGCGCGGTTGGCCACGCATCTCGAGACGGAGGGATTCGAGGTTCTGTTTGTCCGGGAGCCGGGAGGCAGCGCTACGGGGGAGCGGATCAGGAACGTGCTGCTGGATCCGGACGGGACCGTGGCCCCGTGGGCTGAGGCGTTGCTTTTCGCCGCTGCTCGTGCGCAGCTCGCCCATGAGGTAGTCGGCCCGGCGTTGCGCAGGGGATGCTGGGTAGTCAGCGATCGTTCCGTGTATTCGTCGCTGGCCTACCAGGGTGGGGGCCGCGGCCTGGGTGTTGGGCCGGTGCGGGCGATCAATGAGCCCGGTCTGGGGAAAGTCTGGCCCGAGCTGGTGGTGTTATTGGAGCTGGACGCCGCCACCGGTTTGGCCCGGCAGCTCGACCCCGACCGGATCGGTGCCGAAGGCGCCGCGTTCCAGACATCGGTGGCGAACACCTTCTCTGCGCTCGCCGATGCCGAACCGGACCGGTTTACCAGAGTCGACGCCACCGGCGACATCGAACGGGTGTGGCGGCAAGTGCGAGACCGAGTGGAGGCACGATGGTCGATATCTTCGACGGAGTAATCGGTCATCGTTCCGTGCTCAGCGTCCTCGAACGTGATGTCGCTACGCCGGCGCACGCTTACTTGTTCGTCGGGCCGCTCGGGATCGGCAAGGCAGCGGTTGCCCGCAGGTTTGCCGCGCGCATCCTCTGCGGTGGCGACGACCAATGCGCTCACCGGGTGAACCGCGGCTTTCACCCGGATCTGGTGTTGGTGGAACCTGAGGGCAGATCGGCGATCACCGTTGAGCAGGCCCGAAACACAGTGGCGCTGGCAAACCTCGCCCCGGTCGAGGGTGCCCGCAAGGTGTTCGTCCTCGAAGAGGGCGGTGCTATGAACGACGAGGCCGCCAATGCGTTGCTGAAGACGCTCGAGGAGCCGACGGCGTCCACCGTTTTCATAGTCATCGCCGAATCGGAGGATGATCTTCCTGAGACTGTTGCCAGCCGCTGCCGGACTGTTGTGTTCGGCAGGGTTACCGAGGACGAGATCATCGCCGGGTTGGTCGAGCGTGGCATCGAGCCGGAACGAGCCGAGCAGACAGCCCGGATCTCGGGTGGTAGGCCGGGTTTGGCCATATCGCTCGCAACGCGCGCCGATGTCGCCGACTTTCGCAACATATGGCTGAGCGTGCCGATGCGGCTGTCCGCTCATCCCGGCGACGCCTATAGGCTTGCCGACGATCTTGCGGCGGCTACCGAACCTCTGCTCGTCGCCCTCAAGGCGAGACAGGCCGATGAAGCGGCGACCCTCGAGCGAGAAGGTGGGTTCAGCAAAGCAGTCGACCAGCGGCAATCCCGCGAGCTGAAGAGGGCCGAAATCGCCCTACACGTCTCCGGGCTCGAGATCCTCTCCGGTTTCTACCGGGACGCCGCAGCGGCGCAACTCGGCGCACCGGTCCGCAACCCGGACATTCCCTCCACGGCGCTGGCCCGCCTGACCCCGCGCCGTGCCGTGCGCAACGCCGAGCGAATCATGGATGCAATCGAAGCCATCGAAGCAAACCAGCGCCCACAGCTCGCTCTGGCCGCTCTGTTCGCAGATATTGGTGAGGAATAGCGTGCCGGGTGGTGTTGGTCCCGGAGCGGACCGGGTCGCGCAAATCATCGAGCCCCCGCTTCGCTGCATGCTCAGGTGGCTGTTCGACGGCGAGATTACCGGGCAGGAGAATCTCCCGCTAGATGGCCCGTTCATCGTGACTGCGAATCATCTGTCGCTCATAGACCCGATCCTCGTTTCGTTGGCGACAGGCCGGTTGGTGCGGTTTCTTGCTCTCGACGAGCTGTTCGGTTCTTCGCGCTTGCTCGATCGGTTGATGCTGTACTTCGGGGCCGTCCCGTTGTCGCGAGAGCGACCACCCTTTGGCGCTCTCCAACAAGCTCTCCGTCTCCTCGAGGATGATCAGGTCGTCGGCATCTTCCCGGAGGGTGCCCGTTCGCGTTTTTGGGGGGACCGGCCGCTGAAACGAGGTGCGGCCTGGTTGTCAATAGCCACCGGCGCTCCGATCGTGCCTTGCTCTGTGACCGGGACCGAGGCCACGCTCAGCCTCACCGAGCCACGGTTTCGGGTACCGGCAGCCCGGCTGACAATTCATCCAATGATCGAACCTGATCCGTATTCTGATTGTGAGGACCCCCAGCGGGCGATGATGGACGATTGGGCCAAGGTGATCGACTCCCAGCTCGGTCACTGGGTCCACGAGGAGTGACATGCGTGTCTTGATGACCGGTTCGAGTGGATTGATCGGCGGCGCGCTGCGGCGATCCTTCACTGATGACGGGATAGAGGTTGTCCGTCTGGTGCGCAGGCCGCCCCGCCGCGACGACGAGAGATTCTGGGATCCCGATCGGGGCGAGCTCGACCAATCGGCTGTCGAAGGATTTGATGTCGTGGTGAACCTGGCAGGGGCAGGGATCGGCGACAAGCGTTGGACGGAAGACCGCAAACGGCTCATCTACGACTCGAGGATCAACTCCACCGATCTGCTCGTCCGCCGTCTGGGTGCCGCAGAGGACCGACCTGATGTCCTCGTATCGTCGTCTGCAATCGGTTTCTACGGTGACAGGGAATCTGCCGTCACGGAAGTCGACGGTCCCGCAGATCCACCCGATTTCCTTTCCGGTGTATGTGTCGACTGGGAGTCGGCCACGGCACCGGCGACCGCTGCAGGCATCCGCACTACATGTATTCGGACCGGTCTGGTGCTCGCAGCCGATGAAGGAGCGCTCGGCAAGCTGCTGCTTCCGTTCAAGCTAGGGGTCGGAGGAAAGCTGGGATCAGGGAGCACCTGGTGGAGCTGGATCTCCATTCATGATCACATTCGCGCCATCCGACACATCGTTGAGCAGCCGGTCTCCGGCCCGGTGAATCTGACTGCGCCCGACCCGGTCACCAATGCCCAATTCACCAAGGCATTGGGGAAGGTGCTGCACCGCCCGACAATCCTGCCTGTGCCCAGGGTGGCCCTGCGACTGCTGCTTGGAGCGGAGCTTGCCGAAGCGCTGCTGTTCACCTCCGCAAAGGTGCTTCCCGCGAAACTGGAGGAGACCGGATTCCGCTTCGAGCATTCCGACATTGAAACGGCGCTGCGGGGCGTCCTGGGCTGATGGTTTGGCGTCTCTGCGAAGTGGTATTTTCACAACCCGCCGCTACTATTGCGTGCCCTCCGCCGGGGTAGCTCAGTCGGTAGAGCGACGCACTCGTAATGCGTAGGTCACGGGTTCGATTCCCGTCTCCGGCTCCGGACAGCAGTGTCTTTGTGGTAACGGCCGTGTGGGCCGGTACTGTTGGGGTAGGTCACGGGCTCGATGCCCGTCTCCGGCTCCGTTAATGGGATCTTCATGTTCCCCCGCTAACTTTTTACGGACCGACTCGAGGAGTCTCTGTGGCTGATACGGCCAATTTTGAGCGCGACGCAATGCAATACGCACCGCAGCTCTATTCGGCCGCGCTCCGGATGACTCGCAACCCGGCGGATGCTGAGGACGTCGTTCAGGAAACATTCCTCAAAGCGTATCGCGGCTACGGCACCTTCAAAGAGGGAACCAATCTGAAGGCGTGGCTCTACCGGATCCTCACGAACACGTATATCAACCGATATCGAAAACAGCAGCGACGCCCATCTGAGGTCGAGCTGGGCGAGCTCCAGGATCTGTATCTGTTCAAGCGGCTTGGTGAGGAGTCGGGTGCCGAGCGGAGCACCGAGGATTCGGTGCTCGAGACCATGGTGGATTCGGATATCAAGGAGGCGCTCGAGTCGCTTCCAGAGAAGTTCCGGATGCCGGTGTTGCTCGCAGATGTTGAGGAGTTCTCGTACAAAGAGATCGCCGAGATTCTCGATGTTCCGATAGGAACAGTGATGTCGCGACTACATCGGGGAAGAAAAGCGCTCCAAAAGAAGTTGTGGTCATTAGCTGAACAACGCGGACTCACAGGACCGGGTAAATGAAAGCTGAATGCGATCACGCAGTTGACTACCTCTATCAGTACATCGATCAAGAGCTGACCTGGTCACGCCGTCTACGTATTCGCTGGCACCTGCAGCGATGCGGCAGATGTCTAGACGCCTACGAGTTCGAGAGCCGGCTGAAGGCACGAATCAAACAATGTGGCAACGACCAACCTCCGCAGGAACTTTTCGACCGTATCCGTGCGTTGATAGAACAAGAGGCCGCCGGCAACCAGGACGGGTAGCCGGTGGTGTAACCAATCCGACGGTGACGGGTTGATCAAAGGAAATCTCAAATGGCTGATAACACACTAAAAGGACAGAGAATCCTCGGGACGGCTCGTCCCCCCAAGGTGAACAGCGAGGATCGCACCTGCGCCAAGCAGGGATGTGAGACGACGTTGTCGCGGTACAACAAGCGTGAGTTCTGCTACGCACACGCCCCGACGAAGTTCCCCCGCCTGCGTGGCCGGGTCGTCCCGGAGAGCTAGGGCAATCTCAACATTGTTGAAGGGCGCTGTCGCACGCCGCACCGAGGGGTTGGAGTGACTTCGCTTTACCGCCGGGCTATCGTCTGGCCGATGAGACAGTCGTTCGCCAATCTCGTTCGCGCACTCGCCGTGCTCCTGCTATTCGTGCCCGCACTTCTCGGCCTCGTCAATACCCAGAAAGCAATAGCTGCGCCTGCGCAGATTGTCGCTGCGGCGCCTGCCGTGGAAGTGCCTGTGACGGCACCCGAAGCGACTGAGGATCCATGGACGGCGCGTTTTCTCGGACCGGCGGTAGTCATCATCGCTGTTGTGGCGATTGGAGCGTCTGTTTCCTACTACGTCATCCGGATTCGGGGACGTTACCGCGTCGGCTGATTCGATGGATTCCGGTGTGAAGGGGCCGGGGGCGTAGTACTTTGCTGCTCATGTCCACTACTACCTGGGATTCTGCGGCCAGTGTTGCCGGTCGTCTCGCCGGCAAATACCCGCTCGAAGGCACGTACCATGAGGCGAGATTCGCCAGACAGGCTCCGTTGCTTGTAGAGCGCGCCACGACTCTCGTGGCCGCCGAGACCGGTCTCGAAGCACCGGGCAATCCCGACGTTGCCGTGGTCAGCCGCGCTGAGTGGGTCGAAAACAACCTTGCCTCCTTCTCCCAGCTGATGGCCCCGGTCACTGATCGGCTCAGCGAAGATCGCAAGGTGGGCAGCGGGATCGCCTCGAAGCTCATGTCAGCCGAGCTCGGCGCCGTGCTCGGCTTCCTCTCACGCAGGGTTCTCGGCCAGTACGAGCTCGTGCTTCCCACCGCAGATGGGGGAGACGGCGATACGGTCATGTTCGTCGGCGCCAACGTGCTGGCGATGGAGCGACGTTTTGAGTTCCGGCCTTCCGAATTCCGATTCTGGGTTGCTCTGCATGAGTCAACCCACCGGCTTCAGTTCCAGGGAGTCCCGTGGCTGCGGTCCTATTTCCTCGGGCTCGTCGAGGAGCTCGTCGCCGCATCGAAGCCGGAGCCGGGGCGGATAGGACGGCTTGCGGAGCAGTTGCGAGCTTCTGCTGAGAGAGGACGCCCGCTCGTTGACGATAGAGGCATTTTCGGGTTGCTCTCCTCGCCCGAACAGCGTGAGGTGATCGACAAAGTGCAAGCGCTCATGACGTTGCTCGAAGGTCACGGGCATGTGGTCATGGACCGGATTGGGGAGCGGGAGATGGTCAGTCAGGCAAGGATGTCGCGGATCCTGGCATCACGACGTAGTGATCCTCGCACGGCGATGTTCATGCGCCTCATCGGTCTCGAGATGAAGATGAAGCAATACGAGATGGGTGCCAGGTTCATCGCAGGCGTCGAGCAGCGCGGCGGCTGGTCGGCATTGTCAGCGGCGTGGCTGCGTCCCTCGAACCTGCCGACGCTCGAAGAAATCGAAGACCCGGTCTCGTGGCTGTACCGGGTGGGCTGAGCCCGGTCGGGGCTGCTGCGTGCGCTGCGGTGGCAGCGATCGATGATGGGCCTCTCGTCGTTGCTCTTTCTGGTGGCGCCGACTCCGCTGTTGTCGCATGGGCATGTGCGGTAACCCGTCCCGAGGGGACAGTGAGCGCGGTCCACGTCAACCACGGTTGGGAGGCATCCACCGATCTCGAGAGGGCGGCCCGGGCCGTGGCACGGCATCTCGGCTTGTCGCTGGAGGTTGTTGCAGTTACTCCGGAGCCAGGCCCCTCTCCGGAGGGCGCGGCCCGCGTGGCGAGGCTCGAAGCGCTGGTCGCTGTGTCGCGGGCCGGGTTGATCGTGACGGGGCATCATGCCGACGACGCCGCCGAGACCGTTGTGGGCAACCTGCTTCGCGGCGCTGGTGCCACGGGCCTCAGCGGGATCATCCAGGAGCGGCGCCCGTTTGTCCGGCCGCTGCTCGACCTGCGTCGGTCCGACATTCGTCGGCTGGCCGAGAAGCTGGAGCTTCCATTTGTCGACGATCCGACCAATGCCGACACGTCAATTCGACGCAACCTCATCCGTCACCGGATCATCCCCGAGCTTGACAAGCACATCGAGGGCGAGCTCGTTGAGGTAGTGGGGCGCAGCGCCCGGCATCTCGCAGAAGAAGACGCCTATCTCGACGATGCCGTTCCGCCCGGTATGGTCTCAACCGACGGTGAAGCCATCCGGCTCGCGGTTGCGCCGCTCGTAACCGTCTCGGCAGTCCTCGCCAAGCGCTCGATTCGGAGTGCTCTTCGTGTGGTCCATCCCCCGTACCCCGGCACCAGCCAGGAGATTGATGCGGTTCTGGCCGTGACGATGGGCACCGCACCGCGCCGTGATCTCGGCGGTGGCTTCATTGCAGAGCGGGAGGGCCCTCACGTCGCCATCTATCGCCCGGCAGAGCCGCTGATTCCGGATGCCCGGGAGTTGCCCGTTCCCGGGCGAGTTCGTTTTGGGGAGCACCTGATCAGGGCTACCCATGCAGACTCGGGTCGGCTGACCCGGATCTCCCACGATTGGTGCCGGCTGGCCCTGCCACAGGGATCGATCACTATCAGAGCCGTGGCGGCTGGTGATCGCATCGACATCGGCACGGGGAGCAAGAAGGCGAGCGATGCGCTTGGAGAGGCCGGGATCCCGCTGCGGAAGCGGTCGGCTTGGCCGGTGATCGAGTCCCGTGGCAGAATCGCATGGATAGCGGGTGTTCGCGTTGCCGCCTGGGCGCGGGTCGAGTCACCCCTGACCAACTGGGTTGAACTCGAAAGGCAGGCAGAGTGAAGGTCGCCAAGATCCTCATCACGGGTGAAGAGATCGATGCCAAGCTGGCTGAGATGGGTGCCGCCATCACCCGGGACTACGAGGGCAAGGATCTCCTGATGATCGGCATCCTCAAGGGTGCTTTTGTTGTGCTTGCCGATCTTGCCAGGCATGTCCGGCTTCCCGTTGAAACCGACTTCATGGCCGTGTCGTCGTATCACGGTGGCACTCACAGCTCCGGTGTTGTCCGAATCCTCAAGGACCTCGACCAAGAGATCGAGGGCCGCAACATCCTCATCGTCGAGGACATCATCGATACGGGGCACACCCTGAAATACCTCTTGCGGACCCTTGCAGTACGCAAGCCGAGCACGTTGTCGCTTGCCGCCCTGCTCATCAAGGACGACGTGGAGCGGCCCCACTTCGATATCCAATACGAAGGCTTTCACATCCCGAATGAGTTCGTGGTTGGTTACGGCCTCGACTACAACGAGCAGTACCGTAATCTGCCATACATCGGGGTGATGGATATCGATTCCACATCCTTACCAACCGATGTGCAGGAAGGCTTCAAACTGATCGACTGACCCACCCGAGACCAGCAGGCGGCAGCCGTGCCGAAATAGCGTGGCCGATCGCATATCATGGGGCGCCCCGGTGGTACCTACCACGGGCGACAACGATGGAAATCAAGGGATAGAAATTGAACCGAACCGCTCGCACGATCCTCGTCTATATGGTCGTTGCCGTCCTGGTGATGATGGCGGTCAACGCGTTCCTACAGGGTGCCAACGAGCCTGAGGATCTGGCCTTCCCCCAATTCGAGACCAAGCTCGCCGCCGGTGAGATCGCCAGCCTCGAGATGAAGACTCGTTCCGACGAGATCGTTGGCGAGTTCACCAAGGATGCCGTTGTAACGGGGGCGAACACCACTTTCCGTACGGTCTATCCACCCGAGTACGAAGATGAGCTCACGACGATGATCACCGAGGCCGGTGTTGAGAACTTCGAGGTCAACGCCGAGAACCCGTCCGCGCTCACCTGGTTCTTCACCACGATCTTCCCGTATTTGTTGATATTCGGTGTCTTCATCTTCTTCCTGTCACAGATGCAGGGCGGCGGAAACCGCGTCATGCAGTTTGGCAAGGCGAAGACCAAACAGGTCAGCAAGGATGCCCCGAAAGTCACCTTCAAGGATGTCGCAGGAGCCGAGGAGGCGGTTGAGGAGCTCGAAGAGATCAAGGACTTCCTCGCAAGCCCGGGCAGGTTCCGCGCCATCGGAGCGAAGATCCCGCGCGGCGTCTTGCTGTTTGGCCCCCCCGGTACCGGTAAGACCCTGCTGGCGAGAGCGGTTGCCGGTGAGGCCGGTGTGCCGTTCTTCTCCATCTCCGGGTCCGACTTCGTCGAGATGTTCGTCGGTGTCGGGGCATCCCGGGTGCGCGATCTGTTTGAGCAGGCCAAGCAGAATGGTCCGGCGATTGTCTTCATCGATGAGATCGATGCAGTGGGCAGGCACCGTGGGGCCGGTCTCGGCGGCGGGCACGACGAGCGTGAACAGACCCTCAACCAGCTCCTCGTCGAGCTCGATGGTTTTGATGTGAACACCGGCGTGATCGTGATCGCGGCCACCAACCGTCCCGATATCCTCGACCCGGCATTGCTCCGACCGGGACGTTTCGACCGCCAGGTAGTTGTCGATCGCCCGGATCTCAAGGGCCGGGAGGCGATTCTCCAGGTGCATTCCAAGGGTAAGCCGTTCGATGAGGGCATCGAACTCTCGGCGCTCGCCAGGCAAACCCCGGGGTTCACCGGTGCCGACCTGGCGAACCTGATCAACGAGGCTGCTCTGCTCGCTGCTCGCCGCGACAAGAAGCTGATCTCGATGTCCGAGCTGGAAGAAGCCATCGACCGTGTCATCGCAGGCCCGGAGCGCAAGAGCCGGATCATGTCGGAGGAAGAGCGGAAGATCACCGCATATCACGAAGGTGGCCACGCTCTGGTCGGGTATGCGCTCCCCAATCTGGATCCGATCCACAAGGTCACGATCATCCCCAGGGGGAGAGCCGGCGGATACACTCTGGCGCTCCCCGTTGAGGACAAGAACTATGCCAGGCGGAGCGAGCTTGTCGATCAGCTTGCTTACGCTCTTGGCGGCCGTACAGCAGAAGAGGCGGTCTTCGGAGATCCGAGCACCGGCGCTTCGAACGACATCGAGAAGGCGACTGACCTGGCCAGGAAGATGGTCATGGAGTACGGCATGAGCGATCGGCTCGGCCCGCTCCGCTACGGGCGCCCTGACTCGCAGGTGTTCCTTGGTCGCGATTACACCCGCGGCAACGAGATGTCCGACGAGGTGGCAGCCGCCATCGATGACGAGATCCGGATGCTGATCAACCAGGCGCACGAGGAGGCACGGTCGATCATCGCCACGCATCGGCCCGCGCTCGACCGAATCGCTGAGGTGCTGCTCGACAAAGAGACCGTCGACGCCACGGAGATCGCCGAGGTGTTTTCGGATGTCCCCAAGTGGGAGCACACCGAGGTCGGGGCTCTCCGGATCCGGCTTCCCGAGCGGACGGCCGTTGGCGAGGGGCGAGTTGCCTCGTCGTCGCCGACCGATGATCCCCAGCCCACGCGCCCCTGAGGTTGTGTTGACCGACATCTCATTTCCCCGGTTGTGGCGGATCCGGGATCGGGTGCTCTCCAACGAAGACCACACTCTGGTGATGGGGATCGTCAATGTCACTCCAGATTCGTTCTCAGACGGCGGGACCCTCGAGACTCATCGAGAGGCAATCGCCCACGGGCTGAAGCTATGGGAGCAGGGTGCCGACATCGTCGACATCGGCGGTGAGTCGACGAGACCCGGTGCAACTCCCGTAACCGCCGCCGACGAGTTCGACCGCGTCGTCCCCGTCGTCGCCGCGCTGGTCGAGCGAGGGGTTGTTGTCAGCATCGACACGATGAAGGCGACGGTTGCCGGCGCCGCGATCGCCGCAGGTGCTCACATCGTCAACGACATCACCGCGCTCACGGATCCGGAAATGGCGCCCCTCTGTGCGGAGAGCGCGGTCGGCGTGGTCCTGATGCACATGCAGGGGACACCGCAGACAATGCAGAATGACCCTGACTATGCAGATGTGGTTACCGAGGTGCTCGAATACCTCGAGTCAAGAGCCCGGTTTGCCACAGACAACGGCATCAACACCGACAGGATCGTCATTGATCCCGGCATCGGCTTTGGCAAGCAATTCCACCACAATCTCTCCCTTCTCGGCGGTGTCGCCCGATTTGCGGCAACCGGGTTTCCCGTGCTCATTGGGACGTCCCGGAAAGGATTCCTCGGCAAGATCCTGCGTGATGCCGGATTTGAGGTCCCTGCGGCGGATCGTGATGCGGCGACGGCGTCTACTGTGGCGCTGGCGATCGCCGGGGGAGCAACGATCGTCCGGGTACACAACGTTGGCCATGGCGTGCAGGCGGCTCGCACCGCCGACGCTATGGTGCGGGCACCGCTAGGGAGGTAGACAGAATTGGCAGGTCTCGAGCCCAGAGGGTTCAAGTGGGTTATCGCCGGGCGTCTGGCGATCTCAGAGCGCATCGGTGGCTATGGATTCCAACACCGCCGTGTGCGCCGTGAGGAAGAGATCATCTGGATCTCCGATCAGGGCATCAACACCGTTGTCTCGCTCATGGCGGGCAACCAGAACCAGGCTGCGTACGAGGGAGCCACATTCCGCTTCTTCCACTATCCCATCGAAGACGACCTCGAATCATCAGAACGCGACGAGGTCTTTGGTGTCCTCGATGAGGCCCTCGGCGAGCCGGGTGCTTCGGTACTCGTGCATCGGGAGCTGATCGGTGACCTGCTGGTCGGGCTCATGGGTGGCTACCTGGTGCATGCCGGGTTGATCAAGAACCCCATCGTCGCCACATCGGTCATCCAGGAGATCTCGGGCAGACCGCTCGGCCCCGAGGGCCGCGCCTTGATCCCGGACCGAGCCTGAGTGGCGGTCCGGGCCGCCATCGGTCTCGGGTCAAACGTCGGTGATCGAGCCTTTCACATCGCCGATGCAGTCAGCGGACTGGCTGCGGCGGGGGCACTGGTGCGGGTCTCCTCGATGTACGAGACGGCACCGGTCGGAGGCCCGAAGCAGGGTAAATACCTCAACGCCGTGGTAGTCCTCGATACCGACCTTTCGCCCCGCGACCTTCTCGAGCACTGCCGCGCCATCGAACAGGAGCATGGCAGAGAACGACGCGAGCGATGGGGGCCTCGCACATTGGATCTCGACATACTGCTGTACGGCACAGAGGTCATCGCCGAGCCCGATCTGACTATCCCGCATCCCCGGATGACCGAGCGGCGCTTTGTGCTCGAGCCGCTTCTCGAGGCATGGCCGGACGCCTTGCTTCCAGACGGAACTGCGCTCCAGGGTGCCCTGGCCGACGTGGCCGACCAGCGGGTACGGAAGCTGGAGTCGCTCACCGCAGACAGGAAGACGTCGCTGATCCTTTTCCTCGTGGTTGCCGTCGCGGCGTTGATCATCTGGTGGGTCGGGGATTGGATACTGGGATAGCTGGAATTGTCAATTCGTTCCGGTGATTCAAGTAGAACCGAATGTCACCGATAATGCCCATGTGTTTCGAGGTCACCGCATAGTCATTCTGGCCATTGGCGCCCTTTGGCTCTTTGCGCCTGCCGCGATCGCAAGTGACCCGGACACGTATCTGAGCAATGTCTATCAGGACGATCCTCACGACTGGAGCGACCCCTGGCGTGACTCGAGCCTGGGCCAACGCAACAACGCGTCCTCGACCGACGGGCACGTGGGCGAAGGGGTCCGGGTTTCGATCGACGCAGGAGAGCACTTCGGCACCGCGATGCGATGGCGTTTCGAGGACAACGGCTTCAGCGAACCTGAGGAGCTCTGGTTCCGCTATTACCTCCGTTTCCCTGAAGGATTCACCAACGCCGGCAAGGGAAAGCTTCCCGGTCCTGCCGGCCTCTACTCGTCAAGTGCGCGGGGCAACATCCCATCGACACCTTCCCAGCCCGGTTGGTCGGCTCGCATGCTGTTTTCGCCGACCTACGACGAGAACGACACCGACCACACCAGGATCGGCTACTACCTCTATCACCTCGATCAGGAGCAGGCACATGGCGATCTGTTGTTGTGGGATGACGAGGTTGCCTCGCTCGAGCATGGCAACTGGTATTGCGTCGAGGGCTACGTGCAGATGAACACGCCCGGCGAGGCGGATGGCGTGCTCGCCGGCTGGGTGGATGGAGTCGAAGCGTTCAACCGGGCCGGCGTGCGGTTGCGGCGCGAGACTGAGCCGTACGTAGGCATCGAGAGCTTCTGGTTCGATGTCTACTTCGGGGGCCGGGATGCGACGCCGGTAGACCTGGCAATTGACTTCGATTCACTCGCTTTTGGTCAACAACGGCTGGGTTGTGACGACTGGTCGGATCGAGGTTTCGCCGGCGGGTTCTTTGACGATGAAGGATCGGTTCACGAGTCCGATATCCAGGCGTTACTCGCCGCAGGCGTTATCAATGGATGCAGCGCCAACGGGACTGCCTTTTGTCCCGACGATCCAGTCACCCGCGGGCAGATGGCCAAGATTCTGGTTCGTGCCCTCGATCTGCCCGGGAGCGACATCGACTACTTCACCGATGACGATGGATCGATGTACGAGGACGCGATCAACTCGTTGGCCGATCTCGGTATTACGAATGGCTGCGGCGAGCAGCTCTACTGTCCCGATGCGGTGATGAACCGGGCACAGGTAGCCGCCTTCCTCGACCGCGCCCTCGAGCTCCCGCAGGCAACCGACGAGCACTTTACCGACATCGGCGACTCGCCATTTGCCGCTGATGTCAATGCTCTGGCCGAAGCCGGGCTCACCTCCGGGTGTAGCGATGGTCTGTTCTGCCCGAACGCGGTCGCCAGTCGCAGCCAGACTGCATCATTCGTTGCTCGTGCCATGGACCTCCAGACGCAGCGAGCTCTTGAAGAGGAGCGAGCCCGCCGGCGTCCGCTTGTGCGAATCAATCTGCTCAGGCCCCGCCTTGGGTGAAGCTGCGTTGCATGCCGTCGGCAGGGGGAGCCGTCGCGACGTAGATGACTAGGCAATAATGTGGATTGAAGCGTGTCGATTGGAGCCTGCCTGACATGAGAACAGACATCGAGATCTACGAGCGTTGGAAGAGCGAGGGCAAGGAAGTAGCGGTTGCGACCGTGGTGGGGGTCAGAGGCTCGGCGCCGCGTCCGGAAGGGTCGAAGTTCCTTGTCTCCTCGGCAGGGGAGATGGAGGGCTCGGTGAGCGGCGGGTGTGTGGAGAACGATGTCTTCTTCCATGCCAAAGAGGTGCTCGAGACCGGACAGCCCCGGCTGGTCACTTACGGGATTGCGGACGACGACGCTTTCGAGGTAGGCCTCACATGCGGGGGGACGATCAACGTCTTCATCGAGAAGTGGCAATGAACTACATCGAGGCGACCAAAAAGCTGATGGACGATGAGGGGCTCGGCGCAGTCGTGACCGTGCTCGGCGGCCCCGGCATCGGGGCGAAGGCCGTGCTCGACTACGACGACGGGCTGATCGCCGGCGAGTTGCCGGCCGACTTGAGTGATGATGTCGTTGCGGATGCCGTCGAGTTGATGGGGCAGGAAAAGAGCAAGACGCTCACATACAACGAGATTCCTGTGTTCATCGAGGTAGTGGCACCACAGCCCGTGATGATGATCTTCGGTGCAGGCCACAACGCTCAGCCGCTAACGACGATGGCCAAGCTGCTCGGGTTCCGGGTGATCGTCGCAGATGCCCGTCCGATGTGGGCTACGGAAGATCGCTTTCCCGACGCCGATGAGGTGATCGTCGGTTGGCCGGATGAGGTGTTTGCAGAGGTCGCACCAGACCGGCGGACATATGTTGTGCTGCTCAGCCACGACCAGCGATTTGAGGATCCCGTCTTTACCGAGGTACACGGCAAGCCGATTCGCTATCTCGGAGCCATCGGTAGCCGTAGGACGCATGCCGCCAGGTTGGAGCGCCTCGCCACAGCCGGCTGGTCGCAAGACGAGCTGGATACGATCTTCGGCCCTGTCGGTCTCGACATTGGAGCCGTCACTCCGGCCGAGATGGGGATCTCCATCCTCGCCGAGATCATTCAGGCACGTTACGGCGAAGGCAGCGGCACGTCGCTTCGCGGAGAGGCAGGCCCTATTCACAAGCAGCGCTCCGACTAGGGAGTCTGCCTGGCCCTTCGGGCCAGGTTTGAGTTTCCGCTCCGCAGGAACTCAGCCAATAGTTCGGGCCAGGTTTGAGTTTCCGCTCCGCAGGAACTCAGCCAATAGTTCGGGCCAGGTTTGAGTTTCCGCTCCGCAGGAACTCAGCCAATAGTTCGGGCCAGGTTCGAGGTATGCAAAAAGCCCCGCAGATGCGGGGCTTTTTGCTACTTATCGGAACTTTCTTTGCTATCAGACCTCCACGCGGTCCTTGAGGCCCTTGGCGGGCTTGAACTTGGCGTGCTTCTTGGCCGGGATCTCGAGCGGTTGACCGGTTGCCGGGTTGCGGCCGGTGCGAGCCTTGGAACGACTGGTGTAGAACTTGCCAAAACCACTGACACTTACTTCACGGTCGGCGTCGAGCTCGACGGCAATGATGCCTTGCCCGGGCTCGGAGCTGAAGATGGCATCAATGACCTCTGCGGCTTTTGCCTGGCTCAGATCAGTCTTCTTGGCGAGCTTCTTCGCCATTTCCGTCTTGTTCACTATGGAACTCCCTATCGTTGACGAACCTTCGGGATGTATTTCCCCGCTTTGCAAGCGCCCAAGCTACACCGAAAACCCAAGTAAACAGTGGATATTTGCGCGACCTGGGTGTTGTTGCCAGTTCAAGCGATCGGCTCGAACCGTGCCTGGAAGAAGCGCAGTGACTCTGGCTCGTATGTGAACCGCAATCCGCCGACGGCTTCCCGGTTCTCGAGGACGTCGATCACCGACTCGGCGGTGACGTCCATATGGGCCTGGGTATAGACCCGGCGCGGGATTGCGAGTCTGACGAGTTCCAACTTCGGGTAGTGAT
>Ga0307423_1000659_pt1 | contig 22968 bp, 22 predicted proteins | sample SalMarWE160310MG_FD_202154 | JGI IMG/M metagenome (GOLD analysis project Ga0307423, IMG submission 202154) | Salt marsh sediment microbial communities from the Plum Island Ecosystem LTER, Massachusetts, United States - WE1603-10 | ecosystem: Environmental > Aquatic > Marine > Intertidal zone >...
CCGGCGAGCCGGAACCGGGGCCGCATGAGATTATCTTCAGGATCCTCGAGCAGGAATCGGGAGGCGCGGCGGTCTGGGATGAGACTCATAATGTCAACGCGGATACAACCGGGGTGGTTGCCGTGATCCTCGGCAGTACAGATCCCATTGATATCGCCTTGGATGGCCCGGTCTGGCTCGAGGTGGAGGTCGATGGGGAAGTCCTGAACCCGCGCCGTGAAATCGTAAGCGTTCCTTTTGCGTTCCGGGCCGTGGAATCTGACAACGCCGATAGCCTGGGGGGGGATCTACTCCGGGGACTACGCGGACTCGGCTCACGACCATGACGACAGGTATTACACCCAGGGCGAGCTAAACACAGCGGGGAGCCTGAATGACACCGGCAATCCGGTCGATTGGACCAAACTGAAGAACGTCCCGGGTGGATTGGCCGACGGCACCGACGATACGGGTCCGGGGGACGGCTATTCTCTGGATGCCGCCGATGGCAACCCTGTGGACGCCGTCTATGTGGACAATGATGGTGATGTCGGAATCGGTACCACAAGTCCCACTGCGGACCTGCACCTGCGGGGATCTAATCCAAAGGTGCTCATCGATGCGACCGGGGATGATTCCGAGATTCAGTTCAAGTCCTCGGGTGACGGGGCGGCACAGGTATGGACAGTGTACAAGGATAGTGCCACCGATGACCTGCGGTTCAATCAGAACGGTGACAAGGTAACCATAGACAACTCAACCGGAAACGTGGGCATTGGGACAACATCACCGTCGGCGGGAAAACTTCAGGTTCAAAGCTCGGGTGACGCGGTCTATGCCAAGAGCTCTGGAAGCACGGGCATCTTCGCTGTTGCCGGTACTGCGGTAGGCGGGGAAGCTGATGGGGCAGTCGTGGGCACCAGCACGACACGGAGCGCCGTGATCGGATACAGCACGGGTGGGGCCGGTGTAGTAGGCCATTCGTCCGGCGCCACAATTCCTGCCGTTGCAGGCTATCATAGCGGAGATGGCCCCGCTATTTATGGAAGCTGCAGCGGTGCGTACCCCTGCCTGGAGGGGAGCAGGACCGACGCCGGGACCGTGGTAGGTGCCTATGGAAACGACGGAGTCGCCGTCCTTGGATACACCAGCTCAGCCAGCGGCATACCGGTGGTCGGCTATCAGACGGGTTACACGACAGCCGACATCGGATCATGGTGGAAACCCGGTGGGTATTTCGCCGGCAGGAACGGGGTGGTTGGCTTGACCAATGAGCCTGGCGGATACGCCGTGCTTGGGATTTCCAAGAACACGAATAGCTGGGCTGGCGTGTTCATGGGCGACGGCAATGGCGTTGCCATCTCAACACCCGGAGGCAAGACCGGGCTTACCGTATCTGGCGGCAGCAAGGCGGCCGTGGTGGCGACAGCGGACGGCGCCCGCTCCCTTTACTGCGAAGAGGCCAGTGAAGTCTGGTTCGCGGACTATGGTTTCGGCAGGTTGGAAGATGGCCTCGCCGTGATTGCAATAGACCCGGTGTTCGCCGAGACGGTGAACCTGGGCGAGCCCTATCACGTATTTCTCCAGGCTTACGGCGACGCCGACCTCTACGTCTCCTCGCGCGACGAACACACCTTTGAGGTCCGGCTGCGCGACGGTGATCCGGCCGCGGAGTTCTCCTACCGTCTTGTCGCGAAGCGCCTGGGCTATGAGGTTGAGCGGCTTACCAGGGTTCCCTGGGCCGACAACGATGCCAATCTCTTTCCCGGGAGGGCCGCGCACCTGCAAGGCGAGGATTGACCCCGCCCGGGGGAGACTATCTTAGAATCTAGAAGACCCCGAACTTGACCATGATCTGCGCCGTCGCCCCGCTCAGATCAGAATCACTCCAATCCCTGTACCGGACACCGGCAATGTACCGATAAGAAGCTCCGATCCCCACACGCACTCTCCTGTGCAGATTGAGCATCAGATGTGCCCCCGGCTCCAGGGCGAAAAACGCATCACTCTCATAGGAAAAAGTCTCGGTACACCGCCAGTCTCCGTCATAGCCTATGCCGCCCGCGCCTATAAGGCACTGGACGCTGCCATGCACAAGACTCCGGGACGAGATCAGGTACTCCAATAGCAGGCCGCCGTAACCGAATCCGAGATATGGACAATCAAGGACATCCCTTGAGATCCGGTTGGCGAGTCCGTAACCACCGCCGCCCAATACGAGCCTGTGGTTGATGATCCAACCGCCCTGTCCGCCCACGAAGACACCGTCGGCGCCCACGATGCGCCCATACTTAACGACAACGGCGCCGTAGCCCCCACTTTCGATGTCGTCGCCCAGGAGGGTTTCATCCTGGGCGAAAGCCGTGCCGGTCAGGGTCAGGATAAGCACAAGGACAGCGAATTCCCGCATTGTGTTCCTCCTTTCATGCCGAAATGGCAGCCCGATCAGGCCTTGTCATCCAGGCTTCACCTGTAAGAGAGAGTATCCTGAAATCCGGGATGCCCGTCAAGAGTCGGGTGATGCGGATCACGCAGCCGTCAGTTTTTTGTATTGCTACCGATATCGATCATCTGCTTGTATTGAGTCCGGTGGCAGGGGAGTCGTTCAAAGAGGCTGCCAGAAGAGGGATTGCATTCATATGAGTGGGTCGGGTCTTCGCCGGATCTCGATAGAGCACTTATGGGTTCTTGCGGTGCTGGTCGGTATCTTTGCCTTCGTGAACACTCATCCGATCCGGCCGCACGATTTCTGGTGGCATATGGCGATCGGGCGGCAGATCGTTGATAGTGGAGAGATCCCCGGGGTCGACGCCTATTCTTACACGATGGCCGGCCAGCCCTATCCGTCCTACAGAATGTACTGGCTTGCGGATGTCGGCCTATATGCCGTGTACAGAATGGGAGGCGCGGCGCTCACCATCCTGATCCAGAGCCTGATCGTCACGCTGGCCTATGCGGTGATCTTGCTGCTATGTTGGAGACTCTCGCGCAGTTGGCGCGTGGCCGCTTTCGGCGCAGTCTTCGCCGCCGCCCTGGGACTGAACAATTGGAACATTCGCCCTCAGATCGTCACCTACCTCTTGGGAGCGCTATTCTTATGGGCGATCTATGAATACCGAATCCGTCCGCGCAAGCGGTGGTTTTTCGTGTTTCCCGCGGCGATGATGGTCTGGGTCAACAGCCACGGCTCGTTTCCGATCGGGCTGGTCTTGTTGGGCCTGTGGCTTGTCGACGAGGTCTTCCGGGTCCTAAGGGCCAGACTGTCGGGACCCGGATTATCCGGGAGTGATGCCCGTGAGAGGCCCGGGAGCGTTTGGGCTCCCGTGATTGCGCTTTCGATCACGATCCTGGCCGCTCTTGTCAACCCGCGCGGAATCGGGGTCTTCAGCTATCTTATTACCATGACAGCCAACCCTGTCGTGCAAAACCTGGTTCCGGAATGGGCTCCGCCTTCCTTCAACACGCCGGGCGGCACCGTGTTCTTTATAGGCTTCCTGCTCACCGCTCTCATCCTGGCGCTTTCCCCGCGCCGGCCCGGCCTTTTCCAGGTCCTCTGTTTCTTAAGCTTCGCCCTCCTGGCCCTGAAGACCACGCGAGGCATTATCTGGTACGGGCTGGTACTGGCTCCCGTCCTCAGCGATCACGTGTCCGCCCTGTCGTCGCAGGTCCGCCTGTCCAGGCGTGCTCCCGGCTCGTCCAGAGGCTCGCCCGCCATAAACCTGGCTTTCGCGGGCTTGCTGCTTCTCATGGCCTTTATCTCTTTGCCGTGGTTTAAGGATGTGCTTCATTTTCCGGAATCGAAGGCCGGTCTTATCCATGTCGAGACACCTGTTCAGGCGACGGAGTTCCTGCTCGCTGAGCGCCCTCCGGCGCCGGTGTTTCATGCCATGTCATTCGGCAGCTATCTGATCTGGGCCGCGCAGCCCGAGTACAAGGTATTTGTGGATAGCCGGATTGAATTGTACACGCCGGAGATCTGGCATGACTACCTGCTGGTGAGCCACGCCCAATGCGCCTGGGAGAAGCGCCTGGAACACTATGGTGTCCGGACCTTGATGCTGAGCCCTTCAGAGCAGCCGGCGCTGGTGGATACGGTGGAGGCTTCACCAGACTGGCGGCCACTCTATGAGGATCCCCATGCCGTGATCTACGTCCGGGCTGAACCGCTTTCGCGATAGAGGGCGCGCATCCGTCTCGGCCCGGCTTAACCTGAGACGCGAATCGTCTCTCTCCGTTGTCTGTCTCCATCAATCCCTGCGAATTGCCCTCCAGAGATCCCTCAGAGAATGGCCGGTGTTCAATAGGCCAAGAAGCAGGACTCCGTTATACAATAATCCCCAATACCGGTTATACGGCATACCGACAATAAGGAAGGCCAGCAAGTAAACACAGACTGTTGAAGCAACCCTGGACCCTATCCGGCCACGCCATCCCACAAGGCCGAGAACCGCCAGGGGCAGGATAATCGCCGTAGCCCAGGGCGGCGCAAGGAAGAGGTATGGGTGCGTCCGGGCCGTGCTCAGGACGAACGGCCACCCCCCGAAGACGACCCACCCGCCTTGCAGGGCCGGTGATTGCCCGCCAGTGGTGGCGTTTTTCACCATGAACCAGTGAAACACCATTTCAATACCGAAGGCAACGATCCCCATAGACCAGACCAGCGCTTCACGGCGCCGGCCCTGGACGTATGCCAGGACCAGCATGACGCAGACGAACGGAAGCGCCAATTCCCTCGAGAAGAGCGCCAGGAGGCCTGCGGCCACCGACAGGGACCGCCAGCCCTTCGCATACGAGGCCAGAGACAGGCTGATCAGGGTTCCGGCCCACAGATCGTGAAGCAGGAAGAGGTCAGGCAGAGAGGCGTAGATCACGGGACCCAGCACAGCCAGACTGCCGAACACCATTCGAGCGAAGGAGTGCTGGTCTTGCGCCAACGCGCGGATCCATATCACCAAAGACAAAGATGAGATCATTATGAGCAGCACCCTGCCCACATTGGTCCCCGGGAGACTCCTCAGCAGCCAGGCGAGCAAAGGCAGGCGCCAGTTGAAGACACTGTGGCTATCATAGCCCCTCCTCCGCAGTTCATCCCGCGTGGCCTCGTAATATCCTTTCCCCGCACGCATCCGATCCACGATGCTGCGGTAGCACCTCAGGTCTTCACCCCCTGCCTTTTGTTGCTCAACGGTGGGGGGAGGGGGATGATAGACCACGATTCCGTGTACTACTGCGGCCAAGACGACGGCGATCACCAGGAATGCGTTGCGGGGCGCCAGGCCGGCAAAACGAGTTGACTCTTGGAACAGCATATCTCGACCGTCAGGCTGTGGATGAGTCATATTTCTCTCTCCCGAAGCAAGATATAGTAGATTCATCGACAATTGTCCAAGACAGTTTGTACCAGTTGGTGGTAGCATCACCGGGAGTATGTCAGACGGACACCCGCAGGAGTGTATCAGGTTGAGGCGCGAATCATGCTGAGTTCACTGCGTGAGCATCCCGTGTATCGGATCACCTTGTGGGTGCTGATGATACTCTGCCTGATCCTCCTCTGGCGCCTCAACAGGTCGATACTGAACGAATCCTCCCGGATAAGCAGCCAGGACTATTCCCAATTCTGGGCCGCGGGACACCTGAATCGTTCGGGTGAGAACCCCTACAGCCCGGAGAAGATAAAGGAGATCAAGAGCCATTTGTCCGGGCTGGATGAGGGTCCGCAGATCGTAGCGATCGCATATAATCCTCCCTGGGCAATTCCGATCTTCATGTTGTTTTCCCTGGGGGAATATGCGCTCAGCCGGCTCCTCTGGTTGATACTGAGCATTGTCATTCTGATCTACTGCGCAAACCGGATCTGGCGTGCTTATGGCGGTTCTGAGAGATTGCGCTGGGTTCCCCTCCTGGTGGCCTTCACCCTGGGCCCGACATTTCTTCTGTTGAGGCAGGGGCAATTGACCCCCCTGGTGCTTCTTGGGGTTGTAGGGTTCCTGTACCAGGTCGAGCTGAAGTCCAACGACTGGCTGGCAGGTGCCTTTGCCGCACTGGTCAGCATCAAGCCCCAGCTGTTCTTCCTCTTCTGGATCGCCCTGGTTCTCTGGGTGATTGACCGGAGACGCTGGGGAGTGCTCCTCGGCTTAGGTCTGGCCCTGGCGATTTCCACGCTGATCGGCACGGCATTCAACAGGTCACTGCTTTCCCAGTACCTTCCCGCAGTCCTGAGCTACAAGCCCACTGTATGGTTTACGCCGACTATCGGGAGCTATCTGCGAATGCTCTTCGGCGTGGAGAAGGTGTGGCTGCAGTTCATACCTCCGGTGGCAGGGATACTGTGGTTCATTGTTTACTGGGGAAATCACAGCAAGACCTGGCGCTGGTCGGCTGAGCTGCCCTCATTGCTGTTTGTATCCCTACTGACGATGTCATTCGGCTGGACATATGACTATGTGCTGCTATACGCCGCCATACTCCCCATGGCGAGCATGTTGCTCCGGGCTCCCTCCAGACGACGCATAGTGCTCGTCACATCCGCCTATTTCGCTGTGAATCTGGTCTACCTGGGCGCTCAACTCCGCTTGGAGGAAGGGTACCTGGGGTGGTTTCTCCCATCCCTGGGGGTTATTTACCTCCTGGCCGGAAAAGTCCGCAATCCTGACCGTCCGGCGGAAGAGGCGGCCGGCCGGTCCTGAGTGGCGGTCGAGTGGATTGGATTCTTGAAACTTGTGCTATTTTGAGCGACTTACGCGTATTTGCTGACCTGCCAACATATTAGCCGATCTTTCTTCAGATAGACGATGAAGTGGCTTGACAAGGTGTCTCCATCTAGTGTATCATAGAGATCGAAAGCTGCGAATCCTGTTGAGATTCGCGTGGTAGAAGTGAGCAGGGCGAATTACAGTCTGAATCATATGGTTGGAAGTTCGGATATAAGCGCCGGGATAAAGGAGACGCTGTCCGCTATGGTGCCGAATTCGAGCACCTTGCGCCTCTCGGTCAGCCCGGCGTGCCAGGGCAATCGGGTCTCTGGCGAATTCTCAGGCCTGGAGGGCCGGTAGTGGAGGAGGTGATAGCAGAGCGGCATCAGCAGGTGCCGTGACCGGTGAAGTGGAGTGGGAGGGCTTGCGCACCCTGACCCAGTGAGTTTTTTGCTATTATACTATTTTCTCATTCTTTAGGAGGGTGCAAAATGAACGCGTTAATTAGCCTGATGAGAGGATTTACTGCCCGGGAAGAGGGCCAGACCCTGACCGAATACGGCCTGCTCCTTTTCTTCATTGCTGTGGTCGCAATTCTTGCCATCACGTTCCTGGGCCAGGAAATCAGCACGCTCTTCAGCAATATCGCGACCAGCCTAAGCTAGTTGCCAGGAGAGTTTTGCAATGAGAGTATTGGATCAGAGTATGCGTAGACTGTTTTGTTTGGAAGAGGGCCAGACCCTGACCGAATACGGCCTGCTCCTTTTCTTCATTGCTATCGTTGCGATCCTGGCAATAACAGTTCTGGGCCAGGAGATCAGTACGATCTTTAGCAACATTGCTACAAGCTTGTCTTAGCCGTAAGGATCTGTCAAGGGAGGCTTGAATGGGAGAGGCCGGGTCTTCCCGGCCTTCTCCCGTATTCTCCCGGGATGTTTGAAGCATAGGCCGGGTATTGGGATTACCCTGCAAACTGGAATAAACGTGGGTTCTTTTCGATTCTGGGTTCTGTTGCTGGTTGCGGTTGTAGCCGCGACCGCCGCCGTGTTTGACATAAGGCAACGGCGGATTCCTAATGCTCTCACTATACCTGCAATGCTCGCGGGTATCGCGATCCACACTGCCAGGTCAGGCTGGGACGGATTTACATTTTCGCTGCTGGGAATGGCCATCGGTGGGGGCGTGCTGCTCCTTTTCTTTGTGTTTGGGGGAATGGGAGCGGGGGATGTGAAGCTTCTGGCCGGGATCGGTGCCCTTGGGGGTTTCCGTTTTGTGATTTCTGTGCTTGTGCTCACAGGGGTAGCTGGTGGTATTATGGCCATGGGAAAACTTATTGTCTGGCACAGGAGGCGGTCTCAGACTGCAAAGGAAGTCAAGTCGTCTGAGCTTCCTGCCGACTCGAAGGTAGGGGACAGTCCTTTGAAAGAGACAATGCCATACGGGGTTGCCATAGCTGTGGGTACCCTCGTATCTGTTATAATGGTTATTGTCAGTGGAGGTTCTTCTTGATGGTCTTATCGTTCAGAAGATTGGGAAGGAAGTCCAGGCGCAGCGATGGGCAGGCGCTCGTGGAGTTCGCGCTGCTGGTGCCCCTGTTGATCATAATCGTCCTGGGAATCGTCGAGTTCGGGCGAATATGGATGACGATGAACGTGCTTGCGAGTGCGGCCCGTGAAGGTGCAAGGGTTGCGGCTGTCACCTCTCCCGATCATACACAAGTAGAGACCGCTGTAGAAAACACGTTGAGTGCCGCGAATATTACGGGGGCGACGATCACCACAACCGATCCGGATCCCGATAATAATGAGGTTACAGTCAGAGTCCAAATCGACTACACTGTCATCACCGGGTCATTTGTCCCCGGCCTGAACAGCACCATGCAATTATCCCGCAGTGTAGTCATACATTGGGAAGGCTGATTTCAGGGAGTATGCATACAGGAGGTTTGCATGTTCTTGCTCAGACCGAAGTTCGTCATCACGCTCGCGGTTCTAACGGGCCTGCTGGCGGCATACGGTGTGTATCATTATCTTAAGCAGCAGGAAGCACGGACGACCGACTCCGCCCTGCCCACTTTCGTGAGCCAGAGAGTGGTTGTCGCGGTCACCGACCTCCCGGTAGGCTCTCTGCTTACCCCCCTGGATTTGCAAGTCCGGATGTGGCCTGAAAACCTGATCCCAGCCGGGAGTGCCGATAGCCTGGAGAAGATGGTGGGCCGGGTGCTAAAGACTGAGATCTCGGCAGGTGAGCCGATCCTGGAATCAAAGCTTGCGCCGAAAGGATCCACAGGCGGCTTCTCAAGCCTTATACCGCCGGGCATGCGAGCTGTCACCGTGGGCGTCAACGTGGTAAGTGGAGTGGGTGGTTTCATTCTTCCCAAGACCAGGGTTGACGTTCTGGTCACCGTAACGATGGGTGACCGTTCGACCAAGACCATTCTTCAAAACGTCGAGGTACTGGCCGTCGACCAGACCTATAACCAGGACAGCGATGATCCGGTTACGGTGAAGTCGGTCACGCTACTTGTCACACCCGAAGAAGCCGAGCAACTATCTCTCGCCGCCAATGAGGGGGTGCTTCAGCTTTCTCTCCGGAGCGGCGCGGACGACGAGCTGTATATAGGAAAGGGTGTCGAGCTCAAGCAGCTGATGAAGACATATACGCCTCCGCAACCGAGGGTGTCTTCGCCGTCGAAGCCCAAGCCGCAGCCCCCGCCGCCACCCCCGGAGCCGCAAACAAAAGTTGTTGAGATCATACGAGCAAACAAGCTTTCGGAGGTTGAGTTTGAGGAAATGCCCTCTGAATCTTCGAATGCCTCTAAATAGGGAAGGTAGAAGGAACTGGCCAGGAATTCTTTGGAGGAGGCAGATAGAGTATGAACTGTAGCAGCCGGACTTCAGGCGTTTGGAAAAGGAATCTCGCGGTCTGGGTTCTGTTTTCGCTCGTGGCAACGGCCTTTCTCACCGGGTCCCTGTATGCGGCAAAGGAAGCCAGGGAGCTCAAGGTCCCGGTGGGTCACACGGAAATCCTGGATTTCCCTTCCCCGATTAACAGGATATCGATCGCGAATCCCGAGATCGCTGACGCGACCGTGACCTCTCCCAGGCAGCTTATCGTAAACGGCCTGGAGATCGGCTCCACGACGCTGATCGTCTGGGATGAGGACGAGAACTACACCTACTACAGGCTGGTGGTCCACAGCGAGAATACCTATAACCAGGTGATGCTCAAGGTTCGCTTCGCCGAGGTCGACCGCACAGCATTTCAGCAGTTTGGCATGGACTTCATCCTGGACAATATCAACGTGAATGGCGACCGGATGAAAGTTGCGAGTTTTGGGGGCCAGGCCGGCGGCCAGGCGCTTTTTGAGCCGGATTACGTGCCCGCGGACAATATCGATTTCTTCCTGGCCGTTCCCACACGGAACTTCACGGCCGTGATGTCCGCGCTCGAGCAGGAGGGGATGCTCAGCACGCTGGCCAGGCCTAACCTGACCGCCTTGAGCGGCACCGACGCCAGTTTCCTGGCCGGGGGTGAGATCCCGGTGCCTATCATATCGGGAACTACGAACGCGGTGACCATCGAGTACAAGGAATATGGGATCAGGCTGGATTTCACCCCGACGGTCCTTGATTCCGAGCTGGTAAATGTCGATGTGAAAGCTGAAGTCAGCACTCTGGACTACGATAATGGAATCAGGCTGAGCGGATTCGCGATCCCGGCGCTGATATCGAACAAGGCCGAAACCACGGTCGAGATGAAGGACGGGGAGACTTTCGTCATCGGCGGGATGCTCCTTAACGAGGTGGCCCGCGGAGTATCGAGGATTCCGGTACTTGGTCACATTCCGGTGCTCGGCTATCTCTTCAGCAGCCACCGGTACCAGAATAAGGAAAGCGAGCTCATCATCATGATATCTCCGCACATAGTGCAGGCTATGAAACCTGGAGAAGTGCCGGAGATCGACATGAACACGGAGGGTTGATCATAAGAGAAAACCAATCAGGAGGTGGTAAGATGTCACCGCCCAGAGAGGGAGAACGCGGGAGCACACTGGTCTTTACCGCGATAGTGATGGGGCTGATCCTGGTGGTCTCGGCAATTGCCATAGACGTGGGGGTGATAGGGGCCGCGAAGAGCCAGCTTCAGAACGCGATGGATGTTTCCGCCCTTGCCGGGGCATCGGGGCTCTTCGACGGTCAGGCCGAGGCGACCCAGCTGGCGATCACATTTGCGGGACTCAATGAATGCATGAATGAGGGCGTGAATATCACGGCTGCCAACGTGAGTTTCCCGGATTCCAACAAGGTCCGGGTGGAAGATACTCACCCGATCGGTCTATTCTTCGCCAGGGTCATAGGCATGGACTCGACAGATATCCATGCCACCGCGACTGCCGCAATCGGCAAACTGAGCGGGACCGGTCAGGTGAAGCCCTGGGCGATCCCTGATTTCGACTATGTTCTTGGAGATGTGGTGCTACTCAAGTCGGGGTCTTCGGACCCGCCGAGCGCCACCTCCAGCTTCTTCTACTGCGTGGATTTTCCGCCTATTAACAAGGGGACCCCCCTGACGGGCGCAAACCTGTACGCGGATAATATCATCAACGGGTCAGATGGACTGATCGAGATCGGCGACCAGCTTCAGGTGGAGCCGGGGAACATGATGGGCCCCACCAAGTCCAGTGTTGCTGAGCTGATTGCAATGGACCCTAACGCCACGTGGAACACCTCGACCGACCGGATTGACAACTCCTGGTTCCCCGAGTTTTCGAGCCCGCGGGTCTGCAAGATCTCCATGTACGATCCCAATTTCCCGCCTGAGACCGGGCGCAACTATGTGACTGTGATACGGCTCGGAGCCTTCTTTCTCGAGGAAGTGAAGCCCAACGGAGATGTGCTGGGGCGTTTCATCAAGATAACCACCGGGGGAGTCTGGGGGACCGGGGACTCGGATCTCTACGGCGTCAAGCTTGTGGAGTAAGGATAAGGATATCACTGACAGGTGTTTAAGGAGCGGCAGAGCACACGGAGAACGGCGGGAGATAAATGGCTGAGAACATAACGGTACTTGTCATAGATGCGGATGAAGACTCGCGCAGGACGTCCAAGAGCCTGATGACCGAGATCGGCTGGGTGACAATCGCGGGTGAGAGCGCTGACCCTTCAAAGGCCCTTGAGCTGGTGAGGAAGATCAAGCCCGATGTGGTCTTCTTAAACCTCTATCCTGCTGCGGATGACCTGCATGGATTGGCCGAGAAGATAACACGGAGCGCCCCTCGTACCACTCTTTTCGTCACATCCTCTGACAAGGACCCCGAGATCATCATAAAGGCAATGAGATCGGGAGCCAGGGAGTTCCTGCGCCAGCCGTATGACAGGGACGAGATCATGGCGGCCTTCAGGAAGTACCGGATGAGCGACCATGGCTCAGCCGAAGGCATGACCCATGGCAAAATAGTCTCGGTGTTTGGAATGAAGGGTGGAGTCGGGGCCACGACTATCGCGATCAACCTGGCGGTGAACCTGGCTCAACACACGAAGAAGAGAGTGGTCCTGGTCGATCTCAATCTGCAGCTTGGCAATGCTGCCCTGTTCCTCAACATCAAACCCAAGTATTCCATAGTGGACATCGCCGGAGGCATAGAGGAGATCGATCCGGTTACGGTGAAGGGGATTTTGCCCAGGCATGACTCGGGGATCTATCTTCTCTCAGGGCCGCCGCGCCCCGAGCAGGCCGAGCTGGTCAGGGAAAACCATCTTGATCGTATCCTGATGGTCCTCAGGTCGATGTTTGACTTCATCATCATTGACACAACCAATGTGCTGGGAGAACTTGCCCTGAGAGCGCTGGATGAATCGGAGATGATTCTCGCGGTGCTTACCGACGATCTCGCGGCTATATACAATGCCCGCCAGTGCCTGGACATCTTCGAGCGCATGGGCTACGGCCAGGACAAGGTCAGGCTGGTCATGAACCGAGGGGTTTCCAACCGGGGTATCTCTTCCCAGGACGTGGAGAAGTCCATCAGTTATCCTGTGTTCTGGAAAATACCCAATGAGAAATACCCCACGGTATTGAGCTCTCTTAACCAGGGCATACCCATATCATTGTTCAAACCACACTCGAAGCTGAGCGCGAGCTTTCGCGATCTGGCTAAACGTCTTAATGAAGAGTTCTATCCCGAAGAGGAAAAGACGAGCCCGAAGAAGAAGGCGGGGCTTGCCAGGCGCCTGTTCGGGGGGAAGTAGAAGTAAAGGAGCGCCGAGATGGGCATACGCGAACGACTGGCACGTAATAACACTCCCGAGCCCGAGAGTCCCAAGGGGGGACAGCGCAAGAGCGAGAGAGAGCATAGCTTTGGAGATCCGCTTCAGCAGCTTAAGGAACGGATTCACCGGCGGCTGATCGACAGGCTCGATCTGACCCGTCTGGCCTCGATCTCGAGGGAGGAGCTGAGAACGCTTGTGCGCGATGTGGTGGAGTCGCTCCTTGCCAGTGAAACCGGCCCCCTGGTCGGGTTCAACCGCGACAGGCTGATTGAGGAGATCATGGACGAGACCTTCGGTCTCGGTCCGCTCGAGCCGCTGATTAACGACCCCACGGTCTCTGATATTCTTGTTAATACCCATAAGCAGGTTTATGTGGAGCGTTTCGGGAAGCTGGAACTGACCCGGACGGTGTTTAAGGACGAAGCTCACTTGATGCACGTGATCGACCGGATCGTCTCCGAGATTGGCAGGAGAGTGGATGAGTCATCGCCGATGGTGGACGCGCGGCTTGCGGACGGTTCCCGGGTTAACGCAATCATACCGCCGCTTGCGCTCGATGGACCCATACTTTCCATCAGGAAGTTCGGGGTCAAGGACCTTACCGTCGATGATCTTCTGAGGTTCGAGACCCTGACGGAACAGATGTCGGAAGCGCTCAAGGGCATAGTGAAAACCAGGCTCAATGTCCTTATCTCGGGCGGAACCGGCTCGGGCAAGACCACCCTCTTGAATGCTCTTTCGAGGTTCATTCCCTCGAGTGAACGCATAGTCACCATTGAGGATGCCGCGGAGCTTAAGCTTCAGCAGCCTCACGTGGTCAGGCTGGAAACCCGCCCACCCAATATCGAGGGTATCGGGGCTATAGTCCAGCGCGACCTGGTGAGGAACTCCCTCAGGATGCGCCCGGACCGGATCATCGTCGGCGAGGTCCGTGGCGCTGAGGCCCTGGACATGCTCCAGGCCATGAACACGGGTCATGACGGATCGCTCACCACGCTTCACGCCAATTCGCCTCGGGACGCCCTGAGAAGACTTGAAACCATGATCCTGATGGCGGGCGTCAACCTTCCCGGCAGGGCAATGCGGGAGCAGATCAGCTCGGCCATAAACGTGCTGGTCCACATCGCAAGGCTGAGTGACGGGAGCAGAAAAGTGGTTAAGGTTTCCGAGATTACGGGCATGGAAGGTGACGTGGTTACCCTGCAGGATATCTTTGTCTTCGATCAGACGGGAGTGCGGGACGACGGAAAGGTGATCGGGCGCATGAGAGCCACGGGGATTCGTCCGAAGTTCATAGAGAGGCTTGAAGTCTCAGGCATTCACCTTGCGCGCGGCCTGTTTGAAGACCTCAATGAAGGGCTGGCCAAATAGTGACCCTGATTCTGGCTAATGTTTTCGTGGCGACGGTGCTTGTCGTACTGGCGCTGCATTCATTTTTCAAGTGGCGCGTCCTGGGACCCGAGCGACGCCTCAAGCAGCGGCTTGCCGACCTGGCCAAGGGCCAGGCTTCGGCCGATCAGGCCGGTCCGGGCATCCTCCGGACAGAGGAACTCAGCCGCATCCCGTGGTTTAACCGGATGCTGGGGAGTATCGATCTGGCCAGGGATCTCAGGCGGCTGATAGAGCAGTCCGGCGTGCAGGTGACCACCGGGGCGCTCCTGCTCATCATGCTGGTCTGCGGAGAGATCGCATTGGTTCTCACGCTCAAGCTGAACAGGCCGTTTGTCAGCGCAGGCAGTTTCATCTTATTCGGCGCCGTGCCTCTGTTCTATATCCTGCACAGGCGAAGCGAGCGAATGAGAAAGTTCTCGGAGCAGTTCCCTGATGCCATCGACATGATGACAAGCGCCCTGAAGGCAGGCCATGCGCTGGGCCGGGCGATGCAACTGGTCGCGATGGAAGCTCCGGACCCGATAAAGACCGAGTTCCGCAAGACATTCGAGGAGCAGAACCTGGGCTTGCCTATCCGTGAGTCGCTGATGAACCTCGCTGACAGGGTCGACAATGTCGATCTCAAGCTGTTCGTCATGGCCGTCATTATCCAGAGGGAGAGCGGCGGTAACCTGACCGAGATCCTGACCAAGATCAGCGGGACAATCAGGGCGCGTTTTGCATTGCTGGGTCAGATAAAGGTCTATACTGCCCAGGGACGTTTCACGGCCTGGGTTCTCGGGTTGCTTCCGCTTGTGGTGGGTTTGGTTGTCTATTTTCTGAATCCGGACTACATATCGTTTCACTTTAGGGACCCCGTCGGGAGAGTGTTTCTTGGGTTTGCCATAGTCCTGCAGATCACGGGGTTGCTGATTGTACGCAGGATAGTCAAGATGAAGGTGCACTAGGAATGATGCCATGATCGCTCTTATTGTCGTTCTAATATTCATAGCCGTCACGGTGAATACATACATAATCCTCTGGCTTCCGAGGCGTGAAGCCCGGCTGACCAAGCAGAGGCTCAAGGACCTTACCGAGCTTCAAGATTCTCACTTCGGCATCGGCGGTGCCGGCGTAGCTGCAAGCAGCCCCTCGAGGCCGTTTTTCAGGAAGCTGACTTCCATCTTCAGCGTCTTCATGAGAAAGGACCGCCCGGAGTTCTCTCCTTTGAGGCTCTCCCTGATGCGGGCGGGCTTCTACCATGAGAACGCTTCAAAGGAATACATGGCCTTGAGGATACTCTCGGCTGTCATCCTGCTGGTGGTCGCTTTCATTTTCGTGTTCCTGGTTCGTGATAAGACCCCATCCTTGCTTCTGGCCGTGCTTGTGATGATGTCGCCGCTGGTGGGCTATACGCTGCCGGTCTTCATTCTGAAGGCAAGAATAAACAGGCGGCAGGAGGAGATTGCGGCGGGCCTCCCGGACGCCCTTGATTTTCTGGTCGTATGCGTGGAGGCGGGACTGGGCTTAAACGCCGCGCTTCTCCGGGTTGGCAGCGAAATCAAGGTCAAGAGCAAAGGGCTGGGTGAGGAGTTGACTCTGGTCAACCAGGAGATGAGAACCGGCGTCTCGCGAGAGCAGGCCCTGAGGCATCTCAGTCAGCGCAACCTGGTAGAGGACCTCAATATCGTGGTTGCCTCGCTGATCCTGGCGGACAGGCTCGGTACAAGCGTAGCCGACACCCTTCGGGCACAGGCGGAGTCTCTCCGGACAAGAGTCAGGCAGCGGGCGGAGGAAAGGGCGGCCAAGGCGGGACTCAAGCTTCTGTTCCCCCTGGTTTTCATGATTCTGCCGACGCTTTTTATTGTAATCCTGGGCCCTGCGGTGATCATGGGAATCAGGGCTTTGAGGGCAATGTCAGCGGGATAAGCGATGGGGCAAAGGAGGAATCGCATATGAAACGTCAGGTTTGCTTGGGGGCAATGATCCTGATAATGGTCTTCCTGGCACTCTCGTGCGGGAGAGTCTACTACCGGTATGTGCCTAACGCGGTGTCACCAAGGATGATCTACATGGGTGAAGACGAGATCCTGAATCTGGGAACGGTCGCCGCCAGGCTCTATTCCAAGGATGTCCTTGTCGAAGTAACCACCCAGGATGGGGTCATCAGGACCGGTAAGCTGCTCCGTATCGACGAAGGAGATCTGACCATGAGCCCGTCCTATTACTATGACATGACGGAGGAGTCTTCGGGCAAGGTCGATGTCGAGGAAGTGATACCCAAGGACCGGATAATGGTCCTGAAAGTGTATTAGGCCGGCAAGGATCGGCTTTACAGCAGGTTCCCGTGCCCATCTTCAATGAGACACAGAATCTCAATCTGCCATATTACATCTCCGGCGCAACAAGTATTCTGACCCGCATCACGGGGCTTCTCGGCACATCCCCGTCCAAGGAGCGGAGGGGGTTGTTCATCGCACCATGTACCGGCGTGCATACCTTCGGCATGAGGTATCCCCTTGACGTCGTGTTCCTCGACTCCGAGGGCAAGGTGTTGAGGATCGCGAGACACCTGGCGCCTAACAGAATAAGCGGTGGCACCGCATCTTCCAGGGCCGTGCTTGAGTTTGCCTCCGGCATCCTCCCGGAAGGGGAGATCCGCCTCGGCGACAAGCTGCGGATCGGCATTGACGAAAAAAGCCCGGTCAATTGGTCCGGAATCAGGATAATGTTGCATTGGCCCATGAACCTGTGTATCGCGGGATTCTGGCTCCTCCTGGTGATGGCCTCTTATCTCAGCTGGGTTGAGACGGGCCAGATATCGAGTCTGGGCCTGGTGGCAGTGAATGCGGTTGTGTGTTTTCTCTTTCTGACAAGAAGGGTCAGCACCGAGATATCGACTCGTGGTGCCGACTGGGTTGTAGCTTCCTTGACCGTGGGATTGGCTATGTTCCTGAGGCCCCATCCCGTGACCGGTCCGGTCATTGCCACCGCGTCCACTGCCTTCGAGGCGGTCGGAATTGTTGGTCTTCTCGGTTCACTCCTCAGTCTGGGAAGGAGCTTCGGGATCATTCCTGCAAACCGCGGTATCAAGAGGTTGGGCATGTACCACATCGTGCGGCATCCGGTCTATGCAAGCGAGCTGATATTCAACGTGGGCTATCTGATGAGCAATCCTTCGGGACGAAATCTGCTTCTGGTGATCATGGTAGCGGCCGGACTGGTGTACAGGCTGATCGCGGAGGAGCGCCTGCTATGCAGGGATAATGCGTACCGCGACTATGTCAAGGCTGTCAGGTACCGGCTGGTACCCGGAATCTTCTAGCAGGACATGCCCAGCCGGAGGCTCGCCCGTTCTGCCCGTCTACAAAGCTCTCCGGTCCCTGCAGAGGTCCCGACAAGCGAACTCCTCACTCCGTCTTGGTTCCCGATTGGGCGTATCGTATTATCCACAGAATCCCGATTCCGATGAACAGGAAGCCCAGAATCACCCGTGCGGTCGGATCGTCGGGCAAGACCTTGGCCGTGAACATCAGTATGGCGATTATGAACGAGACGATCGCAAGGATAATTCCCAAAAAGGACCTCGAACCTCCATTGGCCATTTTCCCTATTCTCCTTTCAGAATCCCCTGCCGGGCCATATGCCGCCGGACAGGCGGCGTCAATTCCATGTGACCCCGGCAGCCCGGTCTATTCTCTCAGGAAACGCTATCATAGCGAGCCTGATTGTGACAAGCCAAATTATGCGGGTCTTAAATATCTGCTTCCGGCAGCTTTCTCCTGGGGCCGGGCGACGCTCCCCCGCCTTGACCCGGGAGTCCGTTCTGCTGTATGGTATTGGGGTCAATGGCTTTGCGGCCAGGAGTATCAATGATGCGCGAGAACTTCCAGATGAAATTGTTACGGCTCCATTCGGACATGCACACCCGGCTTCGAAACGTCCGGGAGGTCCGGAAGGTCGTGGTCTTCGGACTGCGCGCTACCCGCGAGATATTCGGGGCAAGCGAGGCCGCCTTCGCGGTGATCAAGCCGGGCGAGACCGGGGCGAGGCTCCTGTTCAGAATCCCGCAGGGGTCCGAGTGGGATACCGGTCTGCTCACCGAGTACATCACCGGCAAGCGGCCGCAGATACCCTGGAACAGGCTTCTCGGGCCGATAAGGCGGCGCGGGAGAAACTGGGGCGTGCTCGCGCTTCGCAACAGAAAGCGGGAGTTCACGACCGAGCAGAGACAGGCGCTGTTTTCAGTTACCCGGATCCTGACCGACATCGTCCAGGCCATGGACGAGGAACGCGTGCGGGTCCTCCGGCGAAGGATCGAGCAGAAGCTCGCCGACAGGCAGGATCCCAAGGACCTCATATATGACCTTATTCACGGCCTCAGGTCCCTGACCTACTACGATCATTCCGGATCCTTGCTGATCTCGAAAGAGGGTAGCGATGATCTTGAGATTGCCGCCGAGCAAATCGCCTGGACCAAGCGCAAGAGCAAGCGAATCGGGCTCAGGCTGGAGATGGATGAGGAAATTCGCACCCAACTGGGCGATGGGCAGGTCCGCCTCTATGAGCACAGGAAAGCCGGCTGGTTCACGGTGGATGGCAATGCGGCGAAGGTGCTGCCGAAGCTCCTGGGTTTCTGCGCCACTCCTGCGGGTGCTTCCCCGCCTGAGGTCGCGATGATTTGCGCCCCGATCGCCACTCCCGACGGGACTCTCGGGGTCTTGAAGATCTCGGCCCGCGAGTCCGGCGTGCTCGGCGAGTATGAGGCGCGGCTGGTTGAGGAGTTCATCCCTCTTATATCGCTCGCGATGCAGTTCTCTGTCAGGACAGAGGCCCTTCACGAGCGGCTGCTGCAGTCGGAGCGCAAGCATGCGCTTGCAAACCTGACCAGGGGCATAACCCACGATGTCAATAATGCCCTGGGCGCGATGCTTCCCCTGGTTCAGCAGATGCATGAGGACACAAGCAGGGGGCGCATCAGGCCGGAGACCCTGCGCCAGGACCTGGAGTTCATCGAGGGATCCATACAGACCTGCCGGCGCATCTTCGGAGGGATGCTTGCGATTGCGCGCGGTTCAGATCGGGGGCTGGGACACGGGAACCTGCGCAGGGCGATAGATGGAGCTCTCTCTGTGCTGGAGGACGGTCTGAAGCGCCGCTCCATCAAGGTCGGTCTGGATCTTCCGGAGGAGCTTCCGGCCATAAGGGGCACCCAGGGTGATCTTACGCAGCTCTTTCTCAACATCTGCACCAATGCAAGCGACGCGATGCCGGGCGGGGGCGATCTCGACATCGTTGCCAGGCCCAAAAGTAAGATGGTCGAGGTCATGATTCGCGACACGGGCATTGGCATTCCGCCCGAGGTCGCCAGCAAGGTCTTCGAGCCATTCTACAGCACCAAGAAGGATGGAAGCGGCCTGGGACTGGCCATATGCAGGTCGATCCTCTGGGACATCGGCGGCGATATGACCATCAAGAGTGGGAAGGGAAAGGGGACCGCGTTGCGGATCCGGTTGCCCGTGCTCGATGACGGTGCGAAGGAGGGGCGCGAATGACCGGGGCGAGGATTCTGGTTGTTGATGATGAGCCCGCGATGCTCCGCGGCGTTGAGAGAATACTGGACGGCGACCACGATGTGAGAGGTTCCCTGTCATCCCTTGAGGCGCTTTCGATCGCCCGCGAATTCAGACCGCACATCGCCATAATCGACATCCGCATGGGTGAGATGGACGGCTTCGAGCTGATGAACGAGCTCAAGGCCATCGACGAGGACGTCCAGGTGATCCTGATGACAGGGAGCGTTTTCGATATCGATGAGAAACTGAGCCGTGCCATCCGTGAGAAGGCATTCTACTACATAAGCAAGCCGTTCGACCGCCAGGTACTGCTCACACTGGTGGACCGCTGCCTGGAGCTGCGGGCCGTGGAAGAGGCCAACCGCATGCACGTCGCACATCTGGAGAGCCAGCTTGCCGAGGTCCGGGCCTTCCAGGACTCCATGCTTCCACCCAGAGAAGCTGTTCCGGAGGGACTCAGGATCTGCGCAGCCTACCAGCCGTGCGTCGAGGTGGCCGGAGACCTCTATGACTATGCCGCGGTGGAGCCCGGCGTGGTGGCGCTGATCATAGCCGATGTAGCGGGTCACGGCGCCTCGGCAGCCATGCTCACGGGGATCGTGAAATCGGCATTCCGTTCGTCTTATGCCGACGGCTATGACCCGCTGGCGGTCGTACGAAGGGTGGCGGAAGGCATTGCTGCATTCGAGCCCCACCGCTTTGTTACCCTGATCTGCGCGCGTGTTTCCGTGGCCGGCGGCTTTGTCGAGTATGTTAACGCCGGTCATGAAGGCGGGTTGATCGTCTCGGACGGAGGCTCGATCATCCGGCTTGAATCCACCGGTCCTCTGATCTCTCCGGCCCTGAGGGAGCTTGAGTGGGAAAGGAGGAGGAGCGGCTGGGATCCCGGATCACTGCTGCTCCTCTACACCGACGGGTTGTCGGAGGCGGCCGAAGCGGGTGAGGTTTTTGGCACGAAGCGTATCGATGCTGTGGCGAGGGCCGGCGCCGCAGACGCCGGCGGACTTCTTGGGACTCTTCTTTACGAGGTTAGCAAGTTTACACGAGGGCGGCCGCCCGATGATGACATGACTCTTCTTGCGGCTCAGAGTAAGGAATAGCGTTGGACACAGACCCGGGAGGACTCTGAATGAACATCGAAGGAAATTTCTACAAGGATGCCGAGAAGTGGCTGTACCGGCTTCTCGAACTTGACCCGGTGCTCGCGACATACATGGGTGATCATCGGTGGGACGATAAACTCGCCGACAATTCGGCCGGGGCCCTGAAGGCCCAGAACCTTGAGATGAAGGACAATCTCTCCGCCTTCCAGGCCCTGGATACCGGAGGCTTCAGCCTCGATGGGGGCATAGATCACACCCTGGTTTGCCAGATACTCAAGTCGGCCATCCGTGACCATGAAAGGAAGCAGGTGCACAGGCGGGATCCCGGCTATTATGTCGACCAGGTGATGGGAGGGCTCTTCATGCTGATCATGAAGGACTTCGCGCCCCTGCCTGATCGCCTCGGCTCCGTGGTCGGCAGGCTCAGGGAGGCGGCCGGCGTGCTTGAGGCCGGCAAGGCCAATATCGTTTCCGAAGAAGTTCCACGGGTATGGGCTGAGGTGGCGATTGAACAAGCCAGGCAGGCCCGGCCATTCATCACGGCCTTCCTGCCATCCCTTGCGAAGGGAAGTGCGGAGAATCTGGAGGCCGATCTGAAGAGTGCCGGGGGCACCGCAGCCGATGCCGTCGATGACTTCCTGGCCTTTATTGAGAGTGATGTTCTTCCCAATGCGAGGGGTGATTTCGCGGCGGGCAAGGATCTCTTTGAAGAGATCTTAAGGGAAAACCACATGGTGGAGTATGGTGCCGACGAACTCCTGGAAACAGGGTGGCGCCTCTTCCGGGAGACAGAGGAACTGATCCAGGCGGTGGCAAAGGAGATCGATCCGGCCAAGACCGTCCAGGAGATCATGGAGGGCTCCAAGGCCGACCATCCTACAGCTGAAGGCCTGCTTCCCGCTTATCAGGAGGCCATGGAATCGGCCCGCCGTTATGTGCTGGACCACGGGATCGCCACCATCCCGGAAGGTGAGACGCTCAAGATCATCGAGACGCCGTCATATCTGCGTCCACTCCTTCCGTACGCGGCCTACATGCCGCCGGGAGTCCTTGAGAAGCGGCAGGACGGGCTCTTCCTTGTCACCCCGGTCGATACCGACGCGCCGGAGGAGGTCCAGAATGAGAGACTCCGCGGCCAGAACTTCGCCACACTGCCGGTAACGGCATTGCATGAAGCTTATCCGGGACATCATCTGCAGCTGGTCTGGGCCAACAGGCAGAAGTCGATCCCCAGGCGGATGGGCTCTTACCTTTCCACCTTCTTCGTCGAGGGCTGGGCGTTTTATTGCGAAGAGCTTATGGAGCAGCTGGGCTACATAGCCGGTCCCGTCCAGCGCCTTGGGCGCTTGACGGACCAGCTATGGCGCGCCGCCCGGATCATTCTGGATGTCTCGCTTCACACCAGGGGGATGCAGGTTGAGGAGGCCGTGGACTTCCTGGTGGAGAAGTGCAAGCTGGAACCCTCCAATGCGCTTGCCGAGGTTCGGCGCTATACGAGCTCCCCCACGCAGCCCCAGTCTTACCTGATGGGGAAGCTTGCTATCCTGGATCTCGTGGAGGATTACCGGCGGGCCAACCCGGGCCTGTCGCTCAAGGAAATGCACGACAATATCCTGGCGTGCGGCTCGCTTCCGCCCAAGCTGATGCGCAAGCGCCTGTTGGGTAACTGATAACGAAACTACATCTCCTCGTACTGGATGAAGGCGAGGACCGCACCCTGCGGATCCCTGAGCACAAAGAAACGCCCGGTCTTGGGTATGTCGGTGGGCGGTACGATGAGGGTTCCACCCATCTCCTGGGCCCTCTTCGCGACCGCGTCCGCATCCTTCACGGTTATGTAGGCCGTCCAGTGAGGCGGAACGTCGGGCGGCAGGTCCTCGGCCATCGGCATCATGCCGCCGACCGCCTGTTCCCCGGCCTTGAACACGGTGTACATCACGCCATTCGGCATGGGCATCTCCGTGAAGGTCCACCC
>Ga0307423_1000660_pt1 | contig 22967 bp, 20 predicted proteins | sample SalMarWE160310MG_FD_202154 | JGI IMG/M metagenome (GOLD analysis project Ga0307423, IMG submission 202154) | Salt marsh sediment microbial communities from the Plum Island Ecosystem LTER, Massachusetts, United States - WE1603-10 | ecosystem: Environmental > Aquatic > Marine > Intertidal zone >...
AGCTCGACGCGGCGGCCTCGAGTTGCTTCCGGCCCGCCGCCGTGAGGGAGTAGAAGCGGGCCTTGCGGTTGTTCTCGCTCCGTCCCCAGCGGGACTTGAGCCAGCCGCGCTTCTGCATGCGGTACAAGGCGGGGTAGAGGGAGCCCTCGTCCACCGTCAGGACGTCCGACACGCGCTGCAGGCGCTCCGTGATCCCGTACCCGTGCATGGGCCCGTCCTCGAGGCTACGGAGGATGAGCATCTCCAGGGTCCCGCGCAGCAGGTCTCCACGTTCGGTGGGCATGGCCTTCTCCTTAGAGGGTCTAGGGAGAGAATACCGCCGCGCCCGGGGAAGAGCAAGGTCGCTACCGCGCCAGCCCCGATGACCGGCGTCCCGCCGTATGAGCACGTCGGCCGCGGCCGACGCCATCGCCCACCGCAGCGAGCGCCACCTCCCGGAGGTTGACACCCGCGCTCGAGGTGCCATCTTCGTATAGGTTGGACGGCCAACCAAATTCTGGCCGTCCTCTGCACCCAGGAAGCCGTTGGCGTGACGATGGGAGCATCGAGGGGGAGGGGTTGGTGGGACGCATGGCTCACCTTGGTGGCCGTCTGCGTCGCCGCGGCGGGCTTCCTCCTGGCGGCGTTTCCCGCCTCGGGGCCGGTGGACGCGCTCGTCAACCGGTACGTCGATCCGGCGTTCTGGCCGAATGCCCCCGTTCCGCCCGAGGCGGCCGCCTACCACGCCTGGGTTTTCGGCGTGACGGGCTCGGTGATGGGAGGATGGGGACTCCTGATGGTCGCCGTCCTGCGCGGCCCGTTCCGGCGGCGTGAGTCGTGGGCGTGGCCGGCGTTGGCCGTCCCCCTGATCTGCTGGTACCTGACCGACACCACCGTCTCGGTCCTGCGTGGTGCCATGGCCAACGCGGTGCTCAACACGGGCTTGCTTCTCCTGTTCGCGGTGCCCCTCGCCGCCACCGTCCGCGCATTCTTCCATCCCGGCCCCCGGAGGGTGTCCCGATGATCCGAGTCTCGTCCCTGCTGGTGTCGCTGGCGATCCTCCCCGGGGCACTCGGTGCCCAGCAGGCCTGGGCAGGCCTCCAGGCGGGCCGGAACGCCGCACAGCTCTCCGGCGGGCGGACCCGTTCGGAGCCGGAGGTCGGCGCGTTCGCCGAGGTCGACCTGTTGGAGCACGTAGGCGTGGGTTGGGACCTGACCTGGCTCCGCTCCGCCGTCGACCACGGGCTGGAGAGCTCCGCGGGGTCGCACCCCATCGAGCCCGAGTACGTCCTGACCGACCTGGTGGGGCGGCTATCGTGGAGCCGGTCGTGCACCGCGCCGTTCGAGGTGACGTTCGGTGCCGCCGTCTCGGGTGGCGGTTGGCTGGGTGCGCGGACTGGGGGGAACGTGGTGGCGTCCACACCGGGGCGTGCCGACTTCGGCCACGTGTGGGGCGTGTCCTTCTTCGCGCTGGACGGGCCGGTCAGGCTACGCGTGGGCGTGCACGCCTTCCACGGCGAGCGGGGCGTCTGGGAGGGAGGCCCTGAGCAGCGGGGCTCGGTCGCGTTCGTCGGCCTCGCCCTTCGCATACACTGAATCGGGTAGTGGGGCGCTGTGGCCGCGCGCTTGCAGTCCGAAGGAGGCGAGATCGTGCACGGAAACCATTCCAGGGCATTCGGGCCCCCGCTCGCGCTCCTCTGCGCGCACCTCGGCGTCGTCGCCGTCGTCGTCTGGCTGCTTCTGGGAGACGGGCTCGAGACGCTGGACCGGATCGGCCCCTTCCGCTTCGACACGGGCTCGTGGGACCGTCGGCTTCTGCTTGCGTCGATGTCGGTCGTGTACCTGCTGCGCTTCGCACTGACCAGCTTCGTCCTCCTGCGCAGACGGATGGACTGGCGCGAGGTCGCCGCAGTGATCCCCTGGCTGGCGTTCATCCACGGGAGCCTGGCGCTTCTCGGCGGTTCGAGCGCGGCCCGTCTCGGGGCGGTGGGCGTCGCCGGCATCGTGCTGTACGTCCTGGGCTCCTGGCTGAACACCGCCTCCGAGTGGGGCCGCATGGCATGGAAGAAGAGCCCGGAGCATGCCGGCAGGCTGTACACGTACGGCCTCTTCGCCCGCGCCGTGCACATCAACTACTTCGGCGATCTGGTGCTGTTCACGGGCTTCGCTCTCGTGGCGGGCCGCTGGGGCGCATTGCTGGTCCCGATCCTCATGGCCGCGAGCTTCGTATTCGTGCACGTGCCCACCCTCGACGCGTACCTGGCCGAGCGGTATGGCGCGGAATTCCGGGCCTACGTGGAGCGCACGAAGCGGCTCGTGCCCGGGGTGTGGTGAGGCCGTGCCTCCGATCCCCACCAACCGACTCGTCGACCGTCAGCTCACGAGGCGCCGGACGCTCTCCCGGAACGCGGCCCACGTCTCCTCGTCCTCGCCCAGGCCCGAGATGGTCTGGAGCTCGAGGCCGAGCCCGTCGAAGAGGGCGATGAGGACGGTGGACAGGCCCCGGGCGGGGATCGAGATCTCCACCTTCCCGTCGCTCCCCAGCGCCTCGAACGCCTCTGAGAAGATCGCTTGACCCTCCCGGTGCAGGGCGGTCATCTCGTCGCGGATCCGGGGATGGTTGCGGGCCACCGCCAGCCCTTCGGCCAGCAGGCTGAGCGCGCTTCCGTGCGTGCGGGAGTATTCCCGCATGGCGTGCGTGACGTTGTCGGCGAGCTCCTCGGGGGAGTTGGACCGGGTCACGAGGTCGCGGATGATCCGCCAGGATTCCTCGGTGCTCCGCCGGAGCATCCGGGCGAGCAGGTCCTCCTTGCTCTTGAAGTAGTAGTGGAGGAGCCCGCGGCTCACCCCCGCTTCGGCCGCTACCCTGGCGATGGTGGTGCCCGCGAATCCCTGGGACGCCAGGACCCTCTGGGCCGCATCGAGGATCCGGTCGGCCTTGCCCTTGTCGGATGTCACTTGTCGTCTCCCGGCTGGCGCCGGATGCGCGTCGGCGCCGCGTCGTCGTTGGCCCGTTCCGGCATCCTGGTCGGGCGGCCAACCAAGATCCGGAAGTGGACGGCGCGCGGCAAGCTCCTCGCGTTCCGTCGGCCTCACCGCGCCTCGAGCTTCGCAGCCGGTAAGGCGGCTCGACGCGCCGCGTACAGGGAGCGACGACTTCTGCAGAATGGGCGGTGAACGTGGAGGGGTGGCCGATGACCAACCCAGCGGATCCTTGCGTCGCATGGCGCATCCTGTCGCTCGCGCTCCTGATCGGTGCGACCGCCTGCGCGGATTCGACAACGACACCGGCCATCGACCTCTCCAAGCAGGAGGGCGAGGGGGAGGTGGGCCATTGGGTGCACGCCGGCCTCTACGACCGCACGTACGATCTGCGCGTGCCCGACGGGATCGCGGCGGGCGACCGTCGCCCACTGCTGATCGTGCTTCACGGGGCCGGCGACACGGGGCACGGCTTCCGGGCCCGCATCGCCGCGGACGCGCGCACGGACGAGGCCGGCTTCATCACCGTGTACCCGGACGGGGTCGGCGGCGAGTGGGCGACCGGGTGCGGCTGTACCGCCGCGGAGCTCGTGGGCGTCGACGACGTGGCGTTCCTGAACACGCTGGTCCGGCAACTCGCGACGGAGCTGCCCGTCGACACGGCCCGCGTGTACGTTGCGGGCTACTCGCAGGGTGCCCAGCTCGCCCATCGTTACGCCTGCACCAGCGAACGGGCGCCCGTGGGGATCGTCGCGGTCGCGGGCATGCCCGTCCGGGGGGTCGCCGACGGATGCACGCCGGCCGCTCCCGTCTCTGTGATGGTCATCCACGGCGACGCGGATCCCGTCATGCTCTACGGCGGCTTCGGGTCGGGCGCGCCTATCCTGTCCGTGCCCGAGACGGTCGCGACGTGGGTGGAGGTGCTGGGGTGCGCTCCGACGCCGGCGGAGGAGACGCGGGCGGACGCGAACCGGGATGGCACCACCGTGTCGATCGAGCGCTACCCGGAATGCGAAGCGGGTGTCCGCGTCCAGCTGGATCGCGTAAACGGGGGAGGGCACACGTGGCCCGGGCCGACCGGGCCCTGGCCGAAGAGCACGGGGAAGCTGAGTCGGAACCTCGACGCGACGGCCGAGATGATCGCCTTCTTCACCGGGGTCGAGGCACGATGACGACCCACCGTCGGCCGGCCTCCCGCAGGCGCTCGTCCGGGGTGATCGGCGTGCTCTTCGCCTTCGCGCTCGCCTTTCCCCGGGTCCTGTCTGGGCAGCTTCCGGGGCCTTCGCCGGCCACGAGGCCTTCGCTCGAGGTCGTGGTGTCGAAGCCGCTCATGGGCGAGAACTACGACCTCGTGTCCGGGTTGCTCGCCCTGGAGGGGCGGGTCCCGCGGGGCGTCGATGCGGGGTGGATCGTCCGCGGTGGGCTGGCCTACTCCACGTCCGGTCGCACCCGCAGCGCGACGCTCGCGAACCCGGCCGTCGGGGGGTGGGCGCGGCCCGGCGGCATCCCCCTCGAGCTTCTGATCTCGCTTCCGCTCTCACGCGAGATGGGCGCCGACGACTTCGCGACCGATCTGGCGCTCCTCTCCGACCTGGTGCATCGGGAGCGGTACCTGCCGGGACGTTGGGGGGTGAGCCTGGCGGTCGTCCCTCACATCGTTTTCCGGGACGGCTCGGTGGCCGATCTCGAGCTGGGTGCAGTCGCGCTGCCCCCGCACGGTGAGGCGGACACCGACGTGCGTGCGCGCTTCCGGGCGGAGATCGGGCTCGGGTTCACCCGCGCGGTGCAGGCCGGCGGGCGGGTCGCCGGGACCCTCCGGCTCACGGGCACGGGGAGCTTCGACCAGCGGACGCAGCAGGACCTCGCGGTGTTCCTGAGGCTCGTGCACGTTCGGGGTCGGCCGGAGCTGTCGTTCCGGCTGCCGATCGACATCGACCTGCAGGACTACGTCACGGGCGTCGTCGGGTTGCGCGTACGCTTCTGAGAGGCGGCCTCACCGGCCCGGTCCGAGCAGCACCGCGTTCATGAAGAGCAGCTCGGTGGCCTCCGCGTACGCCCGGTAGTTGGGTTCCTCCGCGAACGCCACCATCTGGCCACGGCCCACCGGCTCGATCATCAGGTACGCCTTGTTCGCGAGCTGCGGCTTCGCGGTTTCCCACACGATCCCGCCCAGGACCAGGTGGTCCACATCCGCGTAGTGGCCGACGTTCGTGCCGTGGTCGAGGGTGATCGGCGTGAAGATCCGCGAGCCCTCGACCATCACGCCGATCTCGCCGTCCGTTCCGGCCGCGAGCCAGTGATCGGTGTCCAGGATCACGTCCACGATGGCGCCGGGCGTCTGCTCCGGCGCCTCGTCGACCGGCGCGATCGCCTCGAGGTAGTCGATGGGCTGCTCAGGCGTGCCCGGAGCCTTCGGCGCCGTCTCCTCGGGGCGTCCCCCCCGGCGCTCGGCGGTCGTGGACAACAGGCCCGTACGTGCGGCCCAGCGCGTCGACTCGGCCATGGTGACGACGGTGCCCCCGTCCCTCGTCCACGTCTGCAGCCGGCCGCGGAGGCCCTCGCCCACCACGCCGTCGTAGTTACCGCTCGGGAACACGATCACGTCGTAGTCGGAGAGCACGGCGCGACCGAGGGTTGAGGCCCGCACGGCGGTCGTGCGCTGCCCGTAGCGTCGCTCGAGCACGTAGCGGGTCCAGCCGGCCGAGTTCGTGGAGCCGGGCTCGTCGTACACCAGGAGTATGCGAGGCTCGCGCAGCATGCGTGTCCGGCCGCTGCCGAGGGACGTCCCCTCGCGGATGTAGGAGTGGTCGACGGGAACGACCTCGGCGTCGTGCCGCCCGGCGATGGCGCTCAAGCGCCGCGCCAGGTCGGGCCCGTTGTCCGAGGCGCGCACGATGGCGGTGCCTACGCCGAAGTGCCGTCCGCCGAGCTGGAAGCCTCCGCCGGCGGAGCGGACGCGGATCCCCTCGCGCAGCGCCTCCGCGACGGCGGCCGCCCCGTTCGTGCCCCACGGCAACAGGTAGCCCACCTGCGCGGCGGGAAGGCTCGCCTCTCCGGCGTCCTGCGGCGCGGCGCTCACGGGCGTCGTCGCGGCGCCGGTGCCGCGCTCGCTGCGGACGAGCTCCACGTCCCAGAGCAGGGGAAGGCTCCACGCGGTCACGTCGTAGATCTGGTCCGGCTCGCGGTTGGCTCGCCGCTCGATCTGACGGGCCACGAACGCCGAGTCCATGGGCGTGTGCGGATCGAGCAGGTTCCGGATCAGGCGGTACCCGGGCTGGTCCATGGGAACGATGAACGTGCCCTGCGCGGGCAGCGTGCGGCCGCCCACCCGGACGGGCTCGGTGGCGCGGCCCACGTCGATCCCGTTCTCGGCGAGGGTGCGCGCCAGCCGTTCGGCCATGCCGGGGTCGTGCGCCGAGTGCAGGACGTATTCCCGGGTGCCGCTGCGGCCCATCTCCACCGCGCTCGACCGGAAGTCGGCGAACGTGCGCAGGATGCGCTCCCGATTACGGGCGGCGGCGTCCATCGTGGTCAGCGCCGCGGTGACGTGGTGCAGGATGCCGTCCCCGTAGGTGAGCTGATCGCCGTCGCTTCGCGCGTAGACGAGGCCGCGGGCGGACGCCTGCTCATAGGTCGCGCCGATCGCGCCCTGTGCCATCGGCCACGAGACGCCGTAGCCCGGAAAGAACGCGTCGTACGTGTCGCGGTTGAAGTACTGGAAGCCGCGTGCGTCGAAGGCCGCGGCCATCGCCTGGCCGAAGACGTCGTTGAGCTCCTTCTGCGCCTCGGTGGTCCAGGTGTTGCCGGGAATCGCGTTGGGCGGGAAATAGTACGTCGAGTTGCCGCCCATCTCGTGCAGGTCCGCCACCACGTGCGGCATGAAGTCGAGGAGCGCTGCGACCCGACCTCGCGTCTCGGGCTGCGTCTGCGCGAACCAGTCCCGGTTGAGGTCGAAGAGGTAGTGGTTCACCCGTCCCCCCGGCCAAGGCTCGTCGTGCTCTGCGGCGAGGGGGTCCGCATCCGGCCAGCGCGCTCCGGCGATGGTGTTCTGGAAGATGAAGCGCGCGCGTCCGTCCGGGTTCTGCATCGGATCGATCAGCACGAGCGACTCGGCCATGATCCGGTCGACACGCTCGTCGTTGCGCGCCGCCAGGAGGTGGTACGCCTCCATCATCGCCGCGCCGCTCGAGCTGGCCTCGTTGCCGTGCACACCGTGGATCATCGCCACCACCACCGGCAGCTCCCGCACGAGACGGTCGCGCTCTGCCGGGTCGAGTCCCCGGGGATCGGCGAGCCGCTTCAGGTCGGCCTGGATCGCGTCGAGGCGGGCCATGCGCTCGGCGTTGCCGATGACGAGCATCACGGTGGAGCGCCCCTCCCACGTGGTGGCCGTGTGCAGCAGCCTGGTGCGCTCGGGGACCGCGGAGGCGAGCGCCTCCATGTAGGCGACGACGCCCTCGGGTGGCGTGATGGCCTCGGTGACGGGGTGGCCCGTCACGCGCTCCACCGTGGGGACGTCCGGATCGTAGCTGGTGCCGGGCGCGAGGGACGGGGTCTGGGGAACCTGGACGAGGATCGCGAGGGCCAGTGCGCTGAGCATGGGGGGACCTTCTGTTGTTTCGTGTATCTCCGGGATGCGCTCAGTATAGCCCGCGCGGGCACGTGGGGGCACGAGGCGTTCTTCGATGGGGTAGCCCCCCGGTGAGCCGACGCTCCGCTTCAGCCTGCTCCCGCCGGCACCCTCTCTCCGAGCTCTATCCCCTTCCACGTCACCGAGCACCTCCGCCCCAGCGCCCGCACCCCCGCGGCCTCGGCGCGGGCCAGGGCGTCGGAGAAGACCGGGTCGATGGACCGGGCCGCCACGATCCGCGACGCGTCGGTCCTCTGGAGCACGAAGAGCACGGCCGCCTCATGGCCCGCTTCCACGGCGTCGATGAGCTCCTCCAGGTGGCGGGCGCCCCGGGCGGTGACGGCGTCGGGGAAGAGGGCGACCCCGTCCTCCACGAGCGTCACGCTCTTGGCTTCGAGGTAGAGCTTCCGGCCGGCGTCGTTCTGCAGGAGGAAGTCGATGCGGGACCGGCCCCAGGGGACCTCGTGGCGCACCAACCGCCAGCCGGAGAGCTCGCCCAGGGCGCGGTCGCTCAGGGCCCTGCGCACCAGACGGTTGGGGAGGGTCGTGTTCACCGAGACCCAGGCCTGGTCCGCCGGGTCCCGGACCAGCATGGCGGTCCAGCGGGTCTTCCGTGTCGGAGACGGCGGTTCGGGTCGGAGGCCCATGCGGGCTCCCGGCACCAGCAGCTCCCGGAGCCGGCCGGGATCCGGGAGGTGGGCCACCACCTCGGTGGCGGCTTCCGGGGGTATTCCCATTTCGGCGTGCACGACGAAGCGGTTGGGACGGCGGAGGAAGCGCGCCGGACTCAGGGGCGCGCCCCAGTCCAGGGCGGGGAGTGGGCTCATCGATGGCGCTCCATCGTCATGATGAACGACCCTCGTCCCGCCGCGCGCAAGCGGAGGCCCCGTCCCCGTGACTACCGACAAGAACGGATCGACATGGTGTCGAGGGGGCGCTGGCCGTCGCACTGGCGGATGTTCTGCAAAGGTGACTATTATTCTTCACCTTTGCAGAACATCACTGTGGACAGGGGAGAGGATGTGTCGAAGGGAGCGCACCTGGGTGAGTTCGAGCATCTGGTCCTACTGGCCCTTCTCCGGCTCAAGGACGACGCCTACGGGGTCACCGTCCGCCAGGAGATCCAGAGAAGGGCCGGTCGGCGCGTGGCCATCGGCGCCGTGTACGCGTGTCTTGAGCGCCTGGAGCGGAAGGGCTACGTAACGGCCCAGGTCTCCGATCCCCAACCGGTCCCCGGAGGCCGCTCGAGGAAGTACTTCGTTCTTACCTCGGAAGGTGGCGCCGCGCTGCGCCGTGCCCGGGAGATGATGGACCGCATGACGGAGGGGATCCACGTGGATGCGGAATTGGAGGCTCTGTGAGAGCCCGGCCGCCGCGGGCGGCGAGAGCGCTCCTGTACCTGGCTGCCCCGAAGCAGGATCGGACCTTCATCCTCGAGGATCTGGAAGGGGAGTTCGCCGGCATGCTGCGCCAGGGTCGCGGCGCCCGGGAGGCGAGACGGTGGTACTGGGGCCAGGCGATGGCGTCGCTCTGGCCGAGCCTCCGAAGGATGGGCGGGCGGGGGAGGCCCCCCGGGGAGGCCCCGTCCCACACGCCGGGGCTCGGCCTGGACACGCTTGTCCAGGACCTGCGCTACGGCTTCAGGATGCTGTTCAGATATCCAGTCCTGTCGGTCACGGTGATCGTCACCCTCGGCCTGGGCATCGGCTTCACGTCGACGGTCTTCAACATCGTCAAGGGCTTCGTCCCCCGGGAGCTCCCCTATCCGGATTCGGGCAGGATCCTGGCCGTGGATCTCACCAAGCCCACCGAGGGCATCGACGACCTGGGGTTCACGGCTGTCGACCTCGTTCGGTGGCGGGAGCGCCAGACGGTGTTCGAGAGCCTGGGCGCGTACGGTTGGGGTGGAGGCAACCTGTCCGTCGAGGAGGGTCGGGCGGAGCGCCGCAGCGGAGGTTTTCTGACTGCCGGCGTCCTGGAGGCGCTGAAGGTGCAGCCCATCCTGGGCCGGATCTTTCGGGCCGAGGAGGAGCGACCGGGCGAGGGCGGTGTGATCATCCTGGGCCACGAGCTGTGGCAGAGCCTCTTCGACGGGGCATCCGACGTCCTGGGTAAGACCGTGTACGTGGACCGACAGCCGAGGACCGTCGTCGGGATCATGCCCGAAGGCTTCATGTTTCCCCAGACGCAGTCCTTCTGGATTCCGTTGACCGTAGACCCGGTGGCCTCGGGCGACCCGGGGAATCCCGACCGTTGGATGGTGGTGGGCCGTCTTGCGGACGGCGTGTCCCGGGGGCGAGCCGAGGCCCAGCTGCGCAGTATAGCCGCGCGCCTGCAGAGTGAGTTCCCCGCGGACGACGCGGGTGTCGGCGTATTGGTGCGGTCGCTCAAGGAGCGCATCGTCCCTCCGCAATACCTGGCGCTCTTCTATACGATGCTCGCTACCACGTTCGGTGTGTTGCTCATCGCGTGCGCCAACGTGGCCAACCTGCTGCTGGCTCGGGCGTCGGTTCGGACTCGGGAAGTGGCGTTGAGAGGGGCGCTGGGGGCGGGCCGTGGCCGCCTGGTGAGGCAGATGCTGGCGGAGGTGCTCATCCTGTCGGTGGTCGGAGGCGGGATCGGACTCTGGCTGGGACTCGTGGGCCTCGACTGGTTCCAGGCCACCTTCGACCATGTCATGGCCGCCGCCGGAGGGAGGGCGGACGAAATCCCGGGCTGGATGACTTTCGATCGCGATCTCCGTGCATATCTGTTCGTTGCCGGTGCCACGGTCCTCTCGTGCGCGTTTGCGGGAATGGTGCCGGCTCTACGCGCGTCGGCTACGGAGGCGGGAGAGGCCATCAAGGCCGGGAGCAGGGGCTCCAGGGATCTGACCCAGGGACGGTTCACCTCCAGCCTCGTCGTCGCCGAGGTGGCCATGTCGTGCCTCCTGCTCATCCTGGCCGGGCTCATGGCCAAGAGCGTGACCCAGCTCGGTACGGTGGCCCTCCCTTGGCGGACCGAGGACGTGTTCACCGCGCGATTCGCGCTGCCCGAGGAGGAGTATCCGGAAGCGGCGGATCGGAGCGCGTTCTACGAGCGGCTCCTCGGGAAGGTGAAGACGATCCCAGGAGCGGTGGTGGCCAGTCTCAGTGACGGGCTGCCCGGCATGGGCCATGGCTCGACGGGTTTCGAGCTGGAGGGCCGGACCTACGCGGCGGACGAGGACCTCCCGCGGGCGCGCTTGGGGCGGGTGACGCCGACCTTCTTCGAGACGTTCGGTGTTCGGGCCGTTCGGGGAAGGGTGTTCGCCGACGCCGACCGCGCCGGTACCCTGCCCGTCGCCCTCGTCAACGAGAGCTTCGCCAGGACGCACCTGGACGGGGACCCCCTGGGCGACCGGGTCAGGACGGGCCGGGACGACGCGCTGTGGAGGACTGTCGTGGGCGTCGTTCCCGACCTGTCCATGGAGATGTTCGGATCGGGCGGGGACCCGGACGGCATCTATGTACCGCTGAGCCAGGCGGAAACGGACCCGTACTACACCTACTTCACCGTGCGGGCCAACGGTCCGTCGAAGGCCGTGCTCACGAGCATCCGGGACGCCGTGGGCTCCTTGGACCGATACCTGCCGCTGGAAATGGTGTTGCCCATGGACGGCATCATGTTGCGCCTGACGTGGTTCTATCCCGTCTTCGGCAAGCTGTTCATGTTGTTCGGGATCGTCGCGCTCTTCCTGGGCGCGATTGGCCTCTACGGGGTGATGTCCTTCGCGGTGACCCAACGGACCCAGGAGATGGGCGTGCGCATGGCGCTGGGGGCGGAGGGGCGTGGCCTGGTCGGCCTCGTGATGAGGAAGGGGCTGATCCAGCTGGCGCTCGGCCTCGGTATCGGCCTCGGTGTGGCGCTCCTGGCCGCCGGACGGATGGCATTCTTGATGTACGAGGTCGGTCCGCGCGACCCCTGGGTGTTCGCGGGGGTGACGGCAACGCTGGCGGCGGCGGCGCTGGTGGCCACGATCGTGCCCGCCAGGCGGGTCACCAAGGTGGATGTGGTCGTGGCGCTGAGAGGGGAGTGACTGCGGGGTCGCCGGTCAAGGGTGGCCCAAAAGCGCGTGTCTGAGCTCACGAACCCGAGGCCCTGCGGAAACGTGGCGTCGAGCTCGAGAAGCCCCAGCCTGTTCTCGAGGAGCGTCCAGTGGATGTGCACGATCCGCCAGCCGGGATGAACCCGCGCGAGCACCTGCGTGCTGCGCCAGCGCGTCCTCAACTGGGAGTCGTCCGCAGTTGTGTAGGAGGCGAAATCGAACGCCAGCACGGCCACGTCACCATAGACGCGCACGGTTGGGTTGATCAGATCGAAATGATCGAAGGAGGTCTGACCGGTCGGTGGTCCGTACATGTCCACCAGAGCCTGGCGACCCACGAGCAAAGAGTCGAACTCCACCGAGTAGTAGGTGACATCGTCGGTGCAGGCGTTCGTTATCCCGGTGGGATCCCCCAGGCGAAGGCGCTCCAGGCCGTCCGTCACGATACCGATGACGGTTTCCGCGACGGAGGAGTCATCGGGGGGAAGGCTGTCGGCCTTCGATCCGGCGCCGCATCCGCCCAGCATCATGAAGATCGTCGGCACCAGGAGCGTGGCGGTTCTCACCCCCCCACGGCCTCCCGGCGTCTCCCGGAAGGGCCACCGGGCTCCAGACCCGGCAGCACGTCCGCCAGCAGGATCCGCAGATCCGCCAGGGCGAGGGTCATGCGGTTCGCGACGGTCTGGCGCGAGATGCCCAGGATCTCGGCAGCCTCCTGATGGGTCAATCCCAGAAGGCGCACTGTCTCGACCGCCTCGCGCCTACCTGGCGTGAGCGCCTCCAATGCTTGCCGGAATCGGCATTCGATCTCCGAGGCTTCAGCCCATTCGGCGGACTGCTCCTCAAGCCGCATTGCCTCCGCCTCTCTGGCCGCCCAGTCCCTGCGCACGTGCTCTCGTCGCCGGTCATCGAATGCGAGATTCCTTCCGATGCGGAAGACGAGCGCACGTGCGGACCCGTCGTGCCACCGTTCTCGCAATTCCCACACCCGGATGAACGCTTCCTGGCATACATCCTCCGCGTCCTCACGCGACGGGAGGATCCACTCCAGATAGTGGACGAGGTCGTCCCAGGTTTCACGGACGAAATCTTCGAAGGCCTCCCGGCGCCCTGCCCGGATCTCGGCAAGAATCGCTTTCACGTCCCCCCCCGTTCTTCGAGTTCTCATCCCTGGGCACCAGTCACAAATCGGGCTGCGATTCATCCGCAATGCCGAGCGAGGATCGACCTGCCCTTGCGGTTTGCCCGCCCCACAACGGGCGTCTAGCTTGTCGGTCAACGTATTCGAGGGACGTATCTTGATTGCCTCTTTGCCGTCACCTGGCAGGTGACGGCGAAGAGCGCGCGGACTGCACCCGTTGCCCGCTACCAGACTTCGACTGCTCGGCCGCGCAGATATCGCCGGACCTCCAGGTATCGACGCCGGAGCCGTGCTCGCTCGTCCCAAGCTCCTCGCGCTGCTCTCGTATCTCTCTGCCGCAACGCCGGCGGGCTTCCACCGTCGCGACACCCTCGTGGGCCTGCTCTGGGGCGAGATGGACCAGGAGCGCGCGCGCGCAGCCCTGCGGCAGTCGCTCTACCATCTGCGAAATTCTCTGGGCAGCGGCGTCCTCTCCACGCGGGGCGATGAAGAGGTCGGGCTGGCCGTCGACCTCTTCGGCTGTGATGTGGCGTCGTTCGAAGAGGCCTTGGCCCGCGGCGCAGCCGAGGAAGCGCTCGATGTCTACCGTGGGGACCTTCTCGAAGGCTTTCACATCTCGGGCGCCCCGATGTTCGAGCGCTGGCTCGATCTGCGGCGCGACGATCTACGACGACAGGCGCGCCGTGCGGCCTGGAAGCTCGCGACCGATGCGCAGGCGGCCGGAGCCCCAGCCGCCGCCGCGCATTGGGCGAGGCGGTCGCTGCAACTCGCGCCGCTGGACGAAGCGGTGCTGGGGCAGGTGATCGGGTTGCTCGATCGCGTGGGCGACCGGGCTGGAGCCGTCCGGGAGTACGAGGTGTTCGCCAAGCGACTCCGTGAGGACCTGGATCTCGAGCCCGCGCCCGAGACGCGAGCCCTGGTGGATGACATCCGCACGCGACCTGCACCGCCGACACCTCCGGCTGCATCCAACATCGGAGACGGCGGCACACGGGTGGCATCCCTGGTGCCATCGGGGGAGCAGGAGGGAGCGCACGTCGACGAGGGGACGGCGCCTCCTCCCACGTCCATAGCGGTGCTGCCCTTCGTCAACATGAGCTCGGGCCCTGAGGACGAGTATCTCAGCGACGGGTTGGCGGAGGAGATCACCAACGCGCTCACCAAGGTGAAAGCCTTGCAGGTGGCCTCACGCACGTCCGCATTCGCGTTCAAGGGGCGTAGCGTGGACGTCCGAGGGATCGGGAAGGAGTTGGGGGTGGCGACCGTGCTGGAGGGGAGCGTCCGCAAGGCTGGCGGCCGGCTCCGCATCACGGCGCAGCTCGTCAAGGCCGCGGACGGGTACCATCTGTGGTCGGAGCGATTCGATCGCGGAACCGACGACGTATTCGCCATCCAGGACGAGATCGCCCAGAAGGTGGCGTCGGCGCTCAAGGTCATTCTCACCGATCGGGAACGACACGCCCTGGCGCGGATGCCCACGTCGAACGTGCGCGCGTACGAGTATTACCTGCGGGGGCGGCACTACCTCCATCAGACGCGCAGGCGGAGTCTCGAGTACGCCCGCGAGATGTTCGCGCAGGCGATCGCGGTCGACCCGGACTTCGCGCTCGCGCACGCGGGCGTAGCGGATTGCTCCTCCCTCCTCCACGTCTACTATCCGTCGGTGGAGTCGGCCCTGGAGCAGGGGGAGCTGGCCAGCCGACGGGCGGTCGAGCTGGATCCCGACCTACCGGAAGCGCATGCGTCGCGTGGCTTCGCGCTGTCGCAACAAGGCCGCTACGACGAGGCAGCCGTCGAGTTCCGGACGGCGATCGAGCTCGACGCGGGGCAGTTCGATGCGCGGTATCACTACGCGCGCCAGTGCTTTCAGCGAGGGGCGCTCGCCCAGGCTGCAGCGTTGTTCGAGGACGCCGCAGGGGTGCGGGAGGACTACCAGGCACGGTTCTTCGCCGCGCAGTCGTACGAGGCGATGGGGGAGCGCGACCACGCCCTCGAGGCGTACCAGCGTGCGCTCGAGGTCGCCCGGCGGCACCTGGAGTTGTGCCCCGACGATCCCCGCGCGGCGACGATGCGCGCCGTCGCGAGCTGTCGGATCGGGCAGCGAGAGGAGGGCATGCGTTGGGCCGAGCGCGCGCTGGCCATCGACCCCGAAGACGCGGGGGTTCGATACAACGTCGCCTGTCTCTACGCGGTCGAGGGCGAGCGCGACCGGGCCTTCGCGACCCTCCAGGAGTGCATCGAGATGGGATTCGGCAACCTGGAATGGATCGCGCAGGACCCGGATCTCGCGTCGCTGCGGGACGACGTGCGGTTTCAGAGGCTCGTTGAAAAGCGGTAGGCCGCGCACCCCGTGCGGCTGTCGAATCTGCTAGAGCTTCAGCGCGACGACCGGTTCGATCCCGGTGGCACGACGAGCAGGTAGATAGGCCGCAAGGACGACCACACCCGTGAGCAGGCCCGTGACCCCGAGTATCGCCGGCAGGTAGGAGACCTGGAGGAGGACCAGGAAGGAGCGGGCGACCACCCCCAGGAGCACCGGCCCTCCGCAGCGAGTAGAGGAGGCGGGGGCTCGTCGAGCCCCTCGATCAGTTCAGTCTTGTGGTCTCCGGACCGTAGCCCCGCCATCGCTCCCTTGACCCTCGAACGGCCGTGCCCCAAAGTATAGAAGCTCGATATATCGAACTTCGCCCTAATACCCTGCGTGCCGGTGAAACGACCCATCCTCGAGATCCGAACCCTGACCCCGAGCTGCAACGAGGTCCTCATCCTGACGGCCCTGGAGCGGGGAGCCGGACACGGCTACCAACTCGCCGTCGACCTGGAGGAGCAGAGCGGCGGCTTCTTCGAGTTCAAGCATGGGACCCTGTACCCGATCCTTCACAAGCTCGAGAAGGACGGCCTCATCGAGGGGACGTGGTCGGACGAGGGGCAGAGGGGGCGGCGCCGGCACTACCGGGTGACGGCGAAGGGGCGGGAGTACGCGCGCGCGCAGCGTGAGGCTTGGCGACTGTTCGCGGAACGTCTCTTCGAAGTCATCGGGAGGACGGAAGGATGAGCCGATTCACGGTTGTGCTTCGTGACCTCAGCGACCGGCTGAGCCTGCCTCAGCCGGCGCGCTCACGGATCCTGCTGGAGATCTCGGGAGACCTGGAGGCTCTGTTCCAATCGTTCCTCGAACGAGGTCTCTCCGAGGAGGAGGCGGAGCAGGAGGCTCTGGCCCACATCGACCTCTCGAGCGAGGCGATTCAGGACCTTGGGCGGGTTCACGGCGGGTGGTTCCGCAGCTTCGTCGATACGCTCGCGCACCGGGCGGGGCCGAGGTGGGAGCGGGCTCTGCTCGTCCTCCTCATCCTGGGTGGCGTGCTGCTCAGCGGCGCCCTCCTCAACGCAGTGCCGATGTCCAGGGCGGCGGGAATCTGGTTCCTGCCCGTCGGGTGCACGGCGCTGGGCGCGCTCATCGTCAGCGGGTGGAAGACCTACGTCCTGTTTCTCCTCCGCGACCATCGGCCCAGGCGACTGCGTCGCGGTCTCGATACCCTGCTCGGCCTCTCCGTTCTCCAGGTCTTCCTGGCGTTCGGCGGTGTGTGGTTCACGGGCGTCGGTTCGGTCCGCTCCATCGCGCGTGAGCCTCTTCGGGCTGGAGTCGTGACCATGCAGTGGCTCCAGCACTCCCTCGCACTGTTGATCCTGGCTCTGAGCCTCGGGCTCCTCGCTGGGTTGGTGTGGTTCTTCCTGCTCACAAGAGTCGTGTCCATCGAACACCAAGAAGCGGCCGCGCTCCTGGCGGACTAGGTGCGCAAGGGTGGTGGCGGTCCAACGGGAGGATGTGGAACATGTTGCGGATCATAGGCTACGCAGGTCCCTGGGCGTTTCCACTTGCGACGCTCACGGCCGTGCTTGCCGTGCTGATCGTCCGGGCCTTCGTACGGACGGTGACGAGCCGGAAGGGTGATCCGGCCCAGATGGCCGGCCTCGGAAGCGCGATCCTGTTCTGGGGATTCGTCTCTGCGGCCCTGGGGTTCCTGGGCCAGTGCGATGCACTCTACAGGCTCATGGGCGTCGTCGTCACCGCCCCGGCGTTGTCGCCCGAGGTCATGGCGGAGGGTTTCGGTGGGAGCTTCGTGCCGACGCTCTGGGGTGCGGGCCTCCTGCTCGTGTCGGGCCTCGCGTGGCTGGCCTTCTCCAGGATCGGCCGCACGGGGGCGCGTGTGCTCGCGATGTTGGCTCTGCCGCTCATTGTCATCATGGGATGCGGCAACGCCACCTCCCAGGCACCCACGGACATCACGCAGGGCGTCTGGGTCGGGAGTGGCGGAGCGGACCAGTTCCTCTTCGACCTCCGTGGCTCGGTGCCCGACTCCCTCTTCGGGGTGGTGCACGTCCTGCACGCCGGCAAGAAGAGCTCCGAGCTCCCCATCACGCGGGCGTCGTACAACGCCCCCGACATCGAGATGTTCATTCAGAGCACGAACGCGACGTACAAGGGGCGGGTCGAGCTCGACAAGGGACGCATCCGGGGCGGCCTCAGCTTCGGAGGACAGCCGGGATCCCAGATGGAGCTCCGTTGGTCGGATCCGTCGGGTCTCCCGGGCTACCGGGCGTTGGCCGGGGCCGGCCCGTATACGTACCGCGAGCCGACAGCCGGGGACGATGGTTGGCAGGTAGCGTCTCCAGAGGACGTGGGCCTCGACCGAGGGGCCCTGGAAGCACTGGTCAACGCAGTCGCTCAGAATGAGGCGGGGCTGATCCAATCGCTCCTCGTCGTTCGCGACGGCAAGCTCGTGATGGACGAGTACTTCCACGGCTACGGCACCGCCGACGTGCACCCGATCGCATCCGTCACCAAGAGTGTATCCGGCCTGCTCGTGGGTGCCGCTCTCGACCGTGGGCTGATCTCGGGACTCGACACTCCCCTCCTGCAGTTCTTCCCCATGAAGCCGTCGGTGGTGGATCCGGGCTGGGAGAAGGAGACCCTCCATCACCTGATGAGCATGTCCATGGGGCTCGACTGGACGCGCGAGGAGATGGACGGTGTCCACGGCACGGGTGAGGACTTCTTCCTGAGGGTGCTCAGCCGCAAGGTCGCAAATTCCCCGGGAACCAGGTGGGACTATGTGAGCGCGAACGTGGATCTCCTGGCCGGCGTGCTCTACAACGCGACGGGCAAGCACGCGGACGTGTTCGCCAAGGAGGTCCTCTTCATTCCCCTGGGGATCCAGGCGTACGACTGGGAATACGGCAAGGTCGACGGATACGACCTCATGGACGGGAGCCTGCAGCTCAGGCCCAGGGACATGGCCAAGATCGGCACCATGGTCGCCGACGGTGGACGCTGGAATGGGAAGCAGGTGATCGGCGAGGCGTGGATCGACGAGTTCACCAAGCTCCACTTCCAGACCGGCGAGCCGCTCGGCGGCTACGGCGATCTCTGGTGGCTGGGGGAGCTTCCGAGCAGCGGCGGGATGGAGCCCATGATCGTGGCCAACGGCTGGGGGAGCCAGTTGATCGTGATCTTCCCCCGTCTCGACATGGTGGTGGTCACCACGGGAGGCAACGAAAGCAACGGACGTCACCTGGACATCGGGCCCGTCCTGGCTCGCTACCTCCTTTCCACCATGTAGCTGTCGAGAGAACCCCGGACCGAGCGCGCTCGTCCTGGCGGCGTGGCTCGGTCCGGGCGCCTCGGGTCTCCGGCGCCTATCGATTCGTCGAGAACTCGAGAAACTCCACGGGAGCCCCGTCGCACACCACGAAGGCCACCATCACGCCGTCCGACGGGCTGTTGGGCTCGATGAGGATCTCGTGGCCCTCGAGAGCGCGGGCCAGGTCGTCGACCTCGAATGCCACGTGAGGAACCGTCTTGACCAGATCGGGCAGCGGGCAGTCCGGCTCGAAGCGCATCCACTGGATGCCGAAGGGATTGCTCTCGTGGTCCGTGCAGAATGTCTTGAGCTTCTCGAGGTACGTCTCCCCCTCCTGCGGTGTCGCCGTGGGGATTCCGAGGTGATGGTATCGCATCCTAGCCCCGTTATGAGAAGGACAGCGGCGTCATTCGAGCGGCCTCAGGACTTCGAGCATGTCTACCTCACCGGCTCAACCAGTAGCTCACCTTGACCACGAAGGTATTGCGCATGGTGTCGCCGAACATCTCGCGCAGGTCGCGGAAGGCCCGGAACGTGGGATCCGTGGAGTCCCCGGAGCTACCGTGGTTCCACACGAGGAAGAGCGTCGAACCAGGGACGTATTCCCATCGAAGCACCAGGTTGCTCAGCAGCGAGCGCAGGCGGAAATCGGGGTTGTCGAATTCGATGGGCTCCGCGGGCCCCCCGCCGTCGGGATCCGCCCCGTAGCTGTTCGTGGCCTCGTCGAAGGTCAACGTCGAGCCTTCGTCCAGACCGTAGCGCAGGAAGTCGAAGCTTCGCGTTCGCGCCAGCTCCTTGAAGCCCCCGTAGTCGCCCGTCGCGACGAGGGGCTGTACGTACCATTGGATGGTGAGCTCCGGGGAGAGCGCCACGCTCGCGCGGAACGTCCCGGTCAGGTTCTTCTGATCGAGGGTGGCGAACAGGTACCGACCTCCGTACGTGGCCGTCGCCGTCGGGTCCACGGCCTGGTCCACATAGAACGCCACGGCGTGCGTCTGGTCGAAGCCGAGGGAGGCCGACACCTCCACGGCGCTCGTGGGGCGCGCCGTCAACTCCGCGCCTGCATCGGAGGCCCACCCTTCGTACTCGTTGCGAACGTAGTACCCCCTGAGGCCGACGCTCATCCGCTTGCGGGGGTCGGATGACAGCGACAAGCCGACCGACCGTGACGCCGGGGAGACCATCATCGGGCCCCCCCGGGTCCTGCTGTCGTCGAGCCCCCGCGAGACGATGTTCGTGCTCGCAAAGAGGCTCCAGTAGTTCAGGAGCTCGCCGCTGAACCCCAGGTACGCGCTCCGACTTCGCCGAACGCCGCCGAAGTTCCAGCTCTGGGCCCAGGTCGCATCCACCTCACGCCAGCGGAACACCCGGCCGGGGTCGAGCCAGCGGCGAGTCAGGCGGACGCCGTGGAAGATGCGGTCGGCCGAATAGGCGAAGCCGGCGTCGTTGACCTCGAAGCCCGGCGAGTACGCGAAGAAGTCGGTCCCCACGACCCAGTTGCCCGCGACCTTTCCGAACTGGAGCGACGTGGCGTAGCCGCTCATGCTGGTCGCCGTGCTGTCGAGGAGGGCGTAGCTCTGGTCGGGGCGCTGATAGTAGCGAGCCGACGAGCGTTGGGCCGCCAGGATCGCGGGCGCTTCGCCGTGGATGCGGGATCCGCTCACCGTTCCGCTGACGGCCCACTGGTTGTTCGCGAACCGGTGGAAGAAGTCCGCGCCGGCGCTGTACGCGGTTCCTCGAAGGTCCTCGAAGACGTCCTCGCCCACCGCGCGATGCACGCCGGTAGCCAGCGCGCCGACTCCGGTGGCGCCGCCCCGGAAGTCCCTGCGCAGGCTCACCACCGAGTAGCTCGCGAGTGGCTCCACCGGGTCCTCCCATCGGGCGCCGTCCGCTCGCTGGACCCGGGCCATCTCCCGCCCCGTCACGGCCTCCAACGCCCCCACCGACCATCCGGCCGTCTTCCCGGACAGCTTCGCCGCACCCAGGATGCTCGTGGCCGCCGGGTTGTCGACGTACCCGCCGTCCTCGGACACCACGCGCGACGGCGCTTTTCCCACGCGGCGGGAGTAGAAGAGCTCTGGCGCGCCGAAGACGAAGCCACCGCTCCCGGCACCGAAGCGGAACAGGTTGGCGCCCTCGACGAAGAAGGGCCGGCGCTCGTCGAAGTAGGTCTCGTAGGCGGTCAGGTTGACCACCGCCGGATCCACCTCCACCTGCCCGAAGTCGGGGTTGAGGGTGGCGTCCAGCGTGAGGCCGCTGGTGAGGCCGTACTTGAGGTCCAGGCCGGCGCCGAGAGCGCCCACGCTACCATCGTTGAAGGGATTCGAGGCGTCGGCGGCACCATCGAAGTCCGCGCGGGCCGTGGTGTAGGGCAACACCTCCACGCGGCGCGGCTGCGGGATGTCCTGGAGGCCGGTCAGATGACCGAAGAGCGACGCATATCCTTGCTCGGTGTTGCGTGCCCAACTCCACCGCACTCTCTCGCCCTTGCGGAAGATCACCCGGCTGAAGTTGATGCCCCACTGCTGCTCCGTGGAAGCGGAGAAGCGCAGCTGCGAGAACGGAATGCGGATCTCGGCCACCCAACCGAGAGAGTCGATGCGCGTCGCGACCGCCCACACGGGGTCCCACGAGGTGTCCCCGTGCTCCTCGTCGTTCGCGGCGAGCTCGTCGAGGCGCACGCCCGCCGGGTTCACCAGGAACTTGAACGCGGTACGGTGGTCGTGGTACGAGTCGATGGCCACGCGGAAGATGTCGCTCGCCGAGACGTCGTCCCTGCGGGCGAGCCGGCTCGCGATCCGGTCGGGCTCGCTGTCGAACATGCGCGCTCCGATGTAGAGCGCGTCACGGTCGTACGCGACCCTCACCTCAGTGCGCTCGGTGGGTGCGGCGCCATCGTTGGGCTCCACTTGCGTGAAGTCCCCGATGACCGGGGCCGTTCTCCATGCGGGGTCGTCGAGTCGCCCGTCGAGGACCGGTGACGCCTGGGCGCGAACGGCGGTGGCGGCGGCTACCGTCCGGGGTCGCCCGTCGATCTGCCGGGAAGGCTGGGCGGCCGCCGGCTTCGGGGAGAGCGCCGCTCCAAGCAGGCCCGAAAGCACCACCGCTCGTATGCCACCATGCCCCACGAGCGTTCTGCACGCTCCTCGTTCCACCATCGTCCACCCCGCTTTTCGCCGCCCCGTCCCGGCCGTGGCCGACCGAGGTGATCCGGTGCACTGCTACGGTCCTCCCGGATGGAACAACGTGCGAGCGCCGACGCCACTACCGCATCGCGCACGGGGGGCGCGCATCCCACCACGCGGCCACCGTCCGCGCGGATACGGCCGCTTCGGGGCCTGAGCCAGGCGCGATGCCAAGGTAGGGAGGTAGCCGGCGCAGGCTTCCAATACTACATTTTAGCAATGGTTGAGAACCGATACCTCGGGGAGCTCGAGCAGATGGCGCTCCTGGCGGTCGCACGGCTGGGGGACGGGGCCTACGGGCGGGCCATCCGCCAGGAGCTCGCCGACCGCACGGGACGCCGCGTTTCCCACGGCGCCTCGTATGTGACGCTGGACCGCCTCGAGGCGAAGGGCTACCTGGCCTCGACCGTGGGGGAACCCGCGCCGGGGCGTGGCGGGAGGCCGAAGCGTTTCTTCAGGGTCACGCCGGCCGGTGCCAAGGCTCTGCGGGACACTCGAGCCGCGTTCGCCAGCCTGTGGGATGGCATGGACGAGGTTCTGGAGGACATTTGAGTCATCAGCCTCACCGTGGCCCGGAGCCCCCCGCGTGGGCGGGTCGGCTTCTCGCCCTCGTCATCCGCGACGGTGGGAAGCGGGCATGCCTGCTCGGGGATCTCCACGAAGACCACGACAGGATCGTCGGACGGAGGGGACGGACGGCCGCGGCTCTCTGGTACTGGGGAGCGGTCGCTCAGGTCCTGGTGAGGTGCGCCTGGGAGCGGGCCGTGTTCCATGAAGGCCGTACGCTCGGCCGACACAGAGATGGGTGGAGGAGGACGACGATGGGACCGCTCACGCGGGATATCGGTGTTGCCCTTCGGCACTGGAGGAAGGCGCCGGGCTTCACTGTGGCGGCGGCGCTCACGGTGGCGTTGGGGATCGGTGCGACGACGACGGTCTTCAGCGTGGCGGACGCGCTCCTCGCGAGGACGCCTGCGGGCGTCCGCGAGCCGCGCTCTCTCGTGGCTGTCCGCCTGTTCGACCCCAGGCACCAGGAGACATCGCTCTTCTCGTACCCGGAGTTCGAGGACTTCCGTGACGATGACAACGGCCTGGAGCGCGTCGCCGCCCTGGATCTCTTCCCCGCCACGGTGGGCACGGACGCCGGAACGGAGCCCGAGGTGGTGAGCGGCATGGCGGTGTCCGGATCGTACTTCTCGATCCTGGAGACCCGACCACACCTCGGGAGGTTCTTCCTGCCCGACGAAGATGTGGTGGGCAATCCCGTTCCCGTCGTGGTGCTCAGCCACCGGTACTGGACCCGGAGGATGGGGGCCGACCCGTCGGTGGTGGGTAGGACGGT